>Ga0209172_10000573_pt1 | contig 98365 bp, 87 predicted proteins | sample LarsenN4metaG_FD_184113 | JGI IMG/M metagenome (GOLD analysis project Ga0209172, IMG submission 184113) | Hot spring sediment bacterial and archeal communities from British Columbia, Canada, to study Microbial Dark Matter (Phase II) - Larsen... ... | reverse complement strand
GCCTTCAGGGGCCGTAATCTGCCCATCAGCCAAGCGGACATGCTGCCGAACGATTTGAGGGGCGTTGGCGGCCGCCAACGCGCCTTTGTGCGGCTCTTTTCGGCGCCCTTGAGGCCTTGGTGATCGCTATCGTCATGACTTGTTCAGACCTTCCCTAGACGGGGAGCCTCTCCAGGGCGCGCACCGCGGCGGCGGTGCGCGTCTCCACCCCGAGCTTGGCCAGGATCCGCTCCACGTGCTTGCCGACGGTGCGCGGACGGGCGCCCAGGATCGTCCCGATCTCGGCGTTCGTCTTGCCCTGCGCGAGCCAGCCGAGCACCTCGGCCTCGCGCGGCGTCAGGCCGCCGTCCCGTAGCCGCCGCCAGTCCGGCGCCTCCACGCGCTCCTCGAGGAGGAACAGCCACCGCCGGCGCTCGGACGCCAGCCGGACCACGAGCGATCCCTGCGGGCCCCGGACGACGAGCGGCTCTCGCGGGGGCGGCGCGTCGTCTCCGCCCTCGCGGCGCTCCTGGTGGCGCGCCCAGCGCAGGAGCGCCTCCGGCAGCCGGTCGTCCCGGCGACGCCCGCGCTCGAAGTAGGCCGCGATCGAGGCCGCGGCGCCGCGCGTCGCGAAGCGCACGCGACCGTCCCGCGACGCGACGACGACGTCCCGCCCGCCGCCCGGCTCGCGGCCGGTCGCCTCCAGCGCCGCGCGCAGGTCGCCGATCAGCTCGGCGTTCCGGTACGCCTGGACCAGGTGCGGCCGGAGAATGTCCAGGAGCAGGCGTTCGCGCTCGGTGAAGTCGGCGTGGCTCCGGTTGATCCCGATGCCCACGACGAGGGGCGCCGGCGACGGGAGCGCCACGCAGAGCTGGTACTCGCCGCCGTCCAGCTTCCTGAAGAACTCCTGGTAGAGCGCGAGCCGGTGGAACTGCCGCTGCGTCAGGAAGTCGGAGATCTTGTAGGCGCCGCCGTCGCCCGTCTTCCGGTAGTGGGCGACGAGCGGGTGCTCGAGCATGTGGCGCTCGAAGGCCACTCGCCCTTCCGGCCACCACTCGGTCACTCCCGGGTTGTCCCGCCACACGACGCGGCGCCGTCGCGGGTTGATCTCGTTACCGCGCGACGGGCACGTCCTTCGCCGCGCCGTTCGTCACCGGCGTCGCCTCGCTCATCCTCTCCCGCAACCCGTCGCTGACGAACGTCCAGGTGGAGCGGATGCTCCTGATGTCCGCCGACGACGTCGAGGCGCCGGGGTGGGACCGCTACACGGGCACGGGACGGCTCAACGCCGTCGCGGCGCTCGCGGCCGACCCCAACTGGTTCCTGCTGGCCCGCGTGAAGGAGGTGCGCCCGGCCCGCGAGGGAGGCCGGACCGTGATCCAGGTGCACGGGTCGGTCGTCGGCACCGCGCTGAGGGGCTACACGGTGGAGCTCGGCAAGGGCGAGGCGCCGGCGTCGTGGAAGCCGATCGGGGGGGGGCGGCCGGGGCCCGTCGAGGACGGGCTGCTCGGCGCGATCCCGATCGCCGAGATCACGTCGCGGGGCAAGTGGGCGATCCGGGTGGTGGCGCGCGACGCGCGCGGCGCGGAGCGCCAGGCCCGCGGGACGCTCGACGTGGAATGACTCGACCGGGGGGAGGTCGGCGATGCGGCGAACGCTGGGCGCACTGACCGCGGCGCTGGTGTGGGGCACGCTGGACGCGACGCCCGTCTGGGCCGTCTCGGGTCTCGTGGCGGTGACGGTCACCGGCCCCTCGGGGCCGGTCGCCGGCGCCAAGGTGAAGATCGGCGACGAGGTGACGACCACCGACGCGCAGGGCCGCGCCGAGGCGAAGGTCGAGGAAGGCAGGCGGACGGTGGAGGTCGAGCACCCGGACCACGTCACGACGCGGCAGACCGTCGAGGTGAAGGGCGGGGCCACGACACGGGCCGACGTCTCGCTCGGCTTCCTGTCGCCGTTCATGATCCAGAACCCCGGCGGCGTGTTCGGCGGCTTCTCGGTGGGCCCGTTCGGCCTCGTCCACGACTGGAAGCTCGACGTCACGCGCGAGGTGGAGCAGCTGCGGATCGGCACGACGGCCGGCGGCACGGGCGGCACCTCGACCACCATCACCGCCGTCGGCCAGAGCCCGAACCGGTTCGAGATCGACGTGAAGGCCGGCGGCGTGGACGCCGCGTTCGGGCTCCCGGGGTTCTCGGCGGGCGGGTGGTCGTTCGTCCCCGGGTTGAGCCTCCTGGCCGGGGGCGCCGACGTGGAGATCAAGAACACCGAGAGCGACCGGAAGATCAGCGGGGGCGGCTGGCTCGCGGGCGGCGGCCTCGAGCTGGCGGCGGTGCCCTCCGGCCTTCCCCGCTCGTACGTGGCGGTCGGCTGGCAGGGCTGGTGGATGCGCGCGAGCGACATGGACTTCGAGGCCGACGGACGCGACCTCTGCCGGTCGGGGATCTTCGCCTCGTTCCCGGACTGCCGCCAGGACACGACCGTGACCGCGCAGACCCACGAGTTCTATGCCAGGGCGGGCTACGGATTGCTGAACAACCGGGTCGCTCCGTTCGCCGGCATCAAGTACCGGATGTCGGACCTCGAGCTGAGGACCGACGTGAGCGCACGGAGCGGCGTGGTCGAGGTGCGCGACGACCTGGACATCGACTTCGAGCTGGGGCGCTGCGCGTGCATCCTCGGGATCGCCGGCGTCGACCTCCGCGGCCCCGACGTCGGCGGGCTGGGCCGGCTGTTCGGCCGCGCGCAGACGGAGTTCAACGGCTCGGGCTACAGCGTGCTCTTCAAGCTGATGTTCGGCTTCGGCTTCGTCGACCCGTAGCCGGGGCGGCGCTCAGCCCGCCGGCACGAGCTGCTGCAGGACGTCGGCCAGGCGCGCGGGGTCGACCGGCTTCACCAGGTGGGCGTCGAACCCGGCGGCGCTCGAGCGCGCGTGGTCCTGCGGCTGGCCGTAGCCGGTCAGCGCGATGAGCCGCACGGCGTCGCCGAGGACGGACCGCAGCCGCCGCGCGACGTCGTAGCCGGGGACGTCGGGCAGGCCGATGTCGATGAGGACCACGTCGAGCGGCCGCTCGAGCGCCATCTGGACGCCCGTCTCGCCCGTGGCCGCCTCGACGACCTGGTGGCCGTTGAGCCGGAGCGCCATCGCGAGCATCTCGCGGCCGTCGTCGTGGTCCTCGACGATGCCGATCCGCAGCGTCTTGCCCGCGCCGGACGCGGGCGCCGGCCCGATCGCCCGCGGCGCCGGAGCGGCGAGGGGCAGCGTGACGACGAACTCGGCGCCCCGGCCGGCCCCCTCGCTCCGCGCCTGGACGGTGCCGCCGTGCAGCTCGACCACGCGCCTGACCAGCGTGAGCCCGATGCCGAGCCCGCCCTCGGTCCGGGCCAGCGTGTCGTTGGCCTGGGCGAACAGCTCGAAGATCGACTCGAGCTTGTCGGCGGGGATGCCGACGCCGTCGTCGCGGACCCGCAGCACCGCGCGGTCCGCCTCGCCCTCCAGCGCGACCCAGATCGAGCCGCCCGAGGGCGTGTACTTGGACGCGTTGTTCACCAGGTTGCCGACGACCTGCTGCAGGCGCACCGGGTCGCCCAGGACCGTGAGCGGGCGCTCGGGCAGCGCGAGCGCGAGGTGCTGGCGCTTGGCGTCGAGGCGGTGGCGCTGCGCCTCCACGGCGTACCGCACGACCGGGCCAAGGTCCGCCCGTTCGAGCTCGAGCTCGATCCGGCCGCTCGTGATCCGGGCGACGTCGAGGAGGTCGTCGAGCAGCCGGGCCAGGTGCTCGGCCTGCCGCTCGAGCATCGCGCCCGCGCGGCGCGACGGCGGCGGCAGCACGGCGCCGCGGTTGATCACCGCGATCGCGTTCACGATGACGCTGAGCGGATTCCGCAGCTCGTGCGCGAGCATCGCCAGGAACTCGTCCTTCGCGCGGTTGGTCCGCTCGGCCTCGCCGCGGGCGGCGTCGGCCTCGAGGCGCGCCGCGCGCTCGCGGCGGAGGAGGTCCTCGACGGCGGCCTCGGCCTCCAGGCGGCCCAGCCCGGACGCGACGTGGTGGGCGACGGTGGCGACGAGCCGCAGCTCCTCCTGCGAGAAGCGGTGCGGGACGTCGTGGTAGATCATGAACTTGCCGATGAGGCCGCTCCCCGACACCAGCGGCACGAACCCGAGGGCCCGGATGCCCTCCGACGCGATGACGTCGCGGAGGCCGGCGAGCGCCGGCTCCTCCAGGACGTCCTCGACGAGGATCGGCAGGGGGTCCCGGGTGTCGCGCGACCACGGGGAGTGCCCCTCGACGGCGGCGCGGTAGCCCCCGGAGAGCCCACGGGACGCCACGAAGCGCATCACGCCGGCGTCGTCGAACAGGAGCACGCTCGCGCGGTGCGCGCCGGCCATCGCCACGATCGCCTCGACGGCAGCCTCGCAGAGCGCGCGACGGTCACGCGCGCGGCCGACGGCGTCCGTCAGGCGATAGAGGGCCTCGAGCGTCTGGACCTTCGCCCGCAGCTCGGTCTCGACCCGCTGCCGGTCGCTGACGTCGCGGGCGATCGTCGAGGCGCCGATGATGCGGCCGCGCGAGTCCCGGATGGGCGAGATGCTCAGCGAGACGGGCAGCCGGCGGCCGTCCCTGGTGACCCGGAACGTGTCGAAGTGCTCCAGCGCCTCGCCGCGCGCCAGGCGGGCGAGGATGTCGGTCTCCTCGTCCAGCCGGTCGGGCGGGATGATGGTGGTGATGGGCCGCCCGATCACCTCGCTCGCGGCGTACCCGAAGAGCCGCTCCGCGGCGGCGTTCCACGACGTGATCACGCCGTCGAGGGTCTTGCTGAGGATCGCGTCGTCGGCGCTGGCGACCAGGGCGGCCAGGTGGGCGGCGGCGTCCTCGGCCTTCCGGCGCTCGGAGACGTCGCGGCCGGTGGCCTGGAACTCGAGCACGCGTCCGTGCTCGTCGCAGACCGCGTGGTTCGTCCACTCCGTCCACCGCACGGCGCCGTCGCGGCCCACGACCCGGTTCTCGATCACGGCCACGCGGTTCGAGCCGCCGAGGGCGGCGAGCCGCTCCCGGACCATGGCGACGTCGTCCGGGTGAACCGCCGGGGCGTACGGCGTGCCGATCACCGCGGCGCGATCGACGCCGAAGAAGGCGCAGTACGCCTCGTTGACGAACGTCAGCGTGCCGTCCGGCCGGAAGCGACACACCATCTCGGGCTGGTCCTCGACGATGGCGCGGTACCGCGCCTCGCTGAGTCGCAGCGCGATCTCGGCCGCCTTCCGGTCGCCGACGTCCTGGAAGGCGTTGAGGGCGCCGACGACGCGGCCGGCGGCGTCGCGCAGCGGCGCGATGTCGACGCGAACGGCGACGCGCGAGCCGTCCGGGCGCTCGATCACGACCTCGCCGCTCCGCGGCGCGCCGTCGCGCAGCGCCTCCGCCATCGGCGTCTCGTCGTGCGGCAGCGGGCGACCGTCGGCGCGGTACAGCCGCAGCGATCCGCAGAATCGCTCGGCGGTGTCGCCGAGCTTCGGCGCTCTCCCCCACAGCTCGGCGGCGCGACGGTTGTAGAACCGGATGGCCCCGCCGGGCGTCTCGCACACGTAGACGGCCACCGGAAGACCGTCGATCGTCTGCCGCAACTCCTCGGCGGTGATCGGCTGGGCGTTCACGTCGCGTGATGATACACGCCACTCGCGGGCGGCGCGCGCTGGGAAAAATTTTTCCCACATCGCCGGGTGCTATCCTTGGCGGGCCATGACGGGACGGACCCTCCGCGAGGCGCGGCGGCCCGCCGGGCCCGGCGAGACCGCCGCCCACAGCGCGCAGGTGGAGAGAGGAGACCCACGATGAAGGCCGCCGTCGTCTACAAGCCCAACGCGCCGATGGAGATCGTCGAGGTCGAGCAGCAGCCGCCGCAGGCGGGCGAGGCCCGGGTGAAGGTTAAGGCCACCGGCGTCTGCCACAGCGACTGGCACATCATCAACGGGGACTGGCCGGTGCCGCTGCCGATGGTGTGCGGCCACGAGGCGGCCGGGATCGTCGAGGAGGTGGGCCCCGCCGTCACCCGGGTGAGGCCCGGCCAGCACGTGGTCTTCTCCTTCCGGCCCCAGTGCGGCCGCTGCGCCGCCTGCTCCAGCGGGCGCTCGATCCTCTGCGAGGGCTACGACTCTCCCCGCTGGGCCATGCTCGACGGCACCTACCGCCTCCGGCGGAACGGCGAGGAGATCCGCCAGATGGCGCGCCTGGGCACCTTCGCCGAGCACGTCGTCTGCGCGGCCGAGATGCTGGTGCCGATCCGGGAGGACATGCCGTGGCCGCAGGCGGCGCTGATCGGCTGCGCCGTGCCGACGGGCGTGGGCGCGGTCGCGCTCGCCGCGCGGGTGGAGGCCGGCGCCTCGGTGCTCGTCATCGGCTGCGGCGGCGTCGGGCTCAACTGCGTCCAGGGCGCGCGCATCGTCGGCGCGGGCACGATCCTCGCCGCGGACCTCCTCGACAGCAAGCTCGCGTTCGCCACGCAGTTCGGGGCCACCCACACGGTGAACGCCCGGCGCGAGAACGTCGTCGAGCGGGCGCGCGAGCTGACGGGCGGCCGCGGCGTCGACTACGCCTTCGACGCCATCGGCAGCGAGGCGACGACGCTCCAGATCGTCGAGGCGATCCGCCCCGGCGGGACGGCCGTCATCGTCGGCATGGCGCCCGCCGCGGCCCGCGCGCCGATCGCGCCCTACCCGATGGCGCTGCAGGAGAAGACCCTCAAGGGCACGCTCTACGGCTCCGTGCGGCCGCAGGTCGACTTCCCGCGGCTCGTCGACCTCTACATGCAGGGACGGCTGAAGCTCGACGAGCTGATCAGCCGCACCTACACGCTGGAGGAGATCAACAAGGGGTTCGCGGCCCTCACGGCGGGCGAGGTGGCGCGCGGGGTCGTGGTCTTCGACTGACGCGCGTGCTCCTCGCGCTCAACAAGCCCTGCGGCGTGCTGTGCCAGTTCACCGACCGCGAGGGGCGCCCGACGCTCGCCCGCCACGTCCGGGTGCCCGGCGTCTACCCCGCCGGGCGCCTCGACCACGACAGCGAGGGCCTCGTGCTGCTGACCGACGACGGGCGGCTCCAGGCCCGCCTCGCCGACCCGCGGCACGGGCTCGAGAAGACGTACTGGGCGCAGGTCGAGGGCGTGCCCGACGAGCGCGCCCTCGACCGCCTCCGGCGGGGCGTCCGGCTGCGCGACGGCGTGACGCGGCCGGCCCGCGTCCGCCGCATGGAGGAGCCCCGCGGCCTCTGGCCCCGCGAGCCCCCCATCCGCGTCCGCAGGTCGGCGCCGACCTCCTGGCTGGAGATCCGGCTGCGCGAAGGGCGCAACCGGCAGGTCCGGAGGATGACGGCGGCCGTGGGCCATCCGACGCTCCGGCTCGTCCGCGTCGCGATCGGTCCCTACGCCCTCGGCGATCTCCGGCCCGGCGAGTGGCGCCGGGTCAGCGTCCGAGCCGCGGCCCGATGACCGTCCTGAACGCCTCGATCTCGCGCGCCGGCATGTCGTAGCCGCCCTCGAGCGTGTGCGCCGGGAACAGGAACACGTGCTCGACGCCGGCCTCCTCTCGCGCCTGCAGCAGGCGCTCGGCGCACCGCTCGGCCGGGCCGAAGAGCCCGAAGGCGTCGGCGATCCGCGCCGCCAGGTCGTCGTCGATCGACCCGGGCGGCGTCCCCGGCGCGACCGGCAGCCCCGCCTCGCGCAGCCAGTGGAGGTTCGAGGCGCTCGGGTACTCCAGGAACGGCTGGCCGGGCGCGAACCACCGCTGCGGCCACCGCCGCGCCTCGCGCGCGTCGTCCGCCAGGCCGATCGTCACGATGAACGCGATCGGGAAGCCGTCGAGCGAGCGACCGGCGCGGCGCGCCCCCTCGGCCAGGTGACGGCGGGCGGCGGCGACGGCGCGCCGGTCCAGGCCGACCATCAGCATGGCGCCGTCGGCGACCTCGCCGGCCAGCTCCACCATCCTCGGCCCCGCGGCGAGCAGGTGGACGGGCGTGGGCGGCGCGCTCGTGTTGCGGAGGCGGCTCGAGGCGGCGCCGATGTCGGCCGGCTCGCCGCGGAGCAGCCGGCGGAGCGCGAGCACGGCCTCGCGCATCTCCGCGACGCGCGCCCGCGGCTTGCCGATGCTGCGGACGGCGAGGAAGCCCGGCGCGACCGTCAGCGCGACGCGGCCGGGCGCGATCTCCTCGAGCGTGTGGGCGAGCGAGGCGAGCAGCAGCGGATGGCGCACGACCGGGCTCGACGTCGCGGGATAGAGCCGTAGCCGCCGCGTCCTCGCCGCCGCCAGCCCCAGGACGACGTACGCGTCGCGCCCGCTGTGCGGGTGGTCGTGGACGCCGACGCCGTCGAGGCCGGCGTCCTCGCAGCGGGCGATCCAGTCCGCGACCTCCGGCACGGGCCGGCCGACGGGGACGCGGAGGTCGACGCGCACGGCGCGATCGTACACCGGGCGGCGCGCGGGGGCCGCCTCCCCGCGCGCCGCGCGACCCCGCGGCTCCCGACCTGCGTCTGCCCCGCCGGGGCCCGATCCGGGGGCTCGCCGGCAACGCCGTTGCATCCGCCTTCACTGGAAGGAGGCATGCCATGGCGCGTTGCGAGGTCTGCGGCAACGACTACGACAAGGCGTTCGAGGTGACGGCGGCCGGGCGGCGCCACGTCTTCGACAGCTTCGAGTGCGCGATCCACCGCATGGCGCCGGCGTGCGAGCACTGCGGCTGCAAGATCGTCGGCCACGGCGTGGAGGCCGACGGTCGGTTCTTCTGCTGCGCCAGCTGCGCGCGGATGGCGGGCGTCGAGCACGTCCGCGCCTGAGCCGCCGGCGCCGGGCCCGGCGCCCCCGCGGTCGGCGGCACGGCCCTTGCCTTCCACGGCGGGCGTGGACCGTGTCGCCGGCGACCTGCAGATCGAGCAGGACATGGCGTTCCAGCGCCGTGACTGGCGCGTCCAGCGGATCGGCTGGGCGGTCATGGTGCTCGTCGTCGCGGCGAGCACCGCGGGGCTCCTCGGCTCGGGTCCCCTGAGCAGGGGGCGCACCGAGGTCCCCGGCGTCGTCAGCGTCGACTACCAGCGGTTCTCGCGCTTCCAGGCGCCGGAGGAGTTGCGCGTGCAGGTCGCGCCCGCGGCGACCGCCGCGCCGGAGGTGCGCCTGGCCGTCGACCGCCGGTTCCTCGACGGCGCCGAGATCCGCTCGATCCTGCCGCGGCCGGACCGCGTCGAGTCGGCCGGCGGCGACGTGACCTTCGTCTTCCCGCTGGCCCGCCCGGGAGAGGGCCTCGACGTCGTCTTCAACCTCCGGTCCGAGCACCTCGGGCTCGCCCGCGGCCGCGTCGGCGTGGTCCGCGCCGACGGCCCGCCGGCCACCGTCGAGTTCCGCCAGGTGGTCTACCCGTAGGCATGGAGTCCTTCCTCCGCGCCGTCGCGGTCTACGGCACCCTGATGGTGCTGTTCCGGCTCACGGGCAAGCGCTCGCCGGGGCAGCTCACGACGTTCGACCTCATCCTCCTGCTGATCATCAGCGAGGCCGCCCAGAACGGCCTGGTGGGGGAGAACTACTCGCTGACCCACGCCGTGGTCCTGATCACGACGCTGGTGGTCGTCGACATCGGGCTCTCGCTCATCAAGCCGCACTTCCCGCGGCTCGAGCGCCTGCTCGAGGGCGTGCCGCTGATCATCGTCGCCGACGGCCGGCCCCTCCGCGACCGCATGAAGAAGGCGCGCGTCGACGAGGGCGACGTCCTCCAGGCGGCGCGGCTGCGGCACGGGCTCGAGCGGATGGACCAGATCAAGTACGCGGTGCTGGAGAAGTCGGGCGACATCAGCATCATCCCGGCCGCGGCGGCGGCGGCCGCGCGGCGCGCGGCCGCGTAGCCCCGCGCGCAGGAGGACCGCCATGCTCGTCCCGGTCTCGAGGCTCAGGTCGTGCACGATCGCCGCCGTCGACGGCGACATCGGCGCCGTGAAGACCGTCTACTTCGACGACGCGAGCTGGACGGTGCGCTACGTCGTCGTGGACACCGGCGCGTGGCTGCCGGGGCGGAAGGTCCTCGTCTCGCCGTTCGCCATCCGCCGCGTCGACGTCGCCGCCGGACGGCTCGTCGCCGATCTCACCCGGCGCCAGGTGGAGGAGAGCCCGCCGATCGACGAGGCGAGGCCGGTGTCGCGCCAGTACGAGGCGAGCTACCTCGCGTACTACGGCTATCCGCACTACTGGTCCGGCCCGGAGCGCTGGGGCCCCGCCCTGTATCCGGGCGCCGTCCTCGACGCCGGCGCCGTCGCGCCGCCGCCCGAGCCGCCGTACCCCCGCGCGGTCGCCGAGGAGCTGGCCGCGCGCGAGCGCGAGGGCGGCGATCCCCACCTGCGGAGCGCGGAGGCGGTCGCCGGCCACGGCGTCGAGGCGAGCGACGGCGGCGTCGGGCACGTGGAGGACTTCCTCGTGGACGAGCGGACGTGGGCGATCCGGTACCTCGTCGTCGATCCCGTCGACTGGTGGCCCGGACCCCACGTGATCGTCCCTCCCGAGTGGGTCTCGGCGATCGACTGGAACGAGTCGAAGGTGCACGTCGACGTGACGCGCGACGGGGTCCGCAACGCGCCGGAGTACGTCCCCGGGCGTCTCGACCGCGCGTACGAGGAGACGCTGCACGCGCACCACCGCCGCCCGGGGTACTGGGACCGGGCGGCCTAGCGACCCGGCCGCCGGCTCAGTCGTACACCGTCTCGGCGTAGTGCGCCGGATCGACCACGGCCTCGATCACCGTCGGCCCGCGCGCCTGCAGCGCCGCGTGCAGCGCCTTGGCGAGCCCCTCGCCGTCGCGGACGCCGACCGCCGGGACGCCGAAGTAGTGGGCGGGCGGCGGCAGCGGCGCCCGCTCGAGCGCGGTGCCGTGGAGGGGTAGCTTCCGCCGCAGCTGCTTCACCTGGATCAGCGAGAGCCAGCCGTCGTCGAGCACGACGATCGGCAGCGCGAGCCCCAGCCGCCGGGCGACCGCCACCTCGCCGCACGTCATCTGGAAGCAGCCGTCGCCGACGAGCGCGACGACGGGCCGCTCGGGGCGCGCCAGCTTCGCCGCGATCGCGGCCGGGATGCCGAAGCCCATCGACGACCAGCCGTTGGTGATCAGGAACGTCCCCGGCTCGCGCGCCGTCCACTGGCCCGCGATCTGGTGGGTGTGCGCCCCGACGTCGAAGGCGAGCACGCCGCTGGACGGGAGCGTCTCGCGGACGACGTCGATCGCCCGGTGCGGCGCGAAGCCGGGGACGGCGGGACGCAGCGCCCGCTGGAACCGCTCGCGCTGGAGCATGGCGGCATCGGCGGGCCAGTCGTGGCCGCACGGCGGCAGGCGGGCCAGGAACTCCAGCGACGGGTCGAGATCGCCCACGACCTGGTGCCGCACTCCGACGCCGGCGTCGGCGTCGACGGGCTCGACGTCCACCGCGAGCAGGGGCACGCCGCCGATCCACGCCTCGTACTCCACCTCCACCACGTCGTAGCCCAGCGCCAGGATCAGGTCGGCGCCGGCGAGGAAGTCGCGCTGCACGCGGCGGCACGCGCGCTCGATGCAGCCGATCGCCAGCGGGTGCGTCTCGTCGACGAGCCCCTTGGCCATCGTCGTCGTCGCGAACGGCAGCCCGTGGCGCTCGACGACGTGGCGCAGGAGCCGCGGCTCGCGCAGCCGCATCGCCGAGGCGCCGATGACGGCGACGGGCCGCCGCGCCGCGGCGAGCAGCTCCGCCGCGCGCCCGAGCGCCTCCGCCGGCGCCGGCGCCGGCGCGCGGCGGCCGGGGATCGGCGGCACGTCCTCCATCGCGGCCTCGGTGGCGACGTCCTCCGGCAGGTCCAGGTGCACCGGCCCCGTCGGCTCCGCGAGCGCGATCGCCAGCGCCTCGGCCAGGGTCGCGCCGACCCGCCCGCGCTCGAGCCGCAGCGTGGCCTTGGTGATCGGACGGAAGAGCGCGTGGTGGTCGACGGCCATCTGGATGCGCCGCCCGAGCTGCGCGGTCGGCACGTTGCAGGTCACGGCGATCAGCGGGGAGCGGTCGAGCCAGGCGCTGCCGACGCCCGTCGTGAGATTCGTGGCGCCGGGCCGAGCGTCGCCAGGCAGAAGCCGGGAGCGCCGGTGAGCCGGCCCATCACGTCGGCGGCGAACGCGGCCGACCCCTCGTGGGCGGTCAGCACGAACGGCAGGCCGCCCGAGCGCATCGCCTCGAGCAGCGGCAGCACGTTGCCGCTCGGGATGCCGAAGCCGTGGCTGACGCCGGCCTCGCGCAGCGTCCGGACGATCAGCTCGGCGTTGTTCACGCGCTCCCTCGCCGGCTCAGGCGCCGGGGTCGCCGACCAGCCTGGCGGCCTCGATGCCGGCCATCGCACAGGCCTCGTCCCTGTCCGACACGTCGCCCGAGATGCCGACGGCTCCGACGATGGCGCCCGAGGCGTCGCGGACGAGGACGCCGCCCGGCGCCGGGACGACGCGCCCTCCCGACATCGCGTTGAGGGCGGCGAAGAACGGCTGCTGGAGGGGCTGCTCGGCGATGCGGCGGGCGAACGACCGGCTGCCCGCCCCCATGCCGAGCGCGCCCCACGCCTTGCCGATCGCGATCTGCGGGCGGACGATCCCCGATCCGTCCTCGCGGGCGAACGCCTTCAGGTGACCGCCGGCGTCGAGCACCGCCACCGTCAGCGGGGCGCAGCTGGTCTCGCGCGCCTTCCTGAGCGCGGCGTCGACGATGATCGTGGCCTGCTGGAGCGTGAGACTCACGCGCGGGCACCTCCTCGTGGCCGTCGGGGAGAGAGCGGGCGCTCTCCGGCGGGCGAACGTGCGCTGAGGCTACCCGGACGGCTCCCCGGGTGTCAACGGCGCCGGTGCCGAAATGGCCGTGAACCTCCCGCCCGCCCCCGGCGACACACCGGCGACAGCGGCCCGCGGACCGGGCTGCCGGGAGGAGGACGGGACATGGACAGGACGCCGATCGGGACCGTGAAGTGGGCGCTGGTCGGGCTCGCGCTGGGAGCGTCGTTCGCCGCCCTGCCCGCCGTCGCCAGCGAGCGCGAGGGGGCGGACCCGGACGAGGCGCGGCTGCGCTGGATGCAGCGCTTCCGTAACGCCGACGAGGAGCAGGCCGAGCGTACGCGGAAGGCGATGGAGGAGGCGGCGGCCCGTATCCGGCAGGCGGAGGACGAGCGGCTGCTGCGCTTCACGGCGCCGCCCGGCACCGACTTCGGCCCGACCGGGATCATGGTCAAGGACCGCGACGGCAACTGGGTGCCCGCCGATCGCCGCGGCCGGCCGCTCCCGCCGCAGCGCCCCGAGCGCACGCCCGGGGAGGCCGAGAAGGCGAAGCGCGAGGCCGAGCAGCGGACGCGCGAGGCGTTCGACCGCGACCACGAGAAGGCGACGAGGGACCAGGCGCGGCGCGACCGCGCCGCGCGCGAGGCCGCCGACGAGCGGCTCCTCCGCTACACGCCTCCGCCCGACGCCGACTTCGGCCCGACCGGGATCATGGTCAAGGACAGGGCGGGGAACTGGGTGCCGGCCGGCCTCGACGGCAAGCCGCTGCCGGCCGCCCGCCGTCCGGTCGACGTCGCGATCGCGCCGGGCGTCCTGCAGCCGCCCCGGCAGCCGGCCGTCGCCGCGCCGGGAGTGGAGCCCCGCGGCACCGTGATCGTCGTCGCCCCACGCCCCGTCCAGCCCACGATGCAGGCCACGCCGGCCAGACCGGCGACGCAGGCGAGGCAGGCCACGCAGGCGACGCAGGCCGCGCCGGCCACCGGGGCGGGAGCCGCCACCCTGCTGAATCGCTAGACAGACCGGGCGCGGGGTCCGCCCCCGCGCCCCCGTGACCGATCACCCGACGAGGCCGAGAGAGGAACGAGCCATGGAGCAGACAGCAGGCACGATCGGTTGCTTGACAACGAATCTCGCCCCCCCATACGGTGGGTCGCTGGCCCGCACGCGATCGAACAAGGAGAACGCCATGAAGAAGCTCGCCGCTGCCGTCGCTGCCCTGTTCCTGGGCGGTTGTGCCGCCGCCACGAGCGACGCGCCCCCCGCGTCCCAGGCTCCCGGCCCCGGGCCGGCCGGCGTGGCGGTCGCGAGCGCCGGCAACGTCGCGGCCGCGCCGGTGATGGCCGGGCCCAAGAAGCGCATCGCCGTGGCGAAGTTCGACGCGAGCGGCGCGTTCGTGTCGGTCTACGGCGGCTGGGACATCGGCGGCGGGCTCGCCGCGCAGCTCACGACCGCGCTCGTCAACTCGGGCCAGTTCATCGTCGTGGAGCGCGCCGAGCTGGCGAGCATCCTGCGTGAGCAGGAGATGGGGCTGCAGCGCATCGTCAGCAAGGAGACCGCGGCCCAGGTGGGCCAGCTCCTCGGCGCCCAGCTCCTCGTCCGCGGCAGCGTCACGGAGTTCGAGCAGCGCGCGGGCGGCGGCGGGCTCCGGCTCGGCGTCGGCACCGGCCTGCTGGGCGGCGCCATCGGCGCCCAGACCACGGCGGGCGTCGTCGGCATCGACATGCGCATCATCGACACCACCACCGGCCAGGTCGTGCAGTCGCACCGGGCCGAGGCCAAGGTCGAGCAGCGCGGCCTCACCGGCGACATCAACGTCCGCCAGGTGACCTTCGGCGGCGACGCGTTCGACAAGACGGTCCTCGGCCAGGCGACGCGCCAGGCGATCGAGCGCGCGGTGGCGATGATCCAGACCACGGCGCAGAACGTGCCGTGGACGGGGCGCGTCGTCGAGGTCGCCGGCGACCAGGTGTTCATCAACGCGGGGAGCGCCGCCGGCGTGAAGCCCGGCGACTCGTTCGTCGTCTCGGCGGTCACCCGCGAGCTGACCGACCCGGCGACGGGCACGCTGCTCGGCGTCGTCGAGCAGAAGCTCGGCGAGATCCGGGTGCTCTCGACCCAGGAGAACTTCAGCATCGCCACGATGACGTCGCCATTCGCCACCAGGCGCGGCGACCTCGTCAAGACGGTCGCCCGGTAGCCGGCGATGGGCGCCCGGCGCGCGGCGGCGGCGCTCGGGCTCGCGGCGCTGGCGCTGGTCGCCGCCGCGGCCGCGCCGGTCGCCGCCGCGCCGACGATCGTCGTCGAGACGCCGGGCGGCGGCGCCGGCGACTTCCAGCGGGCCGACCTCAGCCGTCCCGGCGAGCGGGGCGGGCGCATCTCCGGCCCCTTCGGCACCACGCAGGTGGGCGACGTGACCTCCACGGTGACCGGCGAGGGCGAGAACCTCCGCATCACGGTGACCGTGCCCCTCACGTTCACGGTCAACACCGCGCGCATCGGCGAGAAGTACCGCGTCACCGAGTCCGGTCCCTGCGAGGGGCTCGAGTTCGAGATGACCGAGCAGTTCATCAAGGACCACGAGCTGGAGCACGTCGCGCACCTCAGGGAGGAGATCGAGAAGTTCGTCCGCTCCGTCCTCGAGACGGGCAACCGGGGGCTCTACAAGTCCGCCGGCGCGGCGGGCGGGATGACGGGCTCGCCGTCCGATCCCGCCTGGCGCCGCGAGTTCCAGAAGAACGTGAAGGACCTCGTCGACCGCTTCCTCAGGCAGGAGGCCGAGGAGTACCGGATCGTCGAGAAGACCGGGCGCTTCCCGAGGTCCGGGGAGTTCGAGGGCCTCGAGCTGCGGGCCCGCCGTCGCTCGTGCGACGAGTTCATGAAGACGGTGGGCCACCAGGTCGTGACGGGCCGCCAGGTCCTCGACGACGGGCGGCAGGCCGTCAAGGACGCGAAGGACGCGGCGAAGGACGCCGCGCGCCAGGCCGGCCAGGCGCAGGACGCCGCCGCCGCCGCGCTGGCCGCCGCCAGCCGGAAGCCGTGCGACATGGCGGCGTTCGCCCGGGCCGTCGAGCGCTACGACGCCGCCGTCGCGGCGGCGCGGCGGCACGCCGAGGACGCCCGCGCGCGGGCGGCCGCGGCCCGCGACGCGATCGCGCGCGTCGAGGCGCTGCTGGCGGAGTACGACCAGGCCAAGGTCCAGGCTCACGTCAGCGCGTTCCCGACCATGGACGCGCGACGTCGCGAGCTCGCCAACCGCCTGCCCACGCTCCGCCGCGAGGTCGAGGCGCTCGAGGCCCAGGTCGCTCCGGCGCTGGAGAAGGTCGGGCAGACGCTCGCCGCCGCCGCGGCGACGCTCGGCCGCGCCTACGAGAAGGTGAAGGACTGCGACAAGGCCAACGACCCGCGGTACCGGCCGCTGCTCGACGCGCTCGCGCGGACGTTCGCTCCCGCCGGCGGCGGCGCGGGGGCCCCGCCCGGGACCGCGCCCGGGACGCCGCCCGCCGCCGACCCCGGCGCGCCGCAGGCGCCGGCGCCGGAGGCGTCGGAGCCGAGGTCGCTCAGGAGCGCGATCGACAGCCTCGAGAGCGAGCAGCGCGGCGGGGCGATGCTGCCGTTCGTGCCGGCGCCGGAGCCCGAGCGCTCGCCGGTGCCGCGCGTCCGGATCCCGTCGCCACCGATCGAGCCCCTGCGCGAGCGCCGTCACCCGGCGCAGCCGTGCTCGCCGTACCAGCCCGAGGAGGCCCGGAAGGAGATCGAGCGGCAGGAGCGGTACGAGCGCGCGCTGCGCGAGCGCCAGGAGGTCGAGGAGCGCGAGGCGCGCACGCGCGCGGCCAGCCGACGCGCCCGCGGCCTCGCCACCGACCCCCAGCAACCCGCGGTGCCGTACGTGCCCGGCATGCTGGGCGAGAGCGAGGCGGCGGGCAGCGAGGCCATCGGCCGCCTCGGGAGCCTCATCCAGAGCCAGCCCGACCGCCCGGCGCCGTCGGGCGCGCCGGGCTTCGTCCCCGACCAGGTGCTCGCCGCGGTGAGGATCGCGCCGCCGGCCGTCGTGCAGCCGATCGTCCGCGACCTCGAGGCGCGCCTCAACCTGCGCCGTCTCGGGGCGGCCGACCTCGCCTCGATCGGCGTCCAGCTGGTGCTCTTCGAGGTGGCCGCGGGCCGGACGGTGGCCTCCGCCGTGGCGGCGGTCGCAGCCGATCCGCGCGTGCTGTTCGCCCAGCCGAACTTCCTGTCGGTGACGGCGGGCGAGCCGGCGGACGCGATGGCGGGCATGCAGTACGGACCGCGCATGCTGAAGGTGCCGCAGGCGTTCCCGCGCGTGACCGGCAAGGCGGTGCGGGTCGCCGTCATCGACACGGGCGCCGACGGCCAGCACCCCGACCTCGTGAACCGCATCGTCGCGCGCGCGAACTTCGCCGACGGCGCGGACGCGGGCGAGGTCCACGGCACGGCCGTCGCCGGCATCATCGCCGCCACCGCGGGCAACGGCGTCGGCATCTACGGGGTCGCGCCCGAGGCGGCGATCCTCGCCGCCCGCGCCTGCCGGCCCCGCGCGGCCGGGCAGAGCGACGGCGTGTGCACGTCGTACGCGCTGGCCCGGGCGCTCGACTGGGCGATGGTCCACGGCGCCCGCGTCATCAACCTCAGCGTGGCCGGGCCCCGCGACCAGGTCCTGCCGCGGCTGCTCGCCAGGGCCCACGAGCGCGGCATCGTCGTCGTCGCCGCCGCGGGCAACCTGGGCCCCGGGGCGCCGCCGCCCTACCCCGCCGCGGTCGCGTCCGTCATCGCGGTGACCGCCGTCGACGCGCGGGCGGCGCTCTATCACGCCGCCGTGCACGGGCCGTTCGTCAGCGTGGCGGCGCCGGGCGTCGAGGTGCTCAGCACGCATCCCGGCGGCCGCTTCGGCGTGCACACGGGCACCTCGATGGCGGCGGCCCACGTCAGCGGCGTCGTCGCCCTGCTGCTCCAGGCCCGCCCCGACCTCGGCCCCGCCGCCGTGCGCCAGGCCCTCGAGGCGACGGCGCGGCCCCTCGGCGGCGGCCGCAACGCGCAGTTCGGCCACGGCCTGGTGGACGGCTGCCGCGCGGTCGACGCCGCGCTCGGCGGCCGTCTCGGCTGCTGAACCATTCCCGCCTCCTCCGCGACCCATAGATGACGGGGCGCGAGCGGCTGGAGGCGGCGTCCGACCGGGACGTCCTCGCCGCGATCGCCTCCGGGAGCCAGGACGCGCTGGAGGTGCTCTACGCTCGTCTCGGCCAGCGGCTGTTCCGCTTCCTCGTCGGCCTGGTCGGCGGGGACGCCGCGCGCGCCGAGGACGCGATGTCCGAGGCGTTCTTCGAGGTCTGGCGCCGCGCGCCGACGTTCCGGGGCGACTCGGCCGTGAGAACCTGGGTCTTCGGGATCGCGCGCCACAAGGCGCTGAGCCTGGTGCGCCGGCAGCGGCCGTCGGAGCCCGACGAGGCGCTGGAGGCGGTGGCGTCCGGCGAGCCCGACGTGCTGAGCGGCATGATGGAGGACGAGGCGCGCGAGCAGGTGCGCCAGGCGCTCGACGCGCTCTCGCCGGAGCACCGCGAGGTGATCGAGCTGAGCCTGTACCAGAACTTCACGTACGAGGAGATCGCGGAGATCGTGGGGTGTCCGGTGAACACGGTGAAGACGCGGGCGTTCAACGCGCGGCGGCAGCTCAAGCGGCGCCTCGCGGGGCTCGCCGGGACCGAGCGGTGACGGCGCCGGAGCGCGAGCCGCCTCACGAGACGGCGACGCTGCTGCCGTGGTACGTCGCCGGCACGCTGGGCGCGGGCGAGGCCGCGGCCGTCGAGGCCCACCTGCGCGGTTGCGAGGGCTGCCGCGCCGAGGAGGCCGAGCTGCGCCGGCTGCGGACGGCCGTGCACGCGGCCGTCGAGACGCGGCCGTCGCCCTCGCCGGACCTCCTCGCGCGCATCGCGGCGCGCGTCGAGGCCGCCGCGCCCCGCCGCGCGCCGGAGCCGGCGGCCTCCTGGTGGTCGCGGCTCGTCGAGTGGGCGGGCTCGCTGCTCTCCCCGCGTCTGGCGCCGGCGATGGCGCTGGGGCTCATCGTGCTCCAGTTCGGCGCCATCGCCGTGCTCGGGGCCAGGCTCTACGAGACCGCGTACGGCCCCGCCGCGACGACGCAGGGCGGCCCGCCGCCGGCGGGCGCGCCGGTCGCGGGCGAGACGCGGCTGCGCGTCGCCTTCGACGAGGCCGCGACCGCCCGGCGGATCCGCGCCGTCCTCCAGGAGGCGGGCGCGCGCGTCGTGGACGGGCCGTCGGCGGCGGGCTTCTACACCGTCGCGGGGCCTGCCGGGGCCGCCGACGCCCTCCGGCGCCACCCCGACGTCGTGCGGTTCGTGGAGCCTCTCGAGCCTCGCTGAGCGGGCCGCGTCACGCCGGCCGCGACGGGTCGCCGTGGGGGCGCGCGCCGCGGCGAGCAGGTCGGCGATCGTCCGGAGGAGGACCGCCGGAACCACCCGGCAGGTGCTATAGTGAACGCCGTCACGACCGGCAGAGCGGACGCCCGCGCACCTCGTGGACGTCGGAAAGCGAGGGCGACATGGGACGGTCCGGGTTCCTCGAGCGGTGCGCAGGGCTGGCGGGGCGGCGGCGATGAGCGCGAGGGACGCCGCGGATCGCAAGATGTTCTCGCCGGTCTACCGCGACTCCGGCCGCTCGCCGGAAACGGAGCTCTGCGACGCGCTCGTCGGCTGCGGCGCGGGCGCGACGGCGGCGGGGCTCGCCGACCAGCTCGCGCGGCGCGGGCGCGTGATCGGCACGCGCGCCGCGGTCACGAGACGGGTGGCCGAGCTCCTGGAGCACCTCGAGACGGAGTCGCGGGTCGAGCGCATCGCGGACGGGCGCTACCGCGTCGTCCCGGGCGGGCGGATGCGGCGGTGAGCGCCGCGGACCCGCTCGACGGCGGCGCGGGCGGCTCCGCCACCGGCGGGCGCGCGGCGCCCTGACGGCGCCGCGCCGGCGCGTCGCGCGCCGGGTTGCCACGCCCCCGCGGCTCGCCTATCCTCGGCGCCGAGGAGGACGCCGCATGGCCCGGCTCACCGTCACCCCGCTCCATCCCCACTTCGGCGCGCGCGTGGAGGGCGTCGACCTCGCCGCGCCCCTCGACGACGCGACGTTCGCGGCCATCGCGGAGGCCTTCGACCAGCACTCCGTGCTGGTGTTCGCGGGCCAGCGGCTCACCGACGAGCAGCAGATGGCGTTCAGCCGGCGCTTCGGACCGCTGGAGACGACGATCCGGGCCGCCGGGCGCGAGAACCGTTTCCACCCGAACCTCGTCGATCTCTCGAACGTCGATCCGGAGCGCGGCGAGGGCCTGATGGGCTGGGCCGATCGCCGGATGGTCTACCAGTCCGGCAACCAGCTCTGGCACAGCGACAGCTCCTTCAAGCCGGTGCCCGCGATGGCGTCGCTGCTGTCCGCTCGCGAGGTGCCGCCCGTCGGCGGCGAGACCGAGTTCGCCAGCATGCGCCACGCGTGGGCCGCGCTGCCCGAGGCGACGCGCCGGCGCATCGATGGCCGCGTCGCCGTGCACAGCATCCTCTACTCGCGCAGCACCGTGGCCCCCGGGCTCTTCGACGACGACGAGGCGCGCGCGCTGCCGCCGGTGCGCCAGGCGCTCGTGCGCGCCAACCCGCGCAACGGGCGGAAGTCGATCTTCGTCGGCTCGCACGCCTGGTACGTCGAGGGCATGGACCACGACGAGTCGCGGCGCCTCCTCGACGACCTGCTCGCCCACGCGACCGGCCCCGGCTGCGTCTACCAGCACCGGTGGCAGCCGTGGGACCTCGTCATGTGGGACAACCGCTGCGTCCTGCACCGCGGCCGCCCCTGGGACGCCGCGCGCCACCGCCGCGTCATGCGGCGGACGACGGTCGCCGGCGACGGGCCGACGGCGGAGCCGCCGTTCGCGACGCGGACGCCGGCATGGGACGGCATCGTCCCCGAGAGCCTGGGCGCGCCGCAGGGAGCGACGGCGTGAGGGCCCTGGTCACCGGCGCCGCGAGCGGGATCGGCCGGGCCGTCTGCCTCCGCCTGGCGCGCGACGCGCGCGAGCGGGGCGCCACGGCGAGGATCGCGGCCGTCGACGTGGCGCGCCCGGCGCTCGACGCGCTCGCCGAGGAGCTGCGCAAGCACGACGCCGAGGCGCTGGCGATCACCGCCGACGTGGGGACGGTCGACGGCCCGGCGCGCGCGGTCGCCGAGGCGGCCGGGCGCTTCGGCGGCCTCGACGCCCTCGTGAGCAACGCCGGCGTCAACCGCCCCGGCCGCCTCGTGGACTACGCCGTGGAGGACTGGGACCGGCTCTTCGCGGTGAACACGCGCGCGACCTGGCTCCTCGCGAAGGCCGCCCATCCCGCGCTCCGGGGCTCGCGCGGCGCCATCGTCGCGATCGCGTCGATGTCCGGCAGCAACGCCCACGCGAACCTCGGCGCCTACGGGCCGAGCAAGGCCGCCGTCATCATGCTCGTCCGCGTGCTGGCGCAGGAGCTCGGGCCCGACGGCATCCGGGTCAACTCCGTGTCGCCCGGGATGGTGCGCACCGGCATGACGGCGCAGGTGTACGCCGACGAGCGCGTGGCGGCGGAGCGCGCCGCGCTCGTGCCGCTGGGCCGCGTCGCGGCCCCGGAGGACATCGCGGACGTCGTCGCGTTCCTGCTGGGGCCCGACGCCCGCTACGTCAACGGCCACGACCTCGTGGTGGACGGCGGCGTCACCGGCAACTTCCTGGGGCGAGTGCCGGGGCTGGCGAGGATCACGCGGGGCTGAACGGGCGCCGCCCGCGCGGAGTACACTTGGGGCCGGCCCGCCGCCGCGGGCGCCGGTCCGGGAGGAAGCCATGGCGGAGATCGTCGCAGCAGCCCTGACGTCCCACGCGCCGCTGATCACGGGGCGTCCCGAGATCGCCCGGCCCGAGCAGCGCGAGCGGCTCCACGCCGGCTTCCACGAGATCCGCCGCCGGCTCGCGGCGGCGCGGCCGGAGCTGATCGTCGCGTTCGTCAACGACCACGTGCAGAACTTCGCGTACGACAACATGCCGGCCTTCTGCGTGGCGCTGGCCTCCTCGTACGACGCCCCCGGGCCCGGCAGCGCGCGCTTCCTCCGGATCCCGCCGCGCAAGATCCCGGGCGCCCCCGAGTGGGCGACGGCGCTGCTCGAGCACGGGCTCGCGTCCGGCATCGACTTCGCCTACTCGTACGAGATCGAGAGCTGGGACGAGCTGTCGGTGCCCCTGCACTTCCTGACGCCCGACGCCGACGTCCCGGTCGCCGCCATCTACACGAACTGCGCGGCGCCGCCGCTGCCGTCGCTGCGCCGCTGCCACGAGATCGGCGCCGCCGTCGGGGCGTTCGTCCGCGCGCGACGCGGCCCCGAGCGAGTGGCGCTGCTCGCCACCGGCGGCATCTCGCACTGGGTCGGCACGCCGCAGACGGGGCGCATCAACCCCGAGTGGGACCAGCTCGTCCTCGACCACGTCGCCCGCGCCGACGTCGAGCCGCTGCTGCGCCTGACCCACGCCGAGATCGAGCGCGACGGCGGCAACGGCGGGCAGGAGATCCGCAACTGGGTCGCGCTCCTCGGCGCGGTGCCGGGCTGGAAGGGCGAGGTGCTGGCCTACGAGGCGGTGCCGCAATGGATCACCGGCTGCGCCACCGTGTGGGTGCACCCGTGACCCGCACCTCGTACGCGCTCAACAAGATCCTCACGGCCGTGGCGCGCCGGCACGCGATGAAGGAGCGGCTGACCGACGAGGAGCTCGCCGGCCACGATCTGAGCCCCGAGGAGCGGGCCGCCCTGGAGGCCGGGGACATCGCCGCGCTCTACCGGCTGGGCGCGAACCCGTACCTGATCCGCCGGGTCTTCCGGCCGCGGTTCACGATCTGACCGGGCGGCGGCCATGTACGAGGTCTACGCCCTCAAGTACGGCGAGCGCGACACCACGACGTGCCAGTTCTTCTACCGGGAGAGCTCCCACGCGCCGCTGACGCTCCACTACTACGTCTGGCTGATCCTCGGCGGCCCGCACCCCGTGCTGGTCGACACCGGCTTCCTCGAGGACGACGCGCGCCAGCGCGGGATCCGCGACTACGTGAGCCCCGCCGCGATGGTCGAGCGCGCCGGCGTGAAGCCGGGCGACGTGCCGCTCGCGCTGGTGACCCACCTGCACTACGACCACTGGGCCGGCCACGGCCTGTTCCCCCGCGCCGAGTTCTGGATCCAGCGCGACGAGGTGGCCTTCTGGACGGGCCCGTTCGCGCGCTACGAGGCGTTCCGGCAGTCCGCGAACGTCGAGGCGCTGACGCGTCTCGTCCCGCTGAACTACGGCAACCGGATCCGGATCGTCGAGGGCGAGCGCGAGGTGTTCCCCGGCCTCAGGGTCCACCGCGTCGGCGGCCACACCGCGGGGCTGCAGATCGTGACGGTGCGCACGGCGGGCGGCACCGTCGTGCTCGCCTCCGACGCCTCCCACTTCTACCGGAACGTGGAGACCCGCCAGCCGGTGCAGATCATCACGAACCTGCCGGAGATGCTGGCCGCGTTCGAGACGATCCACGCGCTGGCCGGCGCCGAGAAGCTCATCGTCGCCGGCCACGACCCGCAGGTCGCCGAGCGCTTCAAGCCCGTCGCGCCCGGGATCATCAGGATCGCGTAGCGGCCCCCCGCGGGACGCGGTCCATCGGCCCGGGGCGCGCGGACGCCGGGACCGACTCCCCCCGGCCCTCGCGGCGATCGCCGGTCACGCCTCGCGGCGGCGGGCGGTCGTGGCCGGCGCCGGGAACTCGTCGGGGTCGATCGGGATCTCCACGACGGCCGGCGCGCCGCAGCGGAGCGCCGCCTCCACCGCCTCGGCCACGAGCGACGGGCGGTCGGCGTAGAAGCCGCGGGCGCCGAACAGCTCCGCGAGCCGGTCGAAGCGAGGGTTGCCGATGTCGGCGCCGACGTAGCGGCCGTCGTAGAAGTGCTTCTGGTACGCCTTCTCCGAGCCCCAGCAGTTGTTGTTCATGACGAGCGTGACGGCGTGGATGCCGTGGCGCACGGCGGTCTCCAGCTCCTGGACGTTCATGAGGAAGCCGCCGTCGCCGTGGATGGCGAGCGCCGGGGACTCCGGGCGGCCGAGCTTGGCGCCGAGCGCGGCCGGGAACGCGAAGCCGAGGCCGCCGAGGTCGAGCGGCGTGAAGAACGTCCGCGGGCGCCGGAACTCGAGGCGGTCGTAGCCGTAGGCCGGCGCGGCGCCGGCGTCGAGCGTCACCATCGTGTCGGCCGGGAGCACCCGGCGCAGCTCCGCGTAGACGCGCTGGGGCTTGAGCGGCAGGGCGTCGAGCGACGCCTCGGCCGCGAGGCGCGCCCACCGCCGCGCCCGCAGCTCGTCGACCTCGCGACGCCACGCCTCCCGCGGCCGCGGCGCCGCGCCCGCCAGCGCCCCGAGGAGCGCGCGCAGCGCCTCGGCGGCGTCGGCCTGGATGCCGACGGCGACGGGGTAGATGCGGCCGATGTCGCGGCCGTCGACGTCGATCTGGACGATGCGGGTGCCGGGCCTGATGTACCGGTCGTCGTAGAACGTCGTGAAGTGTCCCAGCCGCGAGCCGGCGACCAGCAGCACGTCCGCGGCGCGGCAGGCGGCCGCGGCCTCCGGCGATCCCGCGCGCCCCAGCGGGCCGACGAGGAGCGGGTGGTCGCCCGGCACCGCGTCGTTCCGGCCGTACGCGGTGATCATCGGGATCCCCTGCTCCTCGGCCAGCCTCCGGACCAGCTCGCCGGCGCCGGCCCACGTCACGCCGCCGCCGACCAGCAGCAGCGGCCGCTCCGCGGCGGCGACGAGCCGCGCCGCCTCGCGGATCGCGGCGGGGTGCGGCGGCTGGGGCAGCGTGGGGCGATACGTCTCCGGCGCGGCGGCGTCGACCTCCACGACCTGGTCGTTCAGCACGTCGCGCGGGATGTCGACGAAGACCGGGCCCTTGCGCCCCGTCATCGCGGCGCGGAAGGCCTGGCGCAGCACCTCGGGGATGCGGTCGGGCCTGTTGACCTGCACGGAGAGCTTCGTGATCGGGCGGAACATCGCGACGAGGTCGAGCTCCTGGAAGGCGTCGCGCCCGTAGTGGCTCAGGGCCGGGCCGCCGGCGATGGCCACGACGGGCGAGTGCGCGACGTGGGCCGCCGCGATGCCGGTGACGAGATTCGTCGCGCCGGGGCCGCTCGTCACCAGGCACGCCGCCGGCGCGCCGGTGACGCGCGCCAGCCCGTCCGCCATGAACGCCGCGCCCTGCTCGTGGCGCACATTGACGTACTCCACGCGCTTGTCGTCGTACAGCGCGTCGAGCACGTCGAGGAACGTCGAGCCCACGATGCCGAAGACGTGGCGCACCCCCTCCGCGTGCAGCAGCTCGATGACCGCCTGTCCACCGCTCATCCGGGTCACGGGATCCTCCTCGCCGGCGTCACTTCCGGATGCCCATCCTCGTCGCCAGCGGCACGTACTTCCTCAGCTCCTCCTCCTGGAACCTCCAGAAGGCCTCGGGCCCCTTGTAGGCGATGACCTTGTTGACCTTCGCCGCCTGCTCGAGGAACGCCCGGTCGCGCGACGCCTCCTCCACGAGCGCGCTCCACTTCTGCACGATGGGGGCCGGCAGCCCCGGGGGCCCGGTGAGGCCCTGCCAGCCGACGACGTCGAGCTCGGGGAAGCCGGCCTCGGCGGCCGTCGGCACGTCGGGCAGGTTGGGCAGCCGCGCCGGATGGACGACGGCGAGCCCGCGGACCTTGCCGGCCTGGATCAGCGGGGCCGACTCGCTCCACTGCTGGCCGGCGAAGTCGACGTGGCCGCCGGCGAGCGCCGTCATCGCGGGCGCGCCGCCGGGGAACACGACGCGGTTGGTGTCGGCGATGGGCACGCCCGCCGCGTGGAGGAACTGCGCCACCGAGAACGCCGCCACCGCCGCGACGCCGGCGATGCCGTAGCGGAAGCCCTTCGGGTTCGACCGCGCAGCCTCCGCCACGTCCCTGAGGCTCTTCCACGGCGAGTCGGCCTTCACCGTGTAGATGACCGGGTCGAGGGTGATCAGCGCGATGGGGGTCTTGCCGTCCATCTTGAACGGCACGTCGCGCTCGACCGCGAAGAGCATCGAGGCCGTCGCGTGGGGCTCCAGCAGCAGCGTGTAGCCGTCCGGGCGCGCGCCGAGCGCCCGCAGCGTGCCGGTGATCCCGGAGGCCCCCGGCATGTTGACGACGTTGACGGGCTGGCCCCACTTCTTCGACGCGTAGCCCGCGATCAGGCGGGCCGCGACGTCGGCGCCGCCGCCGGGCGCGAAGGCGACCACGATCTCCACGGGCCGCGTGGGATAGGCGGGCTGGGCCCACGCCGGCGGCGCGGCGAGGGCCAGCGCCAGCGCGACGGCGAGCAGCGAGGACAGCGACCGCGTGCGGACTCGCATCATGGCATCTCTCTCCCCGGCCTCGCGCGCAGCGACCACACGGTCAGCGCGAGGCCCGCAACGATCAGGATCACCGCGAGGGGGCGCGTCACCAGGATGAGCGGGCTGCCGCCGGCCATGCTGAGCGACTGGCGCAGCGCGGTCTCGAGCATCGGCGTGAGGATCAGCGCCAGCACGAGCGGCGCCGTCGGGTAGCCGAGCCGGAGCATCAGCCAGCCGAGCACGCCGAAGACGAGCGCGAGGCCGACGTCGGTCATGCTGTTCCGCACGCTGAAGGCGCCCAGCACGCTGAACACGAGGATCAGCGGCGCCATCAGCGCGTAGGGCACCCGCACCAGCCGCGCCCACAGGCCGACCAGGGGCAGGTTCAGGACGAGCAGCATCACGTTGCCGACGTACATGCTGGCGATGACGGCCCAGACGAACCGGGGCTGCTTCTCGAACAGCAGCGGCCCCGGCTGCAGGCCGTAGATCATGAGCCCGCCGAGCAGCACGGCGAGCGCCGGCGTCGCCGGGATGCCGAGCGCCAGCAGCGGCACGAAGCCGCCGCTCGTGGTGGCGTTGTTGGCGCCCTCGGGCGCCGCGACCCCCTCGATCGCGCCGCGCCCGAACCGCTCCGGCGTCCGCGAGAGCCGGCGCTCGAGGTCGTAGGAGATGAACGAGATCGCCCCCGGCGTGCAGCCGGGGAGCAGGCCCAGGCCGAAGCCGACCGCCGTGGCGCGCAGCATCGTCCCCGCGCAGGCGCGGACCTCGCTCCACCGCGGCAGCACGCGGCCGACCGGGGCCGCCGACACCGCGGCGAGCGAGGCCTCCACGCCGGCGAGCACCTCGGCGATCGCGAACAGCCCGATGACGACCGCGATGAAGTCCACGCCGTCGAGCAGCGTCGTCGTGCCGTAGGTGAACCGCCGCACGCCGGACTGCGGGTCGAGGCCGACGAGCGCCAGGAGCGCTCCCAGCGCGGCCGAGCTGAGACCGCGGAGGAGCGACGCGCCCGAGAGGCTCACCACCACGCTGAAGGCGAGCACGACGAGCCCGAAGTACTCCGGCGGGCCCACGCGGAGGGCGACGTCGGCGAGCGGCGGCGCGAAGAACGTGAGCCCCACGAGGCCGAGCGTGCCCGCGACGAACGAGGAGATGGCGGCGATGGCGAGCGCCGGGCCGGCCCGGCCCTGCCGGGCCATCTGGTAGCCGTCGAGCGTCGTCACCACCGAGGCCACCTCGCCGGGGATGTTGACGAGGATCGCCGTCGTCGAGCCCCCGTACATGGCGCCGTAGTAGATCGCCGCCAGCATGATGATCGCCGGCGTCGGCGGCAGGAACGACGTGAGCGGCAGCAGGATCGCCAGCCCCGAGGTGGGGCCGATGCCGGGCAGCACGCCGACCAGCGTGCCGAGCACGCAGCCGGCGAGCGCGAAGCCGAGGTTCTCGAGGGTCAGCGCCGCCGCGAACCCCTGCAGCAGGAAGCCGAGCGTTTCCAATCAGAGCCGGAAGAGGCCGGGGGGCAGCGGCATCCCGAGCCAGCGCTCGAAGACGACGTGGCCGGCCACGGCGACGGCCGCGGTGAGCGCGAGGCTCGCGGGCCACGACAGGTCGCCGAGGCGCCGGACCAGGGCCAGGACGAAGAGCGCCGTGGACGGCAGGAACCCGAGCCGGGGCAGCGCGACGACGTAGAGCACGAGGACGCCCAGGACGACGGCCACGCGCCCGAGCCCGGCGGCGCCGGGCCAGGCGCGCCCGCCGGCGTCCCCGCGCGCGAGATGGGCCGCGCCGAGAACGACGAGGACGCCGCCGACGACCGCCGGCATCAGCCGCGCTCCCGGCCACGGATCGGCCACGCGGAACGCCTCGACGAGGGCGGCGGCGCCGAGCGCCGCGAGGACGCCGCCGCAGATCGCGCTGGCCCGCCGCATCGCGGCGGTAGTATTGCCGAGCGCGGCGCCGTCGGCAATCGCTCCGCGCGCGGGCTCGACAGCGAGGAGGTCATCGGGGATGACGGCGGGACGGCGCGCGTGAGCGGACGGGGCGACGCCGGCCACCGCCGCGTGCTCGCGTGGATGTGCCTCCTCATCGCCGTCAACCAGCTGGGCTTCGGCGGCATCGTCCCGGCGCTGGCGCTCTACGCGCGCTCCTTCGGCGTCGGGCAGACCGCGATCGGCGTCGCGATCGGCGTGTACGGCCTCGCCCGGTTCCTCACCGCGGTCCCCGCCGGCCGGCTCGCCGACCGGGTCGGTCGCCGCCACGCGCTGGCGGGGGGCGGCCTCGTGACCGCCGCCGGCAACCTGCTGTGCGCGTACGCGCCCGATTACGCGACGTTCGCCGCCGCGCGATTCGTGGCGGGCGCGGGCGCCGCGATCGTGCTGACGTGCGGCCTCGTCGTGCTCGCCGACATCACGACGCCCGCGCACCGCGGGCGCAGCATGGCGATCTACCAGGGCGTCTTCGGCTTCGCCGTGGGGATCGGGCCGCTGCCCGGCGGTCTGCTCGCCGAGCGGGTCGGGCTGCACGCGCCGTTCGTGGCCTACGCGGTCTCGGGCGCCGGCGTGACGGCGCTCGCGTGGCTCTTCGTCCCCGAGACCCGCGGGCTCCGGCCGGGCCGCGACGGCGGCGGCGAGCCGCCGCGGGCGCTGGGCGCCCAGCTCCGGGCGCTGGCCGCGCGCCGCGGCTTCCTGCTGGTGAGCCTCGTCTCGTTCACGAGCGCCGTGGCGCGCACGGGCGCGCTCTTCAACCTCATCCCGCTCCTCGCCCGCGACCGCCTGGGGCTCGCCGCCGACCGGATCGGCGTCGGGCTCGCCGTCGCCAGCGTCGTCGGGCTCGCGCTCGCCTACCCGTCCGGCGCGCTGGTCGACCGCCACGGCCGCAAGGCCGTCATCGTGCCCGCCACGATCGTCGCCGGCGCCGCGCTGGCGGTGTTCCTGCTGGCGCCGTCGTACGGGTGGTTCCTCGCCGGGTGCGTCGTGTGGAGCGTGGCCGCCGGCATGAGCGGCGCCGCCCCGGCGGCGTACGCCGCCGACGTGGCGCCTCCCGGGATGAACGCGGCGGCGATGGGCGCCTACCGGATGCTCTCGGATCTCGGCTACGTCGCGGGCCCGATCGCGCTCGGCCTCGCCGCCGACCTCGCCGGCGCCGACGCCGCGCTCGGCGTCACCGCGGCGCTGCTGCTCGCCGTGGCGCTGCTGTTCGCGCGGCTGGCGCCGGAGACCTACCGCCCGGGCCGGGCCTGAGCGGCGGGGACGCCTCAGCCCGCGGCGGCGTACCCCTTCCGGTGGAAGTAGTTGGCGTCGTAGAACGCCAGCACGAGGTCGCGGTAGACCGCCGGCGGGTAGCGCGGCGGCTCCCCGGGCCCGACGCACGTCGGCAGGCACTCGATCACGGCGTCCGGGTTCGGGCTGTAGAAGAACGCGATCGAGTAGCGGTCGGTCCCCGAGTCGTTCAGCACGCCGTGGGGCGTCGACAGGAACCGGTCGTTCGACCAGCGCTTCATGACGTTGCCGAGGTTCACGAGGAACGTGCCGGGGATGACGGGCGGCGCCAGCCACCGGCCGTCGGGCAGCCGGACGGCGAGGCCCGGGACCTCCTCGCGCGCGAGGATGGTGAAGAACGAGTTGTCGGTGTGCGGTCCCTGGCCGAACTGCTCGTCGTCGTCCGTCTCCTGGGGCGGATAGTGGAGGAAGCGCAGGTTGATGTGCGCCTCGCCGGCGAAGAACGGGGCGAAGAAGCCGGCCGGCAGGTCCAGCGAGCGCGCCAGCGCGGGCAGCATGCGCTCGGCCACCGCCTCGAGCGTCTTGAAGTAGCGGACCATCGCCGCCCGCATGCCGTCGCGCCCCGCGGGCCACTGGTTGCGCCCGCGCAGCGGCGTGCCGGCCCGCACGTCGGGATGGTCGGGCCCGCGGTCGTGGCTGATGAAGAAGCTCTCGTTGTAGTTCGGCCGCGTCGCCTTGTGGACCGTCGAGGCGCGCTGCATGCTCTGGTTCACCGGCAGGTAGCCGATGTTGTTCTCGTTGAGGCGGAGCGCGAGCTTCTCCTCGAGGGGCAGCGCGTGGAACTCCCGCGAGGCCGCGAAGGCGGCGTCGATCGTGGCCTGGGGCACGCCGTGGCCCGCCAGGTAGAAGAAGCCGACGCGCTCGCAGGCCTCGCGCAGCGCGCGGGCCACCGCCTCGGTGCCGTCCGGGTCGCCGGCCAGCGCGGGGGCGACGTCGATCACGGGGATCGCGCGCGCGACCTCCTCGGGGTCCTCCACCGCCATCGCCTTGAAGATGTTCATTCGCGAGCCCTCCCGCGGGGATCCGGCGCCAGTATCGCCCGTCACACCGTCGGCGTCCACGGGCCCGCCGCCGCGACGGCCTCGCCGTCGCCGGGCCACGGCGGCATGGTGACCGCGACGGCGGCCAGCGGCTCGCCCCCGTCGGCGCGGAACTGGAACTGCGTGCCGAGCGGGATCGTGAGGCAGACGCCGGCCTCGACGGCCACCACCTCCTCCCGGCCGCCCTGGCGGCGCCACATCTCGCCCCGTCCCGAGAGGAAGAACCAGATCTCCTCCACGGTCCGGTGGCCGACCGCGCGCGACGTCGCGCCGGGGGCCAGGACGAAGTGAGCCATGCCGCCGCCCGCGAGGCCGAGGAGCACGCGGACCTCGGAGCCGTCGGGAGCGACGGCGTCGCGGGCCCGCGGCAGGCGCTTCGTGGCGAACGGGGTCATGGCGGGCGCCTCCTCGCGCCGGCGCCGGCCGGAGCCGATGGACGTTTGCGCCGGGCGTGCGTAGTATGCCTCACGCCCGGCCCGGCGCCGGGCGCAAAGGAGGAGGCTCGTGAACGCAGCCGCCGTCGTCGCGCAGATCCTCAAGCGGGAAGGCGTGCAGTGCCTGATCGGCTACCCGGTGAACCAGATCATCGAGGCGGCCGCCGAGGCCGACATCCGGACGATCATCGTCCGCCAGGAGCGGACGGGCCTCCACATGGCGGACGCCATGAGCCGCGTCACGTCCGGCGAGCGCATCGGCGTCTTCGCGATGCAGCACGGGCCGGGAACCGAGAACGCCTTCGGCGGCGTGGCCCAGGCGTACGGAGACTCGGTGCCGATCGTCGTGCTGCCCGGCGGCTATCCGCGGCGGATCCTCAACATCCCGCCCAACTTCAGCGCGCTGCTGAACTTCCAGCACGTCACCAAGTGGGCGGAGCAGGTCGTGCTGCCCCAGAACGTCCCCGACGCGATGCGCCGCGCCTTCACCCAGGTGAAGAACGGCCGCCCGCGGCCCGTGCTCGTGGAGTTCCCGGTGGACCTGATGCGCGAGGAGGTGCCGGACGGCTGGCGGTACACGCCGGCCCCCCGCATGCGGACGGCGCCCGACCCGCGCGCCGTCTCCGAGGTCGCCGCGGCGCTCGTCGCCGCCGAGCGGCCGGTGATCTACGCCGGCCAGGGCGTCCACTACGCGAAGGCGTGGCCGCAGCTCCGGGCGCTCGCCGAGCTGCTGGAGGCCCCGGTCACGACGAGCCTGCAGGGCAAGAGCGCGTTCCCCGAGAACCACCCGCTGTCGCTCGGCTCCGGCGGCCGGTCGATCAGCAAGCAGCTCCACCATTTCCTGAACGCGGCCGACCTGATCCTCGGCATCGGGTGCAGCTTCTCCATCACGAACTACGGCGTGGCCATGCCGAAGGGCAAGCGCATCGTCCACGCGACGCTCGACCCCGCCGACGTCAACAAGGACGTCCCCGCGGAGCTGGCGCTGATCGGCGACGCCGGCCTCACGCTGGACGCCCTGCTCGCCGAGGTGCGGGACCGGCTGAAGGGCGGGCCCCGCGGCCGGCTCGCCGCGGTGACCGGGGAGATCAAGCGGCTGAAGAGCGAGTGGCTCGCGCAGTGGATGCCGCGGCTCACCGCCGACACGAAGCCGCTCTCGCCGTACCGGGTGCTGTGGGACCTGATGCACACCGTCGACGTCGCGAACACGATCATCACCCACGACGCCGGCAGCCCCCGCGATCAGATCTCGCCGTTCTGGGAGCCGGTCATGCCGCTGACCTACATCGGCTGGGGGAAGACCACGCAGCTGGGCTACGGCCTCGGCCTCGCCATGGGCGCCAAGCTCGCCGCGCCCGACAAGCTCTGCGTCAACGTGTGGGGCGACGCCGCCATCGGCTTCACGGGGATGGACTTCGAGACCGCGGTGAGGGAGCGCATCCCCATCCTGTCGGTGCTCCTCAACAACTACTCCATGGCGATCGAGCTGAAGGTGATGAAGGTCGCGACCGAGAAGTACCGCTCGACCGACATCAGCGGCAACTACGCGGAGTTCGCCCGGGCGCTGGGCGGCTGGGGGGAGCGGGTGACCGAGCCCGGGCAGATCGTGCCGGCCATCAAGCGCGCCGTCGAGAAGACGCGCGAGGGCACGCCGGCGCTGCTCGAGTTCATCACCGAGAAGGCCGTCGACTTCTCGATCTTCCCGTAGGAGGCGGCGATGGCACGCGGCTTCGCGCTGTTCGCCGGCATCGCGCCCGACGTCGTCCGCGCCTGCGCGCGCGAGGCGGAGGCGCTCGGCTACACGTCGTTCTGGGTCAACCACCCCGGCGCCATCGACGGGCTCGCCGCGCTCGCCCACGCCGCCTCGGTCACGGAGCGGATCGAGCTGGGCGTGGGCGTGATCCCCCTGCACACCCGCGGCCCCGGGAGCATCGCGGACGGCGTCCGCGCCCACGCGCTGCCGCTCGACCGGCTCCTCCTCGGCGTCGGCAGCCCGAACCCCGGCGCGCTGGCGCGCGTGCGCGAGGGCGTCGCGGCGCTGCGCTCCCGGCTCGCGACCCGGATCGTCGTCGCCGCGCTCGGCCCCAACATGTGCCGGCTCGCCGGCGAGGTCGGCGACGCCGTGCTCCTCAACTGGCTCACGCCGGAGCACGCCCGCACGTCCGCCGCGCTCGTGCGGGCGGGCGCCGCGGGGGTCGGCCGGAGGGCGCCGAAGATCTTCGCCTACGTCCGGGCGGCCGTCGGCGGCGAGGCGCGCGCGCGGCTCGCCCAGGAGGCCGACCGCTACGGCGCGATCCCCGCCTACGCCGCCAACTTCGCCCGCATGGGCGTGAAGCCCATCGACACGGCGGTCGCCGTCGACGCGCCCGAGCGGCTGCCCGCCGCGCTGGCGCCGTGGAGCGGCGTCGTCGACGAGATCGTGCTCCGGGCCATCACGGCGCGGGACACCGTGGAGGAGAACGTCGCGCTGCTGAAGGCCGGCCGGCCCGCCTGAGGAACCTCGCGCGGTTCCTTGACGCTCGGCGCCCGGGCGTGGCCCCGGCTCTCGCCGAGCCGGCTCGTCGGGCCCCCGGCCGCGGCCCGGGGCGTCACGACATCTCACGGGACTCGCCGGCCGCCGGCAGGGCCCGTCCCCTCAGGTTCTTCCCATCGCGTGCCGATCACGAGGAAGAGGGATGACGCCCGTGATCGACCGCGTCGACGAAGGCTTCGGCCTGGACCGGATCCGCCGGCAGGGCGACCGCCTGATGGTGGGCCTGCTGTGGGTGCTCGCCGTCTACTCGCTGGCCCTGGCCCCCTGGCACGGCACCTGGTGGGAGGCCCTCCTGATCGGCGTCCCGATGGCCGGCATGGGGACCGTGGTCGCCCTGCTCATGCCAGGCTCCATCGTCACGCGGATCGTCGTCGCCGCCCTCTTCATGGGGTTCTCGGCGCTCACGATCCACCAGTCCCACGGCATGATCGAGATGCACTTCAGCGTCTTCGGCCTGCTCGCCTTCCTCCTCTACTACCGGGACTGGGTGCCGATCGTCGCCGCGGCCGGCGTGATCGCCGTGCACCACCTGGCCTTCGACATCGCCCAGCGCGCGGGCCACGGGACGTTCGTCTTCAACCACCACCACGGCCTCGGGATCGTGCTCGTCCACGCGGGCTTCGTGGTGTTCGAGACCGTGGTGCTGTGCGCGATGGCGATCCGCTTCGCGCGCGAGGCCGCCGAGGCCGAGGCGATCCGCGAGATGGGCTCCCACCTGGCGGTGACCGACGGGCGCATCGACCTCACGTTCCGCCCGCGGGAGGGCGTCACCGGCTTCGCCCGCGACTTCAACTCGTTCGTGGAGCGGCTCGAGGCCACGATCGCCCAGGTGCACGAGCTGGCCGCTCACGCCTCCTCGGCCTCCGACGGCGTGTCGCGCGCGATCCAGGCGTTGTCCGCCGACGCGCGCCACCAGGCCGAGAGCCTCGCCCAGACCGCCTCCTCGATCGAGCAGGTCACGGCCTCCGTCAAGCAGAACGCCGGGAGCGCCCGGCAGGCCACGGAGCTGGCGTCGACGTCGCGCGAGTTGGCCGAGCGGGGCGGGGCCGTCGTCGGCTCGGCCGTCAGCTCCATGCAGCAGATCTCCTCCGCCTCCACCCGCATCGCCGAGATCATCGGCGTGATCGACGAGATCGCCTTCCAGACGAACCTCCTCGCGCTGAACGCGGCCGTCGAGGCCGCCCGCGCCGGCGAGCAGGGTCGCGGCTTCGCGGTCGTCGCCGCCGAGGTCCGGAACCTGTCGCAGCGGACGTCGGCCGCCGCCAAGGAGATCAAGACGCTGATCGGCGACTCCGTGACGAAGGTCCGCGACGGCGCCCAGGTCATCGAGCGATCGGGGCGGACGCTGGAGGAGATCGTCGAGGCCGCGCGCCGCGTGGAGGCCATCGTCGGCGACATCGCCGCGGCGTCGGCGGAGCAGTCGGCCGGCATCGACCACGTGAACCGGGTCGTCGCCGGCATGGACCGCGTGACCCGGTCGAGCGCCGACAGGACCGAGCAGCTCGGGCGGATGACCGAGACGCTCGCCGCGCAGGCCGCGTCGCTCCAGCGGCTGGTCGACGTCTTCGCCGTCCGCTCGCAGCCGCCGGCCGCGCGGCCCGCGGCTCCCCGGCCGCCCGCGCGCGGCCACGCGGCCGCCCCGCGTCCCGAGATCGAGCCGGTCACCGTCGCCTGAGCGCCGCGCGCGCGGCCTCCGGCGCGCGTAATAGAATCGGCCGAGGCTCGAGCCGTCATGCCGACTCCACGCGCCCGCGGGCTCGCCCTGCTCGCTCTCGCCGTGCTCGTCGCGGCGCTCGCGCCCGGCGTCCGCGCGCGGTCGTCCGGGCGCGTCCCCACCGTCGGAGTGCTGACCGCCGGACCGGCCGCGGGCCGGATCGCGGTGGAGAGCCGCGCCGCCTTCGAGGCTGGACTGAGAGAGGCCGGCTGGGCGCCAGGCCAGAGCATCGCCATCGAGTACCGGTACGCCGAGGGCCGGCCAGAGCGGCTCGAGGGCCTGGCGCGCGAGCTGACCGCCTTCCCGGTCGACGTCCTCGTCGCCCGTTCCACCCCCGCCATCGGCGCCGCGCGCCGGGCGACGGCCACCATCCCCATCGTGATGTCGGGCAGCGGGCACGATCCCGTGCACCTCGGCTTCGTCGCGAGCCTCGGCCGCCCCGGAGGCAACGTGACGGGCCTCAGCCTCCTCAACCAGGAACTGCCGGCCAAGCAGCTGGAGCTGCTGAAGGAGCTGGACCCGCGCGTGAGCCGCGTGGCCGTGCTCGGCAGCCGGGCGTTCGCGCTGCCGGACGCGGCCCGGCGACGACTCGAGGCGGCCGCCCGCGCCCTCGGCGTCGAGCTCCACACGGTCGACCTCGACGACGCCGCGGACGTCGACGAGGCGTTCGCGCGGATGGCGCGCGCCGGCGCGAACGGCGTGCTCGTCAGGTCGGATCCGTTCGTGCTGGAGCCCCGGCAGCCGCAGGTCGTCGCGCTCGCCGCGAAGCACCGCCTCCCTGCCGTGTACTGGCTCGACACCTACGTCGACGCCGGCGGGCTCGTGTCGTACGGCGCCGACTTGCCGGCGGTCCACAAGCGCTCGGCGTACTTCGTGGACCGGCTGCTCCGCGGGGCGCGCGCCGCCGAGCTGCCGGTGGAGGAGCCGAGCACGCTGTCGCTGGTCGTGCACCTGAAGACGGCGCGCGCGCTCGGCCTCGCGATCCCGCCCGGAGTCCTGGCGAGGACGACCCGCGTGGTGCAGTAGCCGCCCGGCCGGCTCGCGCCCCGGCGCGCCGCCCCCGTCCCCCGTTGACGCGAAACGCGCGATAATGCCCGGCGTCCGAATCCGGGAGGTCCCATGGCCAGGAAGATCCTCTTCGTCGGCGCAGGCGCCATCGGCAGCTACCTCGGGGCGTTCCTCTCCCGCGCGGGCCACCGCGTCACCCTGGTCGACCCGTGGGCCGAGCAGGTGGAGGCGATCCGCCAGCGCGGCATCTCGGTCACCGGGCCCCACGAGCCGTTCCAGGCCCGGCCCGAGGCCGTCCACCTGCACGAGGCCGCGCGCCTGCCCCGCGACTTCGACCTGGCGTTCGTCGCCATGAAGGTGTACGACACGCAGTGGGCGACCCAGCTCGCGCTCCGCCACCTGCGCCCCGAGGGCTTCGTCGTCTCGGCGCAGAACTGCTGGCCCGACCCGCTGGTCGCGGCCGTCGCCGGCGCCGGCCGGGCGCTCGGGCTCGTCATGTCGAAGATCGGCGTGGCGCTGTGGAAGCCCGGCCAGGTCGAGCGCGGCCTGGAGCGCGGCCAGGGCAAGGGGCACGACGTGTTCCGCGTCGGAGAGCACGACGGTCGCATCACCGCCCGCGCCGCCGAGGTGGCGGAGATGCTCTCCGTGATCGACGGCTCCCAGGTCACCGACAACCTCTGGGGCGAGCGGTGGGCGAAGCTCTGCGCCAACGCCATGGGCAACCCCGTGCAGGCGATGTCGGGGCTGGGCTCGACCGAGATCGTCTCGAGCGAGGTCGGCCGCGCCATCACGATCCACCTGGCGTCGGAGTCGGCGAAGGTCGGACTCGCGCTCGGGCTGAAGGTGCCGTCGTTCAACGGCGCCGCCGCCGAGCAGTGGGCCGACGCCGCCCGCCCGTCCACGCGCGAGTCCCTCGACACGATGCTGCGGCCGAAGTCCACCGGGTCGCGCAACTGGCGGGCCTCGATGGCGCAGGACGTGATCAAGGGCCGGCCCACGGAGATCGAGCACATGAACGGGCACGTCGTGGCGCAGGGCCGGCAGCGCGGCGTGTCGACGCCCGTCTCGGCCGTGATCGTCGAGGTGGTGCGCGAGATCCAGGACGGACGGCGCCAGCCCGACCCCAGGAACATCGGCCTCGTGCTCGAGAGCGCGGGGGTCTGATCGCGTCGTGAGAGGCGGCGCCGAGCCCGCCTCCGACGCGCGAGGAGACGCGATGGAATACACGAGGATCTCCGCCGACTGTCACATCGACCTGCCGATGCTGCCGCCGGACCTGTTCACCTCCAGCGCCTCGCCGGCGCTGCGGGACCGCATGCCCTACGTGGCCGACGGCCCCGACGGGCCGTACTGGACGTGCAGGAACGGCGGCTCGTTCGGGCTCCTGGGCGGCGTGGGCCCGGCCGGGCAGAAGCTCGTGCCGGGACAGAACTACCGCGTGGACGTCATGGCCGCCACCGGGCTGTACGAGGACGCTCGCAAGGGCATCCGCCGCCCCACCGATCCGGTGCGGCGCCTCGCGGACATGGATCGCGACGGCGTGCAGGCCGAGGTCATCTACGGCATTCTCGGCGCCGCGACCCGGCTCGCCGATCCCGTCGCCGCCAGCGAGATGTTCCGCATCTACAACGACTGGCTGGTGGACTTCTGCCGCCACGCGCCCGACCGCTACATCGGGCTGGCGTGCCTCCCCTACGGCGACATCGACGCCGCCGTGCGGGAGGTCCACCGCGTCGCGCAGCTCGGGCTGCGCGGCGTCGAGCTGTCGTGCTCGTGGGACATGGAGCCCATGTGGCACCCGGTGTGGGAGCCGCTCTGGAAGGCCGTGAACGACGTCGGCCTGCCGCTCCACTTCCACACGTTTCCGGCCCTGCCCGCCGGCAAGCTGGACGCGCAGACGGGCATGACGCGGCGGGCGGCCTTCTTCACGGTGGTCTCCGGCTTCCAGATGAACCTCGTGAACATCCTGGCCGCCGTCATCGGCGCGGGGGTCCTCGAGCGCTACCCGAACATCCGGATCGCGTTCGGCGAGAGCGGCATCGGCTGGCTGCCGTACGCCCTCGACCGGATGGACTTCGAGTGGGAGGACCGCTTCCGCGACCTGGGGCTCCGGATGAAGCCGAGCGACTACTGGCGGCGCCAGTGCAAGGCCACGTTCCAGTTCGACCGCATCGGCACCCGGCTCATCGACGAGATGGGCGTCGAGACCCTCATGTGGGGCTCCGACTACCCGCACGCCGACGGCGTCTGGCCGGAGTCGTCGAAGTACATCGAGGAGCAGTTCGGCCACCTGCCCGCCGACGTGACGCGGAAGATCACCTGCGAGAACGCCGGGCGGTTCTACGGCCTGATCCGCTGAGGCCCCGGAGGAGGGACCCATGACGACTCGACGCCGCTTCCTCGCCACGTCCGCGACCCTCGCCGTCGGCGCCGCCGCGTTGGCGCCGCGCCTGGCCCGCGCCCAGGCGAAGATGGTCCTCAAGGCCTCCGACGTCCACCCGCTCGGCTACCCGACCGTCGAGGCCATCGTCCGCCTCGGCAAGAAGCTCGAGGCGGCGACCGGCGGGCGGCTGTCCGTCCAGATGTTCCCGGCCATGCAGCTCGGTGGCGAGAAGGAGATGCTGGAGCAGACGCAGGTGGGCGCGCTCCAGATCTGCCGCGTCAGCGTGGGCCCCGTCGGCAACATCGTCGACGAGCTGAACGTCTTCAACCTGCCGTTCGTCTTCCGGGACGAGGCGCACATGCGGAAGGTGATCGACGGGCCCATCGGCGCCGAGCTGCTGGAGAAGATCACGAACGCGCCGGCCTCGCGGCTGGTCGGGCTCGGCTGGATGGACGCCGGCACCCGCAACGTCTACGCGCGCAAGCCCGTCCGCATGCCCGCCGACCTGAAGGGCCAGAAGATCCGCATGATGGGCAACCCCATCTTCGTCGAGACCATGAACGCCATGGGCGGCAACGGCATCTCGATGGGCTTCAACGAGCTGTACAGCGCGCTCCAGACCGGCGTGGTCGACGGCGCCGAGAACAACCCACCGACGCTGCTGACCCACAACCACTACCAGGTCAGCAAGTACTACAGCCTCACCGGGCACCTCATCATCCCGGAGATCTTCGTGTTCTCCCGGCGCACGTGGGACGCGCTGAGCAAGGACGACCAGGCGCTCATCAGGAAGCTCTCGCGCGAGGCGCAGCTCGAGCAGCGCGACCTGTGGGACCGGATGGTCGCCGAGTCGGTGCAGAAGCTGAAGGCGGCCGGCGTCGAGTTCGTCGAGGTCGACCGGAAGGCGTTCTACGACGCCACGCGGCCCGTGCGGGAGAAGTACGGAGCGAGGTGGGCGGCGCTGATCCGGCGGATCGAGGAGACGCGCTGACCCGGTCCCGATGAAGGCGCGCTACGCGCGGGCGATGGAGGCCCTGTACGTGGCCTGCGTCGCCGTCTCCGGCGCGAGCCTGATCGTCATCACGGCGATCATCCCGTACGGCGTGTTCATGCGCTACGTCATGCACGCCGCCCCCTCGTGGCCCGAGCCCGCGTCCGTGATCCTGATGATCGTCTTCTCGTTCGTCGGCGGGGCCGCCGTGTACCGGGCCGGGGTCCACATCGCCGTGCGGGCGCTGGTGGACGCCGTGGGCGACGGGACGCGGCGCGCCCTGGCGCGCCTGGTCGACGTCGCGATGGGGGCGACGGCGCTCTTCATGCTGGTCTGGGGCTGGGCGCTCGTCCGGACGACGTGGAACCAGGCGATCTCCGAGTTCCCGATGCTGCCGGCGGGCCTCACCTACGCCCCGGTGCCGCTGGCGGGGCTCATCACGCTGCTCTTCATCGTCGAGCGCGTCTGGATCGGGGAGCCGCCGCCGACGTCCGTCATGTACCGCGACCGGCCCGCCGGCCTGGACTGACGCGCCCGTGGAGATCGCGGTCCTGCTCGGCTCGTTCGCGGTCCTGTGCGCGATCGGGATGCCGGTCGCCTACACGCTGGGGCTCTCCGCCCTGCTGACCGCGCTCTACGTCGACCTCCCGCTCGAGGCCGTGATGCTCAAGATCTCGGACGGGACCGACGACTTCTCGCTGCTCGCCATCCCGTTCTTCGTCCTCGCCGGCGCCATCATGGCCGAGGGCGGCATGGCGGCGCGTCTGGTGGACCTGGCGAAGGTGCTGGTGGGCTTCGTCCGCGGCGGCCTGGCGGTCGTCAACATCGTGGCCTCGACGTTCTTCGCCGGCGTGTCGGGCTCGTCGGTGGCGGACACCGCGTCGATCGGGACCGTCATGATCCCGCAGATGGTCCGGGCCGGCTACTCGCGCGTGTTCGCGACCAACGTGACGATCTGCGGCTCGGTGCAGGCCGTCCTGATCCCGCCCTCCCACAACGCCGTCATCTACTCGCTGGCGGCGGGCGGCACCATCTCCGTGGCCCACCTGTTCCTGGCCGGCGTCCTCCCCGGGCTGCTGTTCGGCGTGTGCCTGATCGGGCTCGTGCTGGTCATGGCCTACCGTCGGGGGCTGCCGAAGTCGGAGCCGGTGCCGCTCCGCCGGGCCCTCCGGATCGCGCTCGACGCCGTGTGGGGGCTCGTCACGATGGCCATCATCCTCGGCGGGATCCTGGGCGGCGTCTTCACCGCCACCGAGTCCGCGGCCGTGGCCTGCGTCTACGCGTTCTTCGTGACGATCGTCGTCTACCGCGACTACCGCTGGCGCGACCTGCCGCACCTGATCCACCGCACCGTGAAGACCGTGGCGATGGTCATGATGCTCATCGGGTTCTCGGCGGCGTTCGGCTACATGATGGCGCTCCTGCAGATCCCCGCGCGGGCGACGGAGTTCTTCCTGGCGCTGACCACGAACCCGTACGTGATGCTGGCGCTGGTGAACGTCCTGCTGCTGGGGCTGGGGACCTTCCTCGACATGGCGCCGATGATCCTGATCTGCACGCCGATCATGCTGCCCGTCCTCGTCACGCTCGGCATCGATCCCCTGCACTTCGGGATGATCCTGCTGGTCAACGCCGGCATCGGGCTCATCACGCCGCCGGTGGGGCCGACGCTCTTCGTCGGCTGCGCGCTGGGCCGCGTCTCGATCGAGGAGGTGTCGCGGGAGCTGTGGCCGTTCTACGCCGCGATGCTGCTGGCCCTCCTGGTCGTGACGTACGTCCCCGCGCTCTCGCTGTGGCTGCCGGGGCTGCTCAGGTTCTGATCGCGGCGAGGTGCGGCATGACCCCGTCCACGAACAGGCGCACCGACGACGCCGCCCGCGCCCCGGTGAGGTCGCCGAACGCGAAGCGGCACACCAGGTACGTGCACCCGCTGGCGGCGACCTCGGCCTCCAGGCGCTCGCGGACGCGCGCCGGCGTGCCCGCCACGGCGAGGCCGCGCTGTCGCGCCTCGTCGAAGTCCCGCGCGAAGCGGATCGGCATGGCGCCGAAGTCGCGCCAGAGCCTCGTCAGGCTGGCGAACCACACGGCGTAGGCCGGCCGGGCCCACGCCTCGGCCGCGGCGTCGCTCTCCGCCACCACGACGTGGCGCGTGATGCCGAGCCTCGGCAGCGCGCCCGCCCCGTGCTTCTGCGCCCACACCTCGCGGTAGCGCGCGAACAGCTCCCGCGCGCCGTCGGCGGGGTGGTTGCTCAGGACGTGGACGGCGTTCGCCGCGGCCCACTCGGCGCCCGCGGCGTGGCCGAGCCCGTACCAGAGCGGCGGGTGCGGCCGCTGGAAGGGCCGCAGGACCATCGGCACCTTGCGGAACGTGTAGCGCGGGCCCCGGTGGTCGAGCACCTCGCTCGTCAGCCCCTGCAGCACGACCTCCAGCGTCTCCCGGTAGATCTCCTCGGTCTCCAGGTGGTGCAGGTCGAAGTACGCCATCTCGTACGGGACGATCCCGCGGCCGACGCCGAAGTCGAAGCGCCCCCGCGAGAGGTGGTCGAGCATGCACACCTCCTCGATGAGGCGCAGCGGATGGTAGAGCGGCAGGCAGTACACGCACGGCCCGAGGCGGATCCGGCGCGTGCGCTGGGTGGCGGCGGCGAGGAAGATCCCCGGCACCGGCGCCAGGCCGAGCGGCGTGGCGTGGTGCTCGGCCAGGTGGTACGCCGAGAACCCGGCGGCGTCGTACGTCTCGAGCAGCGCCAGCCGCCCCTCGTAGTGCTCGGCGAGCGGCGCGCCGTCGGACCGGTCCTGGTGGTCGAAGACCCCCAGCTCCACGCGCGCTCACTCCATCGAGAGCGCCGCGCGCGACAGCCGGAGGCCGTCGCCGCCCCCCTGCATCCAGTCGGCGGCCCGGAAAGCGTCGCCGATGCGCTCGAGGGGGAAGACGTGGGACACGAGGCGGTCGAACGGGAAGCGCGAGCGGGCGCGCCGCAGGAACCGGAGCGCCTGCTCGAGCGCCCACGGCGAGTAGTTGGAGGCGCCCACCAGCCGCACGTTGCCGCGGACGAGCGCGGTCGCGTCGTAGGAGAAGACGTTGCCGGGCGCGATGGAGCCGACCTCCAGGTAGCAGCCGCCGCCGCGCAGCATCCGGAGCCCCTCGGGCACGACCTCCGGGTAGCCGACGAAGTCGGCGACGACGTCGGCGCCGGACCCGCCGGTGACGTCCATGACGGCCTGGATCCGCCGCTCCGGCGTGGCGAGGTCCGCCACGTCGAGCGTGTGGTCGGCGCCGAAGGCGCGGGCCAGCTCGAGGCGCGCGGCGAGCCGGTCGAGGACGATGATGCGGTCGGCGCCCATGTCGCGGGCGACGGCGACCGCGTTCAGGCCGAGCCCGCCGGCGCCCTGGATCACCACGGTGTCGCCGGCGCGCAGGCCCGCCCGCGCCAGGCCGTAGACGACCTGGGCGAGGGCGCAGTTGGCCGGCGTGGCGACGTCGTCGGGCACCTCGTCGGGGACGCGGAACACGAAGCCGCCGGGGCGGAGCAGGTACCAGTCGCCGTAGGCGTTGTTGAAGTAGGGCGGCGTGCCGGCGACCCGGTCCGGCCGCACCTTGCGCGGGCACGATCCCATCTCGTCCCGGAGGCAGACGCGACACCGCCCGCACGGGAAGAAGTAGAGGAAGGCGACGCGGTCGCCCTCGCGCAGCGGCTGGCCCGCGCTGTCCACGGTGACGCCGGCGCCCAGCCGCGCGACCCGCCCGCACATCTCGTGGCCGAACGTCAGGTCGCGGGGCGGCGAGCCGTAGACCTCCTTCATCTCGCCCCGCCAGATGTGCAGGTCGGAGCCGCAGACGCCGGCCCGCGTGAGCCGGATCAGGATCGCGCCGGGCTCCGGGTCCGGCACGGGGTACTCGCGAAGCTCGAAGTCGCCGCCGTAGGCCTTCAGCACCGCCACGCGTCCGGTCATCGGGTCACCGCCGTCGGGAGATCTGCTGCGCGGCCTCGACACTACTACAGGCCGGCGCCGGCGCGCTTGACATGGGGGGCAGCGGCCCGTAACGTGCGCCCACGGTTCCCGACCCTGACGGCCGAGCGAGGGGGACACCACCATGATCCCGGCGGCCTTCGACTATCACGCTCCCACGTCGATCAGCGAGGCGGCGGGTCTCCTGGCCTCCCTGGAGGACGCCAAGATCCTCTCCGGCGGCCAGAGCCTCATCCCGCTGATGAAGCTGCGGCTGGCGACGCCGCGCCACGTCGTGGACATCAACGGCATTCCCGGGCTCGCCTACGTCGTGGAGAGCGCCGGGTACCTCCGGATCGGCGGGCTCACGCGCGAGTCGCACCTCGAGGAGTCGCCGCTCGTGCGCGAGCGCCATCCCCTGCTCCACGACACGTGCCGGGTCATCGCCGACCCGCTCGTCCGCAACCTCGCCACGGTGGGCGGCAACCTCGCTCACGCCGACCCCGCCAACGACCACCCGGCGACGATGCTCGCGCTGGGGGCCCAGGTGGTCGCCGCGGGCACGCGGGGCGAGCGCGTGATCCCCGTCGCCTCGTTCTTCACGGGGCCCTTCGCCACCGCGCTCGCGCCCGACGAGATCGTCGTCGAGGTGCGGGTGCCGGTGCCGCCGCCGCTCAGCGGCGGCGCCTACCTGAAGGTCGAGCGGAAGGTCGGCGACTTCGCCACGGCCGCCGTCGCCGTGCAGCTGACGCTCGCCGACCGCGGCGTCTGCGAGCGGGCCGGGATCGGGCTCACCAACGTCGGGCTCACGCCGATCAAGGCCGAGCGGGCCGAGGCCGCCCTGATCGGCAGGCGCCCCGACGACAAGGCGATCCTCGAGGCCGCGCGGCTCGCCGCCGAGGCCGCCCGGCCCTCCGACGACCTCCGAGGCCCCGCCGAGTACAAGCGCGACCTGATCCGCGTGCTCACCGCCCGCGCGCTGCGCCGGGCGCTCGAGCGCGCCACCGCCGGGAGGTGAGGCGATGCACATCCATCTCACCGTGAACGGCCAGCTCCACGAGGCCGACGTCGAGCCGCGGCTGCTGCTCGTCCACCTGATCCGCGACGTCCTCCGCCTCACCGGCACCCACATCGGCTGCGACACCACCCACTGCGGGGCCTGCACCGTCCTGCTCGACGGCCGCCCGGTGAAGTCGTGCACGGTGTTCGCCGTGCAGGCGCGCGGCCGCCACGTGACGACGGTGGAAGGCCTCGAGCAGGACGGCCAGCTGCACCCGCTGCAGGAGGCGTTCATGGCCGAGCACGGCCTGCAGTGCGGCTACTGCACGCCCGGCATGCTGATGACGGGCTACGCCTTCCTCAAGGAGCACCCGCGGCCCACCGAGGAGGAGATCCGCTGGGCCATCTCGGGCAACCTCTGCCGGTGCACCGGCTACGTCAACATCGTGAAGTCCATCCAGCATGCCGCCGCGGCCCTCGCCGCGCCGCGGCCGGCGGGCGCGAGCCAGGGAGGCGCGTGATGGCGCTCAGGACCTCCCCCGAGATCGGCGGCATGGGGCACTCGCTCAGGCGCAAGGAGGACCCGCGCTTCATCCGCGGCAAGGGCACCTACGTCGACGACATCCAGCTGCCCGGGATGCTCTACCTCGACATCGCGCGCAGCCCCTACGCCCACGCGCGCATCGTGCGCATCGACACCGCGAGGGCGCTCGCCGTGCCGGGCGTGCTGGCGGTCATCACGGGCCAGGACCTCGCGAAGTACAACCTGCACTGGATGCCGACCCTCATGTCGGACACGCAGATGGTCCTGCCCGTCGACAAGGTCATGTACCAGGCGCAGGAGGTGGCGGCGGTGCTCGCCACCAGCCGCTACGCCGCCGCCGACGGCGCCGCCGCGATCAGCGTGGAGTACGAGCCGCTGCCCGTCGTCGTCGACCCGCGCAAGGCGCTCGAGCCCGGCGCGCCCGTCCTCCGCACCGACAAGAAGGACCGGAAGGACAACCGCATCTGGCACTGGGAGTGGGGCGACCGGGCCGCCACCGACCGGGCGATGGCGGAGGCCGAGGTCACCGTCACCCAGGACATCTACATCCCGCGCATCCACGTCGCGTCGATCGAGACGTGCGGCTGCGTGGCCCACTTCGACAAGGTCGAGGACCGGCTCACGGTGTGGATGACGACCCAGGCGCCCCACGCGATCCGGACCGTCTTCGCCCTGGTGGCCGGCCACGTGGGCCTGGCCGAGCACAAGATCCGGATCATCTCGCCCGACATCGGCGGCGGCTTCGGCGGCAAGGTGCCCGTCTATCCCGGCTACGTGATCGCGGTCGCGGCCTCGGTCCTCACGGGCAAGCCCGTGAAGTGGATCGAGGACCGGATGGAGAACCTCCAGGCCGACTCGTTCGCCCGCGACTACCACATCACCGCGCAGCTCGCCGGCAGGCGCGACGGCACGCTCACCGCGCTCCGGATCACCACGATCGCCGACCACGGCTACACGGACGCCGCCGCCAACCCGTCGAAGTTCCCGGCCGGCCTGTTCCACGTGTGCACGGGCTCCTACGACCTCCGGGCCGCCCACGTGGCCGTGGACGGCGTCTACACCAACAAGCCGCCCGGCGGCATCGCCTACCGCTGCTCGTTCCGCGTCACCGAGGCCGTCCACACGATCGAGCGCATGGTCGACCTGATGGCCCACGAGCTGGGCATGGACCCGGCGGCGCTCCGGATGAAGAACTTCATCCGGCCGGACCAGTTCCCGTACCGGTCGGCGCTCGGCTGGGAGTACGACAGCGGCGACTACGCCGCCGCCCTCCGGAAGGCGATGGACCGCATCGGCTACGCGGACCTGCGCCGCGAGCAGGCCGAGAAGCGGGCGCGCGGCGAGCTGATGGGCATCGGGATCTCGTCGTTCACCGAGATCGTGGGGGCCGGGCCGTCGAAGCACTTCGACATCCTGGGCCTCAAGATGTTCGACTCCTGCGAGATCCGCATCCACCCGACGGGCAAGGCCATCGCCCGCTTCGGCACCAAGTCCCAGGGCCAGGGTCACGAGACCACGTACGCGCAGATCCTCGCGGAGGAGCTCGGCATCCCGGCGAAGGACATCAAGGTCGAGGAGGGCGACACCGACACGGCCCCGTACGGGCTCGGCACCTACGCCAGCCGCTCGACGCCCGTGGCCGGCGCCGCCGCCGCCGTCGCCGCCCGGAAGATCCGGGACAAGGCGCGGAAGATCGCCGCCCACCTGCTGGAGGTCGCCGAGGAGGACCTCGTCTGGGAGCCGGGGAAGTTCTCGGTCAAGGGCGCGCCGGGCAAGGCGAAGACCATCCAGGAGATCGCCTTCGCCGCCTACACCGATCACCCGCAGGGCATGGAGGCGGGGCTCGAGGCCGTCAGCTACTACGACCCGCCGAACCTGACGTTCCCGTTCGGCAGCTACATCTGCGTGGTGGACATCGACAAGGGCACCGGGCAGGTGCACGTCCGGCGGTTCGTCGCCGTGGACGACTGCGGCAACATCATCAACCCGATGATCGTCGAGGGGCAGATCCACGGCGGGCTCACGATGGGGCTGGCCCCGGCGCTCTACGAGGAGATCTCCTACGACGAGAGCGGCAACGTCCAGGGCGGCAGCTTCATCGACTACCTGCTGCCGACGGCGGTGGAGACGCCGCGCTGGGAGACCGACAAGACCTGCACGCCGTCGCCCCACCACCCGCTGGGCGCCAAGGGCGTCGGCGAGTCGGCCACGGTGGGGGCGCCGGCCGCCATCGCCAACGCCGTCGTCGACGCGCTCTGGCACCTGGGCGTCCGCCACGTCGACATCCCGATCACGCCACCCAAGGTGTGGAAGCTGCTCCGGGAGCGCGGGGTGACGGAGTGAGCGCGGCCGACGACCTGCTCGCCGCCGCCGCCGAGCTCCGCGGGCGGGGCGTCGCGTTCGCGCTGGCGACGGTCGTGCGCGCCGAGGCGCCGACGTCGGCGAAGCCCGGCGCCAAGGCGCTGGTGCTCGAGAGCGGCGAGGTCCGCGGCTGGGTGGGCGGCGCCTGCGCCGCGCCGGTGGTGGTGAACGAGGCGCGCCAGGCGCTCGCCGATGGCCGGCCGCGGCTGATCGCCCTCCTGGGCGACGGCGCCCGGCTCGCGCCGCGGCGGGAGGGCGTCGTCGAGTACCCGATGACGTGCCACAGCGGCGGCACGCTCGAGATCTACGTGGAGCCCTACCTGCCGCGGCCCGTCCTGCTGCTGGTCGGTCGCGGCCCCGTCGTCGACACGCTGGCGGCGCTCGCCCGCGACGCCGGGCTCGCCGTGACCGTCGCCGGAGAGGCCGAGGTGGCGGCGGCGCTGGACGGCCTCCGGCTCACGTCGCGGTCCTCGGTCGTCGTCGCCACGCACGGCGACGGCGACGAGGACGCGCTGGCGCGCGCGCTGGCCACGGAGGCCGGCTACGTGAGCCTCGTCGCGAGCCGGCGCCGCGCCGCCCGCATCGCGGAGAGCCTCGGCCGCCGTCAGCCGCCTCCCGCCGGGCTCGAGCGGCTCAAGGCGCCCGCCGGGCTCGATCTCGGCGCCACGACCCCCGAGGAGATCGCCGTGAGCATCCTCGCCGAGATCGTCCAGCACCACCGCCGTTCCCCGTCACCGCAGGGCGAGCGCGAGGCGTCCGCCGCCGAGGCGCGCGACCCGGTCTGCGGCATGACGGTCGAGGTCGCGACCGCGCGCTATCGCTCGGAGGCCGGGGGCCGGGTCGCGTACTTCTGCTGCCGCCACTGCCAGGAGGTCTTCGAGACGGATCCGCTCGCCCACGTGGCGGGGCTCGAGCCGTGAGGCGCGCCCGCCCGCTCGGGCTGCTGCTCGCCCTCGCCGCCCAGTGGCCGCACGTGAAGAACCTGGGCGCCCACCACTCGCTCCACAACTACGGGCGCATGCAGGAGGTGTGGCTCGACCGGTGACGTCTCCGGCGCCGTGCTATCCTGGCGCGGCGAAAGGAGATCGTCCATGTCCGTGAACCTCGGCATGTTCACCATGCCGTTCCACCATCCCGACCGGGACTGGAACGCCGTCCTCGCCGAGGACCAGGAGGCGATCGTCCTCGCCGACCGCCTCGGCTTCACCGAGGCCTTCGTCGGCGAGCACTTCTCCTCGTGGAGCGAGCGCATCACGTCGCCGCTGGTGTTCTTCGCGACGCTCGTCGACCGGGCGCCGCGCATCCGCTTCGGCTCCGGCGTGCTGAACCTGCCGCAGGTCCACCCGGCCAGCGTCGCCGCCACGGTGGCGATGTTCGATCACCTGTGCCGCGGCCGGTTCATCCTCGGCATCGGCCCCGGCGGGCTCGTCAGCGACTTCGAGCTGTTCGACGTCGGCCAGGCCGAGCTGCGGCCGGCGATGATGGTGGAGTCGATCGACGCGATCGTCGCGCTCTGGTCGCAGGACCCGCCGTACCGCTTCGAGGGCCGGTTCTGGAAGATCAGCGTCGAGAAGAACGTCTGGCCGCAGTTCAAGGTGGGCTGGGTGCCGCGGCCGCTGCAGCAGCCGCACCCGCCGATCGCGCTGTCGCTGCTGTCGCCGAACTCGCCGAGCGCGCGGACCGCGGGCGAGCGCGGCTGGATCCCGGTCTCCGGCAACTTCTTCCATCGCCGCTACCTGCGCGGCCACTGGGAGCAGTACGCGGCGGGCTGCGAGGCCGCCGGCCGGCGGCCGGACCCGTCGGTGTGGCGGGTGTCGCGGAGCATCCTCGTGACGCGGAGCGACGCCGAGGCCGAGGACTACCTGGCCGAGCCCGACACCGGGCTCACGTACTACTACAGCTTCTTCCACCACAGCTTCTCGCAGGCGCGGAAGGCGCTCTTCATGCTGAAGCCCGACCTGATCGTCCCCGACGAGGACGTGACGGTCGACATGGTCAAGCGCGCGCTCATCATCGCCGGCAGCCCCCGCCGCGTGCTCGACCAGCTCGTCGCCCTCCGCGACGAGGTCGGCCACTTCGGGACGCTCCTGATGGCGGGGCACGACTGGGACCGGCCGGCCCTCTGGCGGCGGTCCATGGAGCTGCTCGCCACCGAGGTGATGCCCGCGTTCTCGCGCCACGCCGCCTCGTAAAGGAGACCGCCGTGCCACTGACCGCGACCGTGCATCACGTCGACCTCGCGCGGGGCACGATCGAGCCCCGCGTCGTCCCCGAGGACGTGTACCGGAAATATCCGGGAGGGAGCGCACTCGCGGCCTACCTGCTCATGCAGGCGATCAGGCCGGGCGCCGACCCGCTGGGGCCGGACAACGTGCTCGTGATGGCGGTGAGCCCGCTCACCGGGCTCGCCATCTCGGGGCAGAGCCGCATGACCGCGTGCGCGCGCTCGCCGCTCACCGGCGCCATCGGCGACAGCCAGTGCGGCGGCTTCTTCCCCGCCGAGATGCGGGCCGCCGGCGCCGACGCGATCGTCTTCACCGGCCTGGCGGCGGAGCCCGTCTACCTCTGGCTCAGCGACGGCCGGGCCGAGCTGCGTCCCGCGCGCCACCTCTGGGGCAAGGAGACGGCGGAGGCCGACCGGCTGCTCAGGGAGGAGGTGGGCGACCCGAAGGCCGAGGTGGCGCAGATCGGGCCCGCGGGCGAGAACCTGGTGCGCTTCGCCGCGATCATGAACATGGTGAACCGCGCCAACGGCCGCACCGGCATGGGCGCCGTCATGGGGAGCAAGCGGCTCAAGGCCGTCGTGGTGCGCGGCACGAAGCCCCCGAAGCCCGCCGTCCCGGACAGGTTCCGCGAGCTCACCCGGCGGCTCAAGGAGCTCCAGGAGGCCAACCCGGGCATCGCGTGGTTCGGCGAGCACGGCACCGCCGGCGTGCTCGGCCTGCAGAACAAGATGGGGGGCCAGCCCACGCGCAACTACGGCGAGGGCACGTTCGAGCACGCCGCCGCCATCGACGGCGTCACGATGGTGAAGACCATCCTGAAGGAGCGCGACACCTGCTACGCGTGCGTGGTCAAGTGCAAGCGCGTGGTCGAGATTCGCGATCCCGACCTGGAGGTCGACCCGATCTACGGCGGCCCCGAGTACGAGACCCTCACGTTCTTCGGCTCGATGTGCGGCGTGGGCGACCTGAAGCTGCTCGCGCGGGCCTCGGCCGACGCCAACAGGTACGGGCTGGACACGATCTCGTGCGGCGCCACGATCGCCTGGGCCATGGAGGCGAAGGCGAAGGGGCTGCTCGACGACCAGGGCCTGGGGCTCGCGTTCGGCGACGGCCGCTCCGTGCTGCGCGCCATCGAGGCCATCGCGCTGCGCCGGGGCGTCGGCGACCTCCTGGCCGAGGGCAGCCTGCGCGCCGCCCAGCGGCTCGGCCCCGCCGCCGTGGACCTGACGGTGACCGTGAAGGGCCAGGAGCTGCCCGCCCACATGCCCCAGCACAAGCGCTCGCTGGGCCTGATCTACGCGGTCAACGCCTTCGGCGCCGACCACCAGTCGTCCGAGCACGACTCGATGCTGCGGACCAAGCCCGGCAGCCTGCACCGCCGCCGGCTCGCCGAGCTGGGGGACTTCGGCGACCTCGACCTGCGCGACCTGTCGGACGCGAAGGTCGCCTTCGCCTATCGCACCCAGTGCTTCTACTCCGCGCTCGACACGCTGGGGCTCTGCCAGTTCGTGTGGGGGCCGTCGTGGCAGCTCTACGGCCCCGCGGAGACCGTGGAGCTCGTCCGCTACGCGACGGGCTGGGACGTGACGCTCGACGAGGTGATGCGGGCCGGCGAGCGGCGGCTGCACCTGCTGCGGGCGTTCAACGCGCGCGAGGGCATCGGCAAGGCGGCCGACGCGCTGCCGAGGAAGCTCTTCCAGCCGCTCGGCGGCACGGGGCCCACGGCCGGCGTGGCGCTCACGACGGAGGAGTTCGAGCGCGCGCGCCAGCGGTACTACGAGCTCGGCGGCTTCGACCCCGCGACGGGCCACCCGACGCCCGCCAAGCTCGCCGAGCTGGGCCTCGAGTGGGCGATGGCGAGGCCCGCGCCGGCCGCCGCCTCGTGAGCGCCGAGCTCTGCTTCATGACGGCGACCGAGCTCGCCGCGCGCATCCGCGCGCGCGAGGTCTCGGTCACCGAGGTCGTCCGCGCGCACCTCGAGCAGATCGAGCGCGTCAATCCCAAGGTCAACGCGATGGTCACGCTCACCGCCGACCGCGCGCTCGACGAGGCGCGCGCGCGGGACGCCGCGCTCGCCCGCGGCGAGGCCGCGGGCCCGCTCTTCGGCCTGCCGGTCGCCCACAAGGACCTGGTCCCCACGCGGGGCATCCGCACGACGTGGGGCTCGCCGATCTACCGCGACCACGTCCCCGACGTCGACGGGCTGATCGTCGAGCGGCTCCGCGCCGCCGGCGCGGTGACCGTCGGCAAGACGAACACCCCCGAGTTCGGCGCCGGCTCGCAGACGTTCAACGAGGTCTTCGGCCGGACGCTGAACCCCTGGGACCTCGGCAAGACGTGCGGCGGCTCCAGCGGCGGGGCGGCCGTGGCGCTGGCGTGCGGCATGGTGCCGATCGCCGACGGCAGCGACATGGGCGGCTCGCTGCGCAACCCCGCCGCGTTCTGCAACGTCGTCGGGCTCAGGACGGCGCCCGGCCGCGTCCCCGTCTGGCCGGCCGAGATGGCGTGGGCGACGCTGAGCGTGCAGGGGCCGATGGCGCGGACGGTCGCCGACGCCGCGCTGATGCTCGGCGCCATCGCCGGGCCGGACCCGCGCTCGCCGATCGCGATCGCCGAGCCGGGCGGCCGGTTCCTCGCGCCGCTCGGGCGCGACTTCGCGGGCGTCCGCGTCGCGTGGAGCCGCGACCTGGGCGGCCTGCCCGTGGACCCCAGGATCACCGCCGTCCTCGAGTCGCAGCGCGCGACGTTCGCCGCGCTCGGCTGCCGCGTGGAGGAGCGCGAGCCGGACTTCTCGGGCGCGCGCGAGATCTTCCAGACGCTCCGCGCCTACGCGTTCGCGGCGCGCTACGGCCCCCTCCTCGCCGAGCACCGCGCGAAGATGAAGGACACGGTCGTCTGGAACACCGAGCAGGGCCTCGCGCTGAAGGCGGCCGACGTCGCGGCGGCGGAGCGACAGCGGACGGCGCTGTACCACCGCGTCCGGGAGTTCATGGCCACGTACGAGTTCCTCGTGTTGCCCGCCACGCAGGTGCCGCCGTTCGACGTCACGCTGCCCTACGTGACCGAGATCGCGGGCGTGAAGCTGCCCACCTACATCGACTGGATGCGCGTCTGCTCGGACGTCACGCTCACGGGGCTGCCGGCGATCTCGGTGCCCTGCGGCTTCACCGGCGAGGGGCTCCCGGTCGGCGTCCAGATCGTCGGCCGCCACCAGGACGAGTGGGGCGTGCTGCAGCTCGCCCACGCCTTCGAGCAGGCCACCGGGTTCTGGCGCCGCCGCCCCGGGTGGATGGCCTGAGAGCGCGTCTCGCCTGATCCGCCGTCGTCCGGCGGGGAGCGTCCGGCGAGCCGTGCCGCCTCCGCGAAGCGCCGGGGCCGCCGGGCGCCTCAGCCCGCGTCGTCCTCCAGCACCATCCGGCGGAACGCCTCGGCGGCGGCGAGCCGGCGCGGCCGTCCCTGCTGGCGCGCCCACGACGTCAGCATCGGGGTCGGATCCCAGTCGCCGAGCTGGCTCCGGTGCTCCCGCAGGGCGCGGACCTTCACGTCGAGCACGTCGGAGATGTCGACGAACGTGTCGGGGGCGTCGGAGCCGTGGAGGTAGACCTCCTTCACGTGGTGGGGGGCGAGCCCCTCGTCGAGCAGCTCCTCGAAGATGAACCGCGTCTCGGCCGAGGGGAACACCGCGTCGAGCGCCACGTCGGCCGCCACGCGGTGGTCGGGATGGTTCATGTAGCGGTTGCCGTGGAAGCGCACCGTCGGGTCGCCGCAGACGACGGCGTCGGGACGGTACCGACGGATGAGGCGCGTCAGGTCGCGGCGGAGCGCGATGGTCGGCTGGAGCACGCCGTCCTGGTGACCCAGGAACACGACCTCCTCGATGCCGAGGACGCGGCAGGCCCGCCGCTGCTCCTCCTCGCGGATCGCGGCGAGCCGCTCGCGCGTCATGTCCGCCGGCGTGTCGCGGTTCGACCCGGCCTCGCCGCGCGTGACGCAGACCGTGACGATCGCGCTGCCGGCCTTCGCCCACCGCGCGAGCGTGCCGGCCACGGTGAACTCCTGGTCGTCGGGATGGGCGTGGATCGACATGACGCGGGCCGGCGGCGCGGGCTCGTCCCGCCTCCTCGCGCGTGGGGCCGCCATGGGTCCCTCGGGTGCGCCGCCGGGACGGGCGCGCTACCGCGGCCCGCCGCCCTCGCGGAGCAGGAACGTCTCGCCCTGGAACGACAGCCGCGCGCCCTCCTCGGTGATCTGCTCGAGGACGGGGCCGCCGTCCACCGTCTGGCCCTCGACGTACTTGCGGCCGTTGATGAAGACCATCCGCTGCTGCGGCACGTCGGAGTAGACCAGCACCTCGAGCCTGAGCTTCGGCACGCCGGCCGGCAGCGCCGCGGCGTCGCGCGCCGCCGCCGGGGCCCGGAGCGCGGCGGGAGGCGGCGCCGCCGGAGGCCGCATGCCGATCCCCGACCGCGGCAGCGCCGCGCGGGCGCTGTCGGCGGCGCCGGGGTCGGGGACGGTCTCCGGCGCGCGCGGCTCGGCCACGACGACGCGGCCCGGAGCCGGCGCGCCGGCCGCGGCGCCGGCAGAGACGGGACGCGCCGGCGCAGCCGCGGCGAGGTCGGGCTCGGGGCGCGTCCTGCGCGGCGGCGCGACCGCGGGACGCTCGACCGCGGCCTGCGCGGGCGCGGGAGCGCGCGCCGCCGGCGGCTCGGGGACCGCCGTCGCTCGCGCCGGGGGCTCGGTCACGGGCGCGGGCGGGAGCTGACGGGGAGCGGCGGTGCCGATCGCGCCCGCCGGGTCGGCCGGCGTTCCCGCGGTCGCGGGAGCGCTCTCGCGCGGCGGAGTGGCGACCGCCGAGGGAGCGCCTTCACGACGCTCGGGGACCGGGGAGCCCGGCGGCGCCGCCGGCGCGGAGGCCGCCGGTGCGGTCGCACGGCCTGCGGGCCCCGGCCGGGGCTCGGGAACCGCGGCGACCGTGGCGGCGCGGCCCGTCTCGGCGGCGGGCTGCCGTGCCGGCGGCGCCGCGACGCTCGGTGGCTCGACAGGCTGCTGCTCGGGGCGGCGCTCGGGCGGGGCCGCCGTCCTCGGCGGCCCCGCCGGCCGCGTGGCGGCGGGCGGCGCGGCCGCCGTCACCGGCGAGCGCGCCGTCTCGCCGCTCGAGCCCATCCAGCGCGAGGCGCCGACGGCGACGAGGATCGAGAGCGCCACGGCGCCGGTCGCCGGCCACAGCCAGTTCCACGACCGACGGCGCCCGCCCGGACGCAGCACCGGACGCGGCGCCAGGAGCGGCCCCGTCCCCCGGTCCTTCTCGGCCTTCTTCAGCGCGTCGAGGATGTAGGACATCGCCTCACCTGGCCGCGCGGGCGAGCGAGGGCGCCGTGGCGTCGCCGACGGCCGTCAGGCGGATCAGCGTCTCCTCGCCGACGACGCCGTCGGGCGACAAGGCCTGCCGGCGCTGGAACGAGAGGACCCGCGCGCGCAGCTCGTCGTCGTAGACGTCGCCGTCGCGCCGGTCGCCGCCGTCGATCTCGGCGAGCCTGCGCCGCAGCCACGTGACGTCCCTGCCCCGCGCGCCGGGCGCGATCGGCACCGCGGTCAGCGCCGGCGGCCGCCAGGCGACGACGAAGCCGCCGTCCCAGTGCTCCTCGATCTCCCGCAGCGAGAACCGCTCGGCGCGCGTCCCGAACGCGAGCGTCGCCCCGGCGTCGTCGAGCGCCGTCACCGTCGCGTAGCGGCGCGCGCCCGTCGGCGCCGCCAGCTCCAGCACCGCGGGCACGTCGAGACGGCGCAGCATCGTCCACGTGCCGCGCTTGAACGCGCACCGCAGGCCGAACCTCCGCGCGGCGTCGCACGCGAGCTCGGCGTCGTCGCCGCGCCGGTAGGCCACGCCCCAGCGCGCGTACAGCGTCTCGAACGCGGTGCCGCGGTCGCTGTCGACGGCGGCGTCGGAGAGCAGGCGCGCCAGCCGGGGGCCGGCCGGCCGCGGCTCCGGTCGCGGGTCGGAGGGGACCGCCGCGACGAGCGCGGCCGGCGCCCCGCTCTCGGGCCCGGCCGCCGCCGGCGACGCCGGCGCAGGCGCGTTCGCGGCGGGCGCCGGCACGAGCGAGGGCGTCGCGTGCCGCCACCAGAGCTCGGCGACGGCCCCCCCGACGCGCGGTGCCACGTACGCCGCGACGAGCCCGACGCCGGCGGCGAAAACGAGCGCCGCCGCCGTGACCGAGAGCCGGCGGGCGAGCCGGCGGCGCGGCGACTCGTCGCCGAGGACCTCGGCCGCGGCGCGCCGCACGACCGCGGCGTCGGCCTTCGCGAGGCCGCCGGCGAAGGCGCCCAGCAGCGCGCGGTCGCACATGACGTTGATGAGCCGGGGCACGCCGCGCGAGCGGCGGTGGATCTCGCGGATGGCGCGCGCCTCGAAGAGGGGCTCCGTCGTGCCGGCGACGCGCAGGCGGTGGGCGATGTAGGCGCGGGTCTCGGGCTCGGCGAACGGCATCAGGTGGTAGCGGGCGGTGATGCGCTGCGCGAGCTGTCGCAGCTCGCGGCGCTCGAGGAGGCGCAGCAGCTCGGGCTGGCCGATCAGGATGATCTGGAGGAGCTTCTCCTTCGGCGTCTCGAGGTTCGTGAGCAGCCGGACCTGCTCGAGGACCTCGACGCCCAGGTTCTGGGCCTCGTCGACGATCAGCACGGTCCGCCGCCCCTTGCCGTGGGTCTCGAGCAGGCGCTGGGACAGCGCGTCCACGAGGACCTTCAGGCTGTCGGTGCCGGCGGGATAGGGCACCCGCAGCTCGTCGCAGACCGCGGCGATGAGCTCCACCGCGGTGACGCGCGGGTTGAGGATCAGGGCGACGTCGACCTCCTTCGGCAGGTGGTCCAGGAGGTACCGGCAGACCGTCGTCTTCCCCGTGCCCACCTCGCCGGTGAGGACGACGAAGCCTCCGCCCGCCCCGACGCCGTACAGCAGGTGGGCCAGGGCCTCCCGGTGCCGCCCGCTCAGGTAGACGAAGCGGGGGTCGGGAGTGATGGAGAACGGCGGCTCCGAGAGATTGAAGTACGAGACGTACATGGGGTCTCCGGCCAGCGCCCATCATACCCCGACCGACCGTCCGGGCGATGACGTCGTCGAGCCGCTCCCGGGGCCCCGCGCCGCCCGCGCGAGGCCTGCACGACCGGGACGAAGCGGGTAGAGTCTCTCCGACTCCGACACCGACAGGGAGGAACCCATGCCAGGACCGTCCATGGTCGTCGCAGCCGAGGGGCTGCGGCGGCTCACCCGCGCGATCCTCGCCGCCGGCGGCAGCGAGGAGGCGGAAGCCGCACTGGTGGCCGACCACCTCGTCGCCGCCAACCTCGCCGGCCACGACAGCCACGGCGTCGGCATGGTGCCGACCTACGTCCGCCACCTCGCGGCCGGGCTCGTCGTTCCCAACACGTCGGCGCGGCTCGTCAAGGACGACGGCCCGATCCTCATGTTCGACGGCCGGCGCGGCTACGGCCGCCGCGTCGCCGGCGAGGCGATGGAGGCGGCCATCGCCCGCTGCCGGGCGACGGGAGTGGCGACGGTGACGCTCGCCAACGCCCACCACATCGGGCGCGTCGGCGCCTACGGCGAGATGGCGAGCGCGGCGGGGCTCGTCTCCCTGCACTTCGTCAACGTCACCGACCACCGGCCGCTGGTGGCGCCGTTCCGCGGCGCCGACGCCCGCTTCGTCACGAACCCCGTCTGCATCGCGCTCCCCGGCACCGACCGCCAGCCGCCGCTCCTGCTCGACATGGCCACGAGCGCGATCGCGATGGGCAAGGTGCGTGTCGCGCGCAACGAGGGCAAGCCCGTCCCGGACGGCGTGCTCATCGACGCGGAGGGCCGTCCGACGCGCGATCCCGAGGTCATGTATCGCGAGCCGCACGGGGCGCTGCGCGCCTTCGGCGAGCACAAGGGCTACGCGCTCGCCGTCGTGACCGAGCTGCTCGCCGCCGGTCTCTCCGGCGGCCCGTCCATCCAGCCGGGCAACGAGCGGCGCGGCGGGACCGTCAACAACATGTTCGCGGTGCTGGTCGACCCGGACCGCCTGGCGGGCGTCGCCTGGCTCCGCCGGGAGATCGACGGCTTCCTCGACTACGTGAAGGCGTCGCCGCCGGCGGACGCGCGGGAGCCCGTGCTGGTCCCCGGCGACCCCGAGCGCGCCGCGCGCGAGGAGCGGGGGCGCGCCGGCATCGTCGTGGACGCGACGACCTGGCGGGAGCTGGTGGAGGCCGCGGGACAGGTCGGGCTGAAGCCGGCGGACGTCGAGGCGCTGATCGCCTGAGCGTCAGCGGAAGAGCGCGCGGGCGATCACCATGCGGTGGACCTCGGACGGCCCCTCGCCGATCCGCCGCACGCGCGCCTCGCGGTACCAGCGCTCCAGCGGGAACTCCTTCGACACCCCGTAGCCGCCGTGGATCTGCACGGCGGCGTCGACGACGCGGCCGAGGACCTCGCTCGAGTGGAGCTTGGCGATCGACGCCTCGACGCGGGCGTCCTCGCCGCGGTCGGCCTTCCACGCGCCGTCCCAGATGAGCCAGCGGGCCGCGCGGATCTCGACCTCCGCGTCGGCGAGCATCCACTGGATCGCCTGGCGCTGGGCGAGCGGCGCGCCGAAGGTCGAGCGGTGCTTCGCGTGCTCGACGGCCATGCGGTGGGCGGCGACCGCGACGCCGAGGTTGCACGCCGCGTAGGGGAACCGCTGCTTGACGAGCAGGTCGAAGCAGAGCTCGAGGCCGCGCCCCTCCTCGCCCAGGAGGTTCTCGCCAGGGATCTCGCAGTCCTCGAACACCACGTCGCAGGGAATCGACGAGGTGCGGATCGTGCGGATCGGTCGCGCGGTGAAGCCCGGGGTGCCGCGCTCGACGATGAAGCACGAGATGCCCCGGCGCCCCTTGGTGCGGTCGGTGCGCGCGAACACGACGCCCCACGGCGCGTCGTGGGCGCGCGAGATGAAGACCTTGCGGCCGTTCAGCACCCAGCGGTCGCCGCGCCGCTCGGCCCGCGTCTGGATGGCGCCGGCGGGATCGGAGCCTCCCGACGGCTCGGTGATCGCCCAGAACGTCTCGTGGCCCTCGCGCATGGCGGGGACGGCGTACTTCTCGATCTGAGCGCGGGTGCCGCCCCAGATCACCGGCGCCGGGTTGCGGCCGAACACGCCGCAGCCCGGGTTGTAGAGGCCCATGCGGTGCTGCGACATCTCCTCCAGCACGACGCAGAGGCCGAAGGTGTCCAGCCCGCCGCCGCCGTGCTCGGCCGGGGCGCCCAGCGCCCAGAGCCCGGCGGCGCGCGTCTTCGCCGACAGCCGCAGGAAGTCCTCGCGGGGGATGTCGGACGCGTCGGGATCCAGGCGCTGCTCGAGCGGCACGATCTCGTCGCGCACGAAGCGGCGGACCTGGTCGCGCAGCGCGCGCAGCTCGTCGGGGAGCGCGAAGCCCGGGAAGACCGCCATCGGCGGGCGATGATACCATCGCGCGCATGCCCGACGAGGTGCTCGCCGACGTCGCCGACGGCGTCGCCACCGTCACCCTGAACCGGCCCGAGCGGCGCAACGCCATGAACGCCGCGCTGCTGTCCGCGCTCGGGGCGCGCTTCGACGAGCTGGACGCGCGGTCCGACGTCCGCGTCGTGGTCGTGCGGGGCGCCGGCCCCGCCTTCTGCGCCGGCATGGACCTGCGCGAGATGGAGGACCGCGGCGGCGCGCCGAACGACCCCGAGACCGACGTCGTCGCCGTGCTCCGGCGGATCGAGCGCTGCCGTCATCCGACCATCGCCCTCGTCCAGGGCGACGCGATCGCCGGCGGGTGCGCGCTGGCCCTGCACTGCGACCTGCGCGTCGCGGCGGACGTCGCCCGCTTCGGGATGCCGCTGGCGCGCATCGGCCTCGTCGTGCCGTTCGCGCTGGGGCGGAAGCTCGTGGAGATCGTGGGGCCGGCCGAGGCCCGCCTCCTGCTGTTCACCGGGCGGCTGATCGACGCCGCCTGCGCGCGGGAGATCGGGATGGTGCACGAGGTGCGGCCGGCGGCCGAGGCGGAGGCGGCCGCCCTCGCGCTGGCGCGGACGATCGCCGCGAACGCGCCGCTCTCGCTCCTGGGGATGAAGGCGACGATCCTGCGCGCGACGCCCTCCGTGGGGGACGACGTCGCGCACGAGGACCTCGACGCGCTGGCGCGGCGCGCGCGCCGGAGCGCCGACGCCGGCGAGGGGCGCCGGGCGATGCTCGAGAAGCGCGCGCCGCGCTTCCGCGGCGAGTGAGACCTACTTCTTCAGCTCGTCGACCGCCTCGTCGACCTTCTTGCCGGTCTTCTCCGCCGGCCCCTTGCCGATCGGGCGGTCCTGATCCGTCGCGCGGTCGATGCGCTCGCCGGCCTCCTGCACGGGGCCCTTGTCGCAGCCGGCCGCGAGGACGGCGGCGACGGCGGCGGCGGCCGTCAGCCCGGCGAGCGTGCGGGGCAGCCTCACGTCAGCTCCCCTTGATCGTGTCGCCGATGTCCTCGACCGCGTCGCCCGCCTTCCGGCGAGCCTCGCCGAGCTTCTCCTTGATCCCGCCCTCGACGCGGTCCTTCTCGCCCTCGGCCTCGAGCTCCGGGTTGTCGGACACCTCGCCCGCCTTGTCCTTGACCCAGCCCTTCGCCTCGTCGACCTTGCCCTCCAGCTCGTCTCTGTTCATGGCTCTGCCTCCGGCGGAGAGGAGTGCAATCGCGCTGCCACCACGCACGCGGCGTCTGCTGGAAGACGGCCGGCTGCCGTGCTAAGAAGCGGGGGGCGTCACCGGCGAAAGGAGAACGCGCGTGGGCATCTTCAAGGTCGTGACGACGAGAGGGGCCGCTCCGGGGGACTACGGCTTCGAGATGGAGGCGCTCGGGCCGATCGGCGCCGAGATCGTCGAGATCGACACGCGGAGCGAGGACGACTTCGCCCGGGGCGCCCGCGACGCCGACGCCCTCTACGCCAGGGGGCGGCCGCCGGTGACGGCGCGGGTCGTCGCCGCGCTCCAGCGCTGCAAGGTGATCGCGCTCGGCAGCGTCGGCGCCGACTCCGTGGACGTCGCGGCGGCGACCGCGCGGGGCATCCCGGTCACCAACGTCCCCGACACGTTCATCGAGGAGGTCGCCGACCACACGATGGCGCTGATCCTCGCCGCGTTCCGGCGGCTCCTCACGATGGACCGCCTGGTCCGCGAGGGCCGCTGGGCGGAGGGCCGGCCGATGCTCTATCGCTTCCCGCGGCTGATGGGGCAGACCCTCGGCTTCGTCGCCTTCGGCCACGTCGCGCGCGCCGTCGCCGTGCGCGCCCGGGCGTTCGGCGTCCACATGCTCGCCCACGACCCGTACGTCGAGGAGCTCGTGATGGTGCGCCACGGCGTCGAGCCCGTGGGGCTCACCGAGCTGCTCGAGCGCTCGGACATCGTCTCCATGCACGCGCCGGCGACGCCCGACGCCCACCACCTGCTCACCGAGCGCCACTTCCGCCTGATGAAGCGCGGCGCGCTGTTCGTCAGCACGGGACGCGGACCGACGGTGGACGAGGCCGCGCTCGTCAAGGCCCTCGAGGAGGGCTGGATCGCGGCCGCGGGCCTCGACGTGCTGGAGCAGGAGCCGCCGTCGCCGGCGAACGCGCTGCTGAAGATGGAGAACGTGATCCTCACGCCCCACGTCGCGTCGGCGTCCGCGCGCTTCGATCCCGTGCGCCGGCGCCGCGTCGGGCACGAGATCGCGCTGGTCCTCACGGGCCGCTGGCCGCGGAGCTGCGTCAATCCCGCCGTGCTCGAGCGGAGCGGGCTCGCGCGCTGGCAGCCGTACTCGATGGAGCGCGGCCCGGGGGCCTGACGCGACCGCGCCCGGCGCGCCGGACGCCGCTTGCCGGAGAAGGTCAGCGGGTGCCGGGCTGTCAGCGCCCTCTGGCACGCGCGCCCAAGCCATGGTGCCGCCGCCGTGGCACGCAACTACGGGTCGTGATTGGTCTTCCCGGCCGCGGCCCGCGCCTGGCCCATCCGTTGCTGCACCGGGGCTGGCAATCCCAACAGCAGGGGGGCAAGCTCATGGGATCCAGGCACGGCTCGCTCCGACGTGCAGCCATCGCTCTCGTCACGCTGTCCATCCTCGCGTCGCCCGCGCCGTCGTGGGCGACCGGTCCCGACGCCGACAAGATCCACGCGTGCGTGCACCAGGACCGCCGCGACAAGGACGTCCACGGGCTGATGTACATCGTGCTGCCGCACGAGCGCTGCCGGCGCGGCTGGGCGCGGCTCGTGTGGAACGTGCGCGGGCCGCAGGGCCCGAAGGGCGACCCCGGCGAGCCGGGTCCGATGGGACCGATGGGACCGCAGGGGCCCGCCGGCTCCGCCTCGACCAGCGACCCGCGGGTCACCGCGCTGGAGCAGGCGGTGCGTGAGCTGCAGGCCCAGGTCCAGACGCTGCAGGGCCTGCTCGCGCTCGCGCCCTACATCCGCGTGCAGACCGGCGCGATGAACGATCTCGCCGGCCCGCACGTGGTCTTCGAGGGCGTCAACGTCCACGTGCGCAGCGGCGCCGGCGCGACGAACGACGGCGGCACGCCGCGCGGCCTCGGCAACCTGGTGGTGGGTTACAACGAGGTCCTCCTCGGCGCCGGCGCCGGCTACCGCGGCGGCTCGCACAACCTGGTGGTGGGCGCCGAGCACACGTACACGAGCACCGGCGGCGTCGTGGCCGGCTACGCCAACGCCGTCACCGGCGAGGGCGCCAGCGTGCTGGGCGGCGCCGGCAACCTCGCCAGCGGCGTGAACGCGACCGTCGCCGGCGGCCTCACGAACACGGCGAGCGGCGACTTCTCCGGCGTGCTCGCCGGGGAGTTCAACACCGCGCAGGCGTTCGGGTCCAGCGTCGCGGGCGGCAACAGCAACACGGCCAGCGGCGGCGACTCCGCCGTGGCCGGTGGGTTCAACAACACCGCGGCCGGCGACTTCGCGACCGTCGGCGGCGGCTCCGACCGCCAGGCGCCGGGCTTCGTGGACTGGCGCGCCGGCGGTCTCTGGCAGGATTTCTAGGGACTCGCGGCCGGGCTCAGCGTCTCCACGTGCCGGCTGACCGGGGGCGGTCGCCCCGGTCGGCCGGCGCTCCACGGGGTCCGGGCTCGCGTGCCCGCCCACACCGCGCCGAATCGGCGGGCGATCTGGTATCTTCCCCCTCGTCGATCCCACCGCCGGAGGGACCCGTGAAGCTCCTCTTCTTCGACGACTTCAGGCTGGGCGTGCTCGAAGGCGACGCGGTGGCCGACGTGTCCGACGTCGTGCGCGACGTCGTCGCGACGGGGCCGCACGACGTCATCCGCACGGTCATCGAGCGGTTCGGCGAGTATCGCGGCCGTCTCGAGGCCGCGGCGCGGCGGGCCGCGCGGACGCCGGTGAGCGGGGTGCGGATCCGGCCGCCGCTGCCCCGCCCGGCGAACATCGTCGCGATGGCGGTGAACTACATGGAGGACGGCACCCGCGCCGAGCCGGCGCCGCTCAACGCCTTCCTCAAGTCGCCGAGCGCCGTCATCGGCCACGGCGACGCCATGGGCCTGCCCGACGTGCCGGCGACCATCTTCGAGGGCGAGGCCGAGCTGGCCGTCGTCGTCGGACGCCGCGCCTCCGCCGTCCCCGCCGCCGAGGCGATGCGCCACGTGTTCGGCTACGTCAACTTCATCGACGGCTCGGCGCGGGGCCTGCCGCCCGCCGGCAACACGTTCTACCAGATGAAGTCGCGCGACACGTTCGCCCCGATCGGCCCGTACCTCGTCACCGCGGACGAGATCGCCGATCCCCACCGGCTCCGCGTGCGGCTCTGGGTCAACGGCGAGCTGAAGCAGGACTTCAGCACGAGCGACATGGCGCACCGCATCCCGCGCTGCCTCGAGTGGGTCACGTCGATCCACGCGCTCGAGCCGGGCGACATCCTCGCCACGGGAACGAACCACCGCGGCCTCAGCGCGTTCCAGGACGGCGACCGCGTCGAGCTGGAGATCGAGGGGCTGGGCCGCCTCGCCATCGGCGTCCGCGACGACCTCGAGCGGACGTGGGCGCGCGAGACCCGGCTGGAGCGCCAGCGGCGCGGGCTCGAGGGGACCACGCCGCAGCTCACGGGCAAGTACGCGCCCGCCGCCGGCGGGGGCGCGCGATGATCGAGCGCCGGCGCTTCGGCCGCACCGGTCACCGGAGCAGCGTCACGATCTTCGGCGGCGCCGCGCTCGCCCAGGCCAGCGAGGACGACGCCGACCGCGCGCTCGAGTTGCTGCTCGCCCACGGGGTGAACCACATCGACACCGCGGCCCGGTACGGCGACTCCGAGCTGCGCATCGGCCGGTGGATGGCGCGTCACCGCAACGACTTCTTCCTGGCGACCAAGACGGGGATGCGCACGGCGGCCGCGGCGCGCGAGGAGATCCACCGCTCGCTCGAGCGCCTCCGCGTCGACGCGGTGGACCTCATCCAGCTGCACTCGCTCGCCCACCCCGACGACTGGGAGCAGGCGCTCGGCCCGGGCGGCGCGCTGGAGGCCGTCGTCGAGGCCCGCGAGCAGGGACTCACCCGCTTCATCGGGGTGACGGGGCACGGGTGGACGATCGCCGCGATGCACCGCCGGAGCCTCGCGCGCTTCGACTTCGACTCGGTCCTGCTGCCCTACAACGTCGTCATGGCGCAGAGCGAGCGGTACCGCCGGGCCTTCGACGAGCTGCTCGCGCTGTGCCGCGAGCGGGACGTCGCCGTGCAGGTGATCAAGTCCATCGCCCGTGGCCCGTGGGCGACGTCGGACCGGACGCACGCGACGTGGTACCAGCCGCTGGAGCGCCAGGCCGACATCGACCGCGCGATCCACTGGGTCATGGGGCTGCCCGGCGTCTTCCTGAACACGGTCGGCGACCTCGGTCTCCTCCGCCGCGTCCTCGACGCCGCCGAGCGGTTCGAGCGCCGTCCGCCGGACGAGGCGCTGGTGGCCATGCTCGGCGCCGCGCGCATGACGTCGCTGTTCGGGCTTCCTGCCTGAGCGCCGTCGACGTCGGCCGCCGGAGCACCCCCCCACCCGTCCAGCCGCTGCCGATCCGCCCACCGACGCCGGCGCGCCTCAGGGACTGCGGACGCCCCAGAGGCCGGCGGTCCCGCGCGCCTCGAAGTAGTGCCCGTAGACGTGGAGCAGCGGCGTCTGGGCCAGGAACCAGGCACGGCTGCGGCCGGCGCCCCAGAACTCGGCCAGCCAGTCGGCACCCGCGGCGACGGCCCCCTCGCCGAACGACACGGCCTTGACGCGCTCCACGGGGACGGCCGCCTCCAGCGGCGCGCCGCGGAGCGACTCCAGCACCTCGAGCGTCCGCGCGCCGACCGCGGCGCAGTAGCCGCGCAGCGCGGCGAGATCGACGCGCTCGCTCAGATCGTCGACCTCGGCGTCCGACATGCCGGTCCCCACGTCGCGCCGGCCGACGGCCAGCCGCTCGAGCCAGCCGCCGTCGAGCACCTGGGGGCGGTCGGCCACGAAGCGGTTCACGCCGACGTCCTCGATGCGGGCCGTGTGCCACAGCAGCCACGCGACGGTGTTGACGCCGGGCTGGGGCCGCCGCCTGAGCTGGCGCTCGGTGAGCCGGTCGGGCAGTTCCCAGAAGCCGCGGCCGTGGATGTCCTCGTAGCGCAGCAGCACGAAGTCGATGGCGTCCATGGATCCCTCCTTCAGACGACGCCCGCCAGCCCCAGCGTCGCGGCCGCGGCGAAGAGCCAGAGCGGGTTCACCCGCGTGAAGACCACGAGCGCCGCGGTCGCGGCGGTGAGGCCGTACGCCGGCCATCCGGGCTCGCCGCCGGTGGCGAGCCGGTAGCCGCCGGCGAGGACCAGGCCGACGGTCAGGGGCGCCAGCCCCGCCTCGACGGCCCGCCGCCACGGCGTGCCCGACAGGCGCTGCCAGGCGCGCGAGACGACGAACGTCAGCGTGCAGCACGGCGTGACCATGGCCGCGGTGGCGACGATGGCGCCGGCGAGCCCCGCCGCGTGCCAGCCGATCAGCGTGACGATCATCATGTTGGGGCCGGGCGCCGCCTGCGCGATCGCGAAGAGGTCCTTGAACTGCGAGTCCGTCATCCAGCCCTGGGCCTCGACGGCGACCCGGTGGAGCTCGGGGAGGATGGGCGTGACGCCGCCGACGGCGATCAGTGAGAGGACGGCGAAGTTCAGCGCGATCGCGAGGAGCGCGCTCACGCCCGGGTCCGCCAGGCGGCGAGGACGCTCGGCGGACCCAGCGCCAGCAGCACGGGGACGAGCGGCCAGCGGAGGAGCGCGATCGCGATGAAGGCGGCGGCGAGGAACGCCACCGTCCGCGGGGCGCGGACGAGCGGCGCCGCCATCTTGATGCCGGTGGCCAGCACGAGGCCCGCCGCGGCGGCCGCCACGCCGCGCAGGAGCGAGTCGACGGCCGGCACCTGGCCGAAGCGCGTGTAGCAGGCGCCGAGGGCCAGGGCGACGGCGAGCGGGACCGCGAAGAGGCCGGCGCCGGCGGCGAGCGCCCCGCGCACGCCGTGGAAGCGCGCGCCGACGATCACGGTGGCGTTGACGATGTTCGGTCCAGGCAGGACCTGGCAGAGGCTGAAGAGATCCGTGAACTCCCGGGGCGTGAGCCAGCGGCGCTCCTCGACCAGCATCCTCCTGAGCCAGGGCAGCGTGCCGCCGAACGCGCGCGCCGCCGTGCCGAAGAAGGCCCAGAAGAGGTCGCCGAGCGTGACGACGGGAGTCGCGCCGGTCGCCGGCATGCCGAGGATCATACCCCGGAGCAGACGGCGCGCCGACACCGGCGGCCGGGCGGGTCGCGTCGCCGGCCCCCGGCCCGGCGCTTGCACCGCCGCCGGGGGAGGGCTCATGAGACGCCGAACCGCCGAGTCGATCCGCCTGGGGGTGGAGGCCGCGCTCGCAGCGAGCATCCCGCAGGTTCTGATCCCCAAGCTGCACGAGAGGCTCCTGCTGAGGCCCGGCGAGGCCGAGCTCGGGCCGCGCTTCGTCCAGCGCCTGGCGGCGATGGCGGGACGCCGGCTGCCCGAGGACGTGAAGTGGCTGGGGGCGTCCGCCTTCCACTTCGGCTACGCGGCGCTCTGGGGCGCGGTCTACGCCCTCGCCTACGAGCGCCGGCCCGTCCACCCGCTGGCCGGCAGAGTCCTGCTCGGCGCGGTGATCTACCTGGCCACGTTCACGCGGTGGGGCGGCGCGGTCCAGACCGGGACGGAGAAGCCCCCGGGCCGGCGGAGCGCGCGGAAGGAGCTGGTCCTCCTGACGGCCCCGTTCACGTTCTCGCTCGGGACCGCGCTCGGCTATGGCCGCGGCCCGCGTCCCTGGCGCGGCCGGTGGCGGACGGGCTGGTGATCGTCGTCGGCGCGGGGCCGAACGGCCTCGCCGCCGCCGTGGAGCTGGCGCGCGCGGGACGGCGCGTGACGGTCTACGAGCGATCGGACCGGATCGGCGGCGGCGCGCGGAGCGCCGCGCTCACGCTGCCGGGCTTCGTCCACGACGTCTGCTCCGCCGTCCATCCGATGGCCGTCGCCTCACCCTTCTTCCGGACCCTGCCCCTCGGCGAGCACGGCCTCGACTGGGTCCATTCGCCGAGCCCGCTCGCCCACCCCTTCGACGACGGCACGGCGGCCCTCCTCGAGCGCTCCGTCGAGGCGACGGCGGGGACGCTGGACCGGCCGGACCGGCCGGCGTACCGCGGGCTGATGGCGCCCTTCGTCGAGCGCTGGCAGGCGCTGTTCGCCGACGCGCTGGCGCCGCCGCACGTCCCGCGACACCCGGTCCTCCTCGCGCGCTTCGGCGTCCGCGCGATGCTGCCCGCCCTCACGCTGGCCCGGGCGCGCTTCGCCGGCGAGCGCGCCCGCGCGCTCCTCGCCGGCATCGCCGCCCACACGCTCGAGCCGCTGACGCGCGCCCCGACGGCGGCGTTCGGCATGATGCTGGCGATCGCCGGCCACGCGGTCGGCTGGCCGCTGGCGCGCGGCGGCTCGCAGCGGATCGCCGACGCGCTCGCGTCGGTCCTCGAATCCCACGGCGGCGAGATCGTCACGGGGGCCGAGGTCCGCTCGCTCGCCTCGCTTCCCCGCGCCGACGCCTACCTGCTCGACCTCACGCCGCGCCAGGTGCTGCGGGTCGCGGACGATCGCCTGCCGCCCCGCTACCGCCGCCGGCTCGCGCGCTACCGGTACGGGCCCGGCGTGTTCAAGATCGACTGGGCGCTGTCCGCGCCGATCCCGTGGGCGGCGAAGGAGTGCGCGCGGGCGGGCACCGTCCACCTCGGCGGGTCGAGCGGCGACATCGCCGCCGCCTCGGCGGCGGCGTGGGACGGCCGCTTCGAGTCGAGGCCGTTCGTGCTGCTGGCGCAGCCGACGCTGTTCGACGACCGCCGCGCGCCGCCCGGCCGTCACGTCGCCTGGGCCTACTGCCACGTGCCCAGCAGGTCGACCGCGGACATGACCGACGCCATCGAGGCGCAGGTCGAGCGCTTCGCGCCGGGCTTCCGCGACGTGATCCTCGCCCGCCACACGCTGACGCCGGCCGCGCTGGAGCGCCACAACCCGAACCTCGTCGGCGGCGACATCAACGGAGGCGTCCAGGACCTCGGGCAGCTCTTCACAAGGCCGGTCGCGAGCTTCAACCCGTACCGGACGCCCGCGCCGGGCGTGTACCTGTGCTCCTCGTCGACGCCGCCGGGAGGCGCCGTCCACGGCCTCTGCGGCTACCACGCCGCGCGCGCCGCGCTCGACGATCTGTCCTGAGGCGGCGGTCAGGCGCTCTCGACCGCGTCGCCGGCGGGATGGCCGTGGTCGGCGGGCGCGCGGGACGCCGCCCAGTCGCGGTGGAGGCCGAGGAGCCTCACGCGGGAGATCCACACCCGCTCGGCGCGCGCGGAGGCGAGCCGCTGGAGCCGCGCGCCGCCGGACGGGTGGAGCGCGGCGAGAAGCACCCGCTGGTAGGCCGCGACGATCCCGCCGAGCGCCAGCGGCGGCCGCTCGATCTCGAACCCCGCGCGCCGGAGCGCCTGGTGGTGGATGGTCACCGCCCCGAAGGCCTGGACGTCGGCGAACCGCCCTCCGGGCTCGGCGAGCGCCGCGAGCGTCCGGAGCGACTCGAAGAACTGGCGCCGGAACTCGAGGCCGACGCGCATCGGCGAGCCGCGGACATGGAGGAGCGCGACGCGCTCGTTGTGCAGGTGGAGGATGCCGACACGGTCTCCGCGCCGGACGACGAGGCCATCGGCCAGGGCGTGCTCGGCCTGGCTGCGCCTCACCTGGACGCGCAGCACGGGCGGCACCTCGGCGGCGGGGCCCTCCAGCCGGTGCCACAGACGATAGCCCCGGTCGTAGACCGCGATCGCGCGGCGGGTGAGCGAGCTGAGCGCCGCCATCACCGTCTCTGCCGTCCGCGTACAGCGCCTTGCACGGCAACCGGGCCGCCACTGCATCCGGCCGGTTCCCCGACGGCCCATCCGGGGCCGGCCGCCGCGACGGAACCCGAGGGCGAGCCGCAGGGCGGGCGCGCGCTCGCGCGGCAGGGACAGTCTAGCGGAAATCCGGAGCGGTCATCGGACCTCGGCGCGGGCGCGGACGGCCCTCAGCGTCTCGACGATCCCGTCCCGCTCGGCGGCGCGCACGACGAAGGCGGGCAGGGTCGTGCGCGCGGCCATCGCATAGGTCACAATGGAGTCGTCGGCGCGCGGCTGAACTTCCCAGTAGCCCCAGCTGTCGCGGAACAGGTCGTTGGGGCGCTCGTGGGCCAGCCGCCACACCAGCCGACGGCGCGCCGGCTCCGGGAAGTTGTTGACATGGAAGCCGAAGGAGAACGGCCCGACCCCGACGACGTACCGGACGAGGGCCCGGCTCGCGTCCGCCTCCACCACCTCTGCGCCCACGACGCGCGGGTAGAGACCCGCGTGGTTGGGGTAGTCCACGAGAAGCTGCCAGACCGCCGCCGGCCGCGCGCGCACGAGCGCGACCGCCGTTCCTCCGTGGCTGTGGCGCAGGTCACCGCCGGGCGGCAGCTCGTCGCGGAGCACGATCTCGCCGGCGGCCAGCCGGCGCTCCTCGTCGCGCGAGAGCGGCACGGGCTCTGCCGGCGCCGGGGCCGAGAGCAGCACGATGAGTAGGCCACAGAGCGTCACCCGGATCATCTCCACCTCCGCCCGCCCCGGCGGGCCCCGACAGTGTCGCAGCAACCGCCGCCGCCGGCCAGCGAAAACCAGCGCGCTCGTGGGACTCGTCGTCGCGCTCGTCGCCCATCCGGCGGCGGCGGGGTGGCCGCCGTTCCTGCCGGCGCCCGACGCGCTCCCGTCCGGGATCGTCGCCGCCGTCGAGGAGGTCTGGCGAGATCCGACGCTCGTCAGGACCGTGCAGGGCGAGCCGCTCGCGGTGCCGCTCGAGCTCTACCGGGTCTTCTTCGACGCCCCCGACGTCACCGCGGCGGCGGCGCGCCACCTCGGCGTGGCGCGCTACCGGGTCAGCCTGGTCGGCGACCGGACGTACGAGGCCGACGACCGCGACGGCGCCCGCGGCGTCTACGTGGTCCTCGCCGAGGGGCCGGAGCGTCGCGTGCTGCTCTCCACCGGCCAGCACCGGGGCGCGCTGCTCGGCACCATCGGTGGGCGCGCGCTCACAGTCGTGACGCTGGAGGAGAGATCGGGAGCCGTCGTGCCGCAGCTCACCGCGTACGTCCGGATCGAGAACGCGCTCGCGGCCGCCCTGGCGCGCGCGCTCATCCCGCTCTTCGGTCACATCGCGGACCGGAAGCTCGCCGAGGGCTTCCGGGTCACCGCCGCCGTCGTCGACTGGGCGTCGCAGGCGCCCGACGAGTTCTGCCGCTGGCTCGCCGGGGCCGAGATCCCGCCCGCGCGCGCGGCGCACGTCGCCGCCGCCCTCGGCGGCTGCGGACTCGCGCGATCGGCGCCCGTCGCCCCCGCGTCGCGCGACTCACGCCGCGGCGCCGCCCGCTGAACCCCTCCCCGACCGCCGGCCGTCGGTGAGCCCGGCGCCGCCGTCACCCGCGCGGTAGCGCCGGCCGCGCCACTCGACGTCGGCGCCGGCCTCCGCGCGCCGCCACGACTCGACCATCATCGCGGCCAGCGCGGTGACGGCGAGCGGATGGAGCAGCGTCGACGCCCAGCCGTGGCCGGCCCGCCGGTCGGCGAGACGGCGCGGGACGAGACCCACGGCGATCGCCGCGAGCGGCGTCCACGGCCAGCCGGGGACGATCCCGGCACCGGCCACGAGTGCGACGACGGGCCCGGCGTGCAGCGCGGCGAGAGCCGCGGCTCCGGCGAGCGCCCACCGCGGCGATCCGAGCACGGCCGCGAGGTTGCGGACGTTGGCGTGCCACGCCTCGACCGGCGTGGAGTACGGCCGACACGTCAGCACGCCGGCGCCGTCGAGGTACGCGACACGGAGACCGAGCGCGGCCAGCCGGCGTCCGAGCGCGGCGTCCTCGGCGAGGCTCCCGCGCACGGCCTCGTAGCCGCCCGCGGCATCGTAGGCCCCGGCGCGGATCGCCACGAACTGCCCGTTCAGCGCTCCGCGCCAGGGTCCCCGCTCCCCCGACAGCCACCATGGGACCAGGGCCAGGATCGCCCAGCCCTGCAGGCCGAGCAGCGCCCGGATTGCCAGCGAGGGGCTCTCGTGGCGCGGCAGCGCGGAGACGACGTCGGCCCCCGTGGCGGCGAGCGCGCCGACGGTGAGCCGGAGGGCGTCCGGAGCCGGCACGACGTCGGCGTCGGCGAAGACGAGGATCTCCGCCCCAGCCGCCTGGCGGAGGCGGTGGCACGCGTACGGCTTGCCTCGCCACCCGGGGGGCAGCGCGCCACCCTCGAGGAGGCGGAAGCGGGGATCCGCACCGGCGCCGCGGAGCGCGGCCGCCGACGTGTCGTCACCTGAATCGTCGTCGTAGACGACGAGGCTGAAACGGTCGTAGGACTGCGCGAGCCAGGCGGAGACGGCGGCCCCGACCCGCGCGGCCTCGTTCCGGGCCGGGATCAGCACGGCGACCGTCGGCCCGCCCGCGGGATCGAAGGACGCCAGCCTGCGGAGGATCCTCGAGTTCGCCGCGGCCTGGACCGCGAGCAATCCGAGGACCGCGATCACTCCGATCACGAGGCCGAACATCGTCGGGCTAACGTCTGACCAAACATTGTAATTCCAACAAAAACAGCCAGCTGTTGACGACGTTTCTACACGCTCGTATTTTCACGCTGCAACGTTTTCTCGTTCCGGAGAACGTGCAGCACACGGGCTCGCGAGCGCGGGACGGCCGCGCGGAAAAGGAGGCGACTTCCCCGGCTTCGACCGTTTACTCGGATTGCATCGCTCGCTCGGACTGGTTGTGCGGGAGAACGACAAATGCGTACCCGATTTCTCGTCGGCCTCCTCATCGTGATCGTGGCCGCAGTCGCCGGCTCCCCCGGCCCCGCGGCCGCCGCCGACTGCGCCTTCCAGGACCTCAACGACAACGGCGTCTTCGACGGCGCCGACGTCATCGTGCCGCAGGTGGCGTGGATCGGCACGACGTTCACCTCGCAGCATCCCTTCGTGGTTCCGGTCGGATGCAACCACGTCTTCACCACGGCGCAGGGGCTCACCCGCGTCATCGCGCCCAAGATCACGTTCCTCGGCATCCTCCAGATCAAGGTCAAGTCGCTCTCGCCGGTGGTCCTCGACGCCAACCCGGACGGCATCGGAGGCGCGGGGCTGGGCGACGGCAGCATCATCGTGGAGGGTTTCATCCAGGCCGGCGGCACCACCGGCAGCCTCTATCCCGACGCGGCAGGCTTCGAGGCGGTGCGCGACCGCACTATCACCATCTTCGCGCGCGGGCGCGGCGGCACCGGCGGGACCTGCCAGTTCACCAACGCGAACCTGCTGGCCACGCTGCCCCAGGGCATCAACGACATCGGCATCCACTGCCGGGGCGACATCACGATGCGCGCCAGCCGGTTCGAGGCGGCGCGGATCAACATCCAGTCGCTCACGGGCAAGATCGACGCGAGCGCGGTCGGCGCGCCGGTCAGCTTCCTCGGCAACCTCTGCGACGATCCGACGTCCAACCTGACGGGCAACGGCAACAGCAACGGCCAGATCGACGCCGCGGACTTCCCGTGCACCCTGAACCTCGGCGCCGAGTTCCCCGGCAACACCACGTTCGCCGACGCCCAGGCGCTCGCGGAGTTCTGCACCATCGCTCCGCCCGGGCGCGCCAACACCTTCCTGGCGCTCAACGACCCGCTGGTCATGATCGCCCAGGCGATCCTCGACCTGCGCGGCAGCCCGACGAGCACGACCGAGCTGCTCGGCCGCTACCGGGTGACGCTCGCCTCGGTCACCGACAACATCCTGCTGCAGCACTCGCGCGTCCACCACGGCCCGGCGCCGGTTCCCGGCGGCGCCAAGATCCAGCTGTCGGCCGGCGCGCCGAACGTCGTGCGGCTGCTGAACGATCGCGAGGACTTCCTGGACGCCACGCCGGCGACGATCGTCGGGCCGGGCCTCATCAACATCACCGACTCCTGCATCATCCGGTCCACGCCGAAGACGCAGGTGTCGCTGGGCGACACGCTCGTCGGCATCCCCGACCCGGCCCCGTGCTCCCAGCCGGTGGCCGCGGACTTCGTCTTCGTGGAGGACATCATCAACTGACGCGCTGCGAATCCGGGGGGCGCCCGCCCCCCGGATTCAGTCGATCGCCGCGTGCACCGCGTTGGCGATCAGGTCCAGCCGCGCGCTGTGCCAGGGGTCGGGGACGCGGCTGTTCGTGAGATAGGCGAAGCTGACGCCGGAGTCCGGGTCGCCCCAGCAGTAGGACGAGCCGACGCCGCCGTGGCCGAACGTCCGCGGCGAGGCGAGCGAGCCGAGCCCGCGGATCGTGTCCGAGGCTCCCCTGAGGTGCGGGCCGAGGCCCCGGTGCATCGGCATCCCCATGTAGCTGTCGACCATGTCGCCCGTGAAGTCGCGCGTGACGTACTGCACGGTGCGCGGCGAGAGCAGGCGCACGCCGGCCAGCCGGCCGCCGTTCAGCATCATCTGGTAGAAGGCGGCCATCGCCCGCGCCGTGCCGTAGCCGCCGCCTCCCGGCGTGCCGGCGCGCCGGAACGCGGGCTGGTTCTCCTCCTCGCGCCTCACCTGCCGGCCGCCGTCGGGCGCGGGCTCGTGCATGTCGGCGGCGCCGGCGTGCCGCGCGTCGGGCAGCCCCACGAACAGCTCGCCGCCGAGGCCGAGCGGCTCGATCACGTGCTCGCGGACGAAGGCGCGGTAGTCGGTCTTGGTGATCGCCTCGATCATGGCCGCCGCCGTCCAGTGCGCCGAGCGCGAGTGGTAGTGGAGCCGCGACCCGGGCGTCCACTCGAGCGTGAACCTGCACACCGCGCGGCGCAGCAGCTCGTGGTCCTCCCACGCCTCGCGCGGCACGTCGGCGTTCGGGAAGCCGGCGCGGTGGGTCAGGAGCTGGACGATCGTGACCTCGCCCTTGCCGTGCGCCTCGAACCCCGGCAGGTGCTCGGCCACGCGGTCGGTGAAGCGCAGCGCGCCCCGGTCGGCCAGCACCCACACCGCGCAGGCGGTGACGACCTTGGTGTTCGAGTAGAGCAGCCACAGCGTGTCGTCCCGGGCGGCGATCCGCTCGGGAGCGAGCCGCGCGTCGCCGTAGGTCCTGACGAGCGCCAGGCGGCCGCGGCGGGCGACGGCGATCTGGGCGCCGGGGTAGCGGCCCTCGGCCACGTGGCGGTTGATGATCTCGTCGAGCCGGCCGAGCGCGGCAGGATCGAGGTCGAGGGCGGCGGGCGTGGACGGCTCGAGCGGAAAGCGCTGCGCCATGGCCTGGCCTCCGGGGCGACGTGGGGTGCCCGGATGGTGGGCCGTCGCGCGCGGCACGTCAAGCGCGTGGTACGCTCGGTCGCCATGGAGCGGACGATGGAGCGCAAGCGCGTCGGCATCCTGATCTTCCCGGACGTCGAGGTCCTCGACTTCTGCGGCCCCTACGAGGTCTTCTCGGTCACGCGGCTCGACGAGGGGCGGCGCCGCGAGCAGCCGTCGCCCTTCGAGGTCCTGCTGGTGGCGGAGACCGCCGGGCCGGTCACCGCCACGGGCGGCCTCCGCGTGCTGCCCGACGTGACGATCGACGCCTGCCCGCCGCTCGACGTCCTGGTGGTCCCCGGCGGCTGGGGCACGCGGGCCGAGATCGACAACCGCCGGCTGGTCGGCTGGATCGCCGAGCGCGGCCGGCAGGTGGAGACGCTGACGTCCGTCTGCACGGGCGCGATGCTGCTCGGCAAGGCGGGCCTCCTCGACGGCCGCCGCGCCACCACGCACTGGCGGTCGCTGCCGTGGATGCGGGAGTCGTTCCCGGCCGTCTCGGTGGAGGAGAAGCTCCACGTGGTGGAGGACGGCCACGTGCTGACGTCGGCGGGGATCTCGGCGGGGATCGACATGGCCCTGCGCGTGGTCGCGCGCGGCTGCGGCGAGGCCGTCGCCCGCGCCACCGCGCGCCACATGGAGTACCGCTACCAGCCGCAGGACAACAGCCGGCGCATCTGATGGCCGCCGCGGCGCGCGACGGCGGGGCCCCGGTCGCCGTCGTCACCGGGGGCAGCCGGGGGATCGGGCGGGCCATCTGCCTCGGGCTCGCCGCCCACCGCTACCGGGTGGTCGTCGCCGCGCGCACGGAGGTCGAGGCGAGCGTCGAGCCCGCGTTCGCCCGCCACGCGGCCGGCACGATCCACGAGACGGCCCGGCTCGTCGAGGAGCGCGGGGGCGACAGCCTGGCCGTGCCGTGCGACCTCACGCGGCGGGCCGACATCGACGCGCTCGTCCGGACGACGCTGGACCGGTTCGGCCGCATCGACGTCCTGGTCCACAACGCCGGCGTCGACTGCGAGTCGCCGCTGGTGTCGCTGGACCCGGAGGTCCTCGACCGCTGCCTCGCCGTCAACGTGCGCGCCCCCCTGCTGCTGACGCGCGCGGCCCTGCCCGCGATGATCGCGCGCGGCGCCGGCTCGATCGTCGGCATCACCTCGGGCGCCGCGCGCGGCTACCGGCCGGGACGCGTCGGCTACTCCATGAGCAAGGCGGCGCTCGAGCGCGCCTTCCTGAGCCTCGCCGAGGAGCTGCGGCCCCACGGCATCGCGGTGAACCTGCTGTCCCCCGGCCGGATCGACACGTGGATGAACCGGCGCGGCGACTGGCCCGGCACCGCGCACATCCCCATGGAGCGGCCGGAGGCCGTCGTGCCGGCGGCGGTCTGGCTCGCGGCGCAGACGGCCGCGACCTTCACCGGCCGGATCGTCGAGCGGGCCGAGTTCGGCGAGACCTGGGGCCCGCGCCCCGGCTGACCGGCGCCCCCCTCAGCGGCCGAACAGCGCCGCCGGCAGCCACGTCGCCACCGCCGGGAAGGCCGCCACGGCGCCCAGCGCCAGCAGCCCGAGCGCGACGTAGGGGATCGCCGCCGCGTACACCTGCCCCATCGTCACCGTGCGGGGCGCCACGCTCTTCATCGTGAACAGCAGCATCCCGAACGGCGGGGTGAGGAGCCCGAGCTGCATGCAGATGAGGAACAGCACGCCGAACCAGACCGGGTCCAGGCGGTACAGCTCCACCAGCGGCATGAAGAACGGCAGCGTGATCAGCATCATGCTCACCTGGTCGACGAAGCAGCCGAGGACGAGGAGCACCAGCAGCATCGCGGCGAGCACGACCGGCGCCGTGAGGGCGGCGTCGCGGATGGCGTCGACGAGGCCGCCGGTGGCCCCGGAGAACGTCAGGATCTGGGCGAACGTCGTCGCCCCCAGGATGATGAACAGGATCACGCCGGTGATCGCCGCGGTCCCGAGCAGCGCCCGCACCAGGCTCGCGAGCGTGAGGGCGCCGTACGCCGCGGCGACGACCACGGTCGCCACGGCGCCGACGGCCGCCGACTCGGTCGGCGTCGCCCAGCCCGCCACCATCGCCAGGATCACGGCGACGAAGATCAGGACCAGCGGCGCGACGTAGACGATCAGCGGCCGCCAGCGCGCCCGGCCCGACGGCCGCGCCTGGTCGAACGCCGGCGCCAGCGCCGGGTCGAGCCAGGCGCGCGCCACGATGTAACCGACGAACGCCGCCGACAGCAGCACGCCGGGGACGATCCCCGCGACCAGCAGCCGGGCGATCGAGATGCCGCTCAGGCTGCCGAGGAGCACGGTGAGGGCCGACGGCGGGATCAGCATGTCGACGCCGCCGATGGCCATGATCGGCCCCATCGCCATGCCGGGGTGATAGCCGCGGCGGAGCATCTCGGGCAGCAGCAGGCTGCCCAGCAGCGCGGTGGTGGCGATCGTCGAGCCCGAGATCGCCGAGAACACCGTGCCCGCGACGACGGCGACGACCGACAGCCGCCCCGGGACCTGCCAGATCACGCCGTCGATGGCGTCGATCGCCTTCATGGCGACGCCCGTGTGGAAGAGGACCTCGCCCATGAGCACGAAGAACGGGATCGGGGTCAGCGAGAAGGACGCGATGGCGGCGACGGCGTTGCGCACCATCTGGACGAGGCCGGCGTCGCCGCCGAGCCACACCCACGCGCCGACGACGTTGATCCCGAGGAACGCGAACGCGGCCGGCACGCCGAGGGCGAAGAGGACGCTCAGCGCGCCGAACAGCGCCGCCGCGGCCGCCCACCACGCCATCTCAGGCGCGCCGGGTCCCGCCGCCCGCCCCGCGGCCGGCGAGCCGCCGGGCGAACTCGACGGCGAGGAGGCCGAAGCAGGCGGCCACCGGCGCGTAGAGCCACCACTCGGGAAAGACGACGGACTTGATCACCAGCGAGCCCTGGCGCGCGGAGTCGGCGGCGGCGCGGGCGCCGTAGACGCCGACGACGACGGAGACGGCGAGGCCGAGCCCGTCGGCCAGCCGCTCGACCGCGCGCGCGGCGGCGGCCGGCAGGGCGGCGACGAGGGCGTCGAGGCGGACGTGCTCGGCGCGGTGGAGGAGCCACGGCGCCACCAGGAACGTCGCCAGGGGCAGGCTGTACTCGGACACCTCGACGATCCAGGGCAGCGTGCCGAGGCCGACGTTGCGGGCGACGACGTCCACGGTGACCAGCAGGGCGACGGCGCCCAGCACCAGCGCCGCCAGGACGGCGCCCGCCTCCAGCGTCCGCGCGTACGCCCGGCCGATCATCGCGCCGTCAGCGCTTCGTGAACAGCTCCCGCAGCCTCGGCCCGTGCTCCGGGCTCGCCTTGATCACCCCAGCCCACGCGGCCTCGTAGGCGCGGTCCAGGTACTGCCTGGCGGCGGCCCCCTCGAACCGGATCACCTGGATCCCGGCCCGGGCCTGCCGCGCGGTCTCCTCCTCGGCGTACGTCTTCCAGAAGTCGTTCTCGGCCTCGAACGCCAGGGCGGCCCGCGTGAGGGCGTCGCGCTGCGCGGCGGTCAGCCGCTTCCAGGCGTCGAGGTTGACGACCAGCGAGACCTCGGCGTCGTAGAAGCCGGGATCCACGCGGAACTTCGTCCGCTCGTGCCAGTTGAGATCGAAGATCCCGCCGATCGGCCAGCCGTAGCCGTCGACGACGCCGCGCTCGAGCGCCGTGTAGACCTCGCCGGGCGCCGTCTGCATCACGGTGGCGCCCAGGGCCGTGAAGAAGTCCCGGTAGACGGGCGTCACGCGGATCTTGAGCCCCGTGAGGTCGGGGCGGTCGATCCGCTTGTTCAGGTAGAGGTGGAACGGCTGGTGCTCGACGATCCGCGCCAGGTACTGCATGTTGCCCTTCTGGTTCCACAGCCGGTTCACGTAGTCGTGGGCGCCGTTGCGGCGCTGCTCGGCGATCGGCATCTGGGTGAGCTTGAGCGCGTCGGACTCGGGGAAGACGTTGGTGTAGTAGGCGCCGGTCGACATCGCCACGTCGACGACGCCCGTGCGCACGGCGTTGCCGACCTCGAACGTCGGGATCGCCTTCGGCCCGCCGATGAAGCTGAGCCGCAGCGTGCCCTTCGTCGTCTCGTTGGTCCGGTCGATCCACTGCTGGAGGCGCCTGGCGTAGAGCGACGTCTCGGGGAAGGCGCTCACCACCCTGAGGGTCGCCTCCTGGGCGGCCGCGGGCGGCGCGGCGGCGGCGGTCGTCACGGCGAGCGCGGCGGCGAGGGCCAGTCTCGGCAGGGTCGTCATGGCGGTCTCCTCGCGCCCGGTGCCCGGGCGCGCACGTCGGGTTCCGGACGGGGCGCGCGGCGCCGGGACGGTCAGGCGCGGGCGAGCCCTTCCCACAGCGCCGGGAGCCGGGCGAGCGCCGCGGCCGGCAGCGGGCCCCGGGCGACGCACGCCGCCGCGTACTCGAGGTGCTCGAGCGTCGACGAGCCCACCAGCACCGTCGAGACCGCGTCGGAGGCGAGCGCCAGCCGCAGCGACGCCTCCACCAGGCTCTCGACGTGGCCCTCGTCCACGAGGGCCCGCATCGCCCGGGCGCGCCGGACGTCGGTCTCGTAGTCGGGGCCCGACGCGATCGGCTCGACGGCCGGCGCGGCGATCGGGTGCCGCGCCGTCGTGCCGCTCAGCGCCCCGCCGGCCAGCACGCGGATCACGATGACGCCGGTCGCGCGCTCGCGGCACCGGGCGAGGAGCCCGCCGAAGTCCTGCCCCGGGAAGCCCGCGGGGACCGGGTGCCCGGCGCTCGGATTCAGGAGGTTGTAGCAGACCTGGGCGGTGGCGAACGCGCCGGCGCCGACGACCTCGTGGAGCGACCGCGTGTCGCCGAGCGCCGTGATGCCGTAGAAGCGCGTCTTGCCCTGGTCGACGCACTTGTCGAGCGCGGGCACCAGCGCGTCCAGCACCCCGGGCGCCGAGAGCGTCCTGCCCCGGCGCTCGACCCCGATCGGGTCGTGGAGCTGCAGGAGGTCGACGCGGGGCAGGCCGAGGCGCCCGAGGCTCTCCTCCAGCGAGCGGGTGACCGCCGCGGCCATGTCGGCGGGCCGGGCGCCCGCGAGCCGGAACTTGGTGCCGACGAGGACGTCGGCGCGCAGCGCCCGGATCGCCTGGCCGAGGTTCCGCTCGGAGGCGCCGTCGCCGTAGGACGGCGCCGTGTCGAAGTAGCTGATGCCGAGCTCCAGGGCGCGGCCGAGCGCGCGCTCGCGCTCGGCCGGGGCGCCCCGCACCATGAGCCCGCCGACGTTGCCGCAGCCGAAGCCCAGGGCGGAGACCCGCAGCCCCGTCCTGCCGAGCGTCCGGTAGTCCATGCGCGCGGCGAGTATACTGCGGCGCGCCGGGCGGCGCGCGATCCGTCCGCGACGCGCGGGCGTCCGCGGCGCGGGCGGGATGGTACCATCCGCCGGTGCCCGCCCCGCCCCGGTTCGCCGCCCTCCACGTCCGGGACTATCGCCGCTACTTCGTCACGAGCCTGCTCGCGATGACCGCCGACAGCGTCGAGCACGTGATCAGCTACTGGGTCATCTTCCAGACGTTCCACTCGCCGACGCTGGCGGGCTTCGCCGTCATCAGCCACTGGCTGCCGTTCCTGCTCTTCTCCGTCTCCATGGGGGCGCTGGCCGACCGTCGCGACTGCCGCGCCCTCATCCAGGCCGGGCAGGCGCTCTACGTGCTGGCGTCGGCCGCGTGGGGCGTCCTGTTCCTGACGGGCGCGCTCGAGGTCTGGCACGCCGTCGTGATCCTGCTCGTCCACGGCGTCGCCGGCGTCGTGGGCGGCCCGGCCGCGCAGCTCATCCTCCACGACATGGTGGGCGCCGAGCACCTGCACAGCGCCGTGCGCCTCACCGCCAGCAGCCGTCACCTGGCGATCCTGCTCGGCCCCGCCATCGGCGGCGGCCTCATGCTCGCGCTCGGCCCGGCGTGGGGCATCCTCGCCAACGTGCTGCTCTACGCGCCGCTGACGGTCCTCCTCCTGCGCGTCCCGTACACCGGTCACCTGCGGCGGGACGGCGAGCGGCCGGGCGCGCGGGTCCGCGGCCTCGCCGACGTGGCGCGGGTGGTCCGCGCGGCCGCCGACGACCGCCGCGTCCTCACGATGATCCTGCTCGGGGCCGCGACGTCGCTCTTCGTCGGCAACGCGTTCCAGGCGCAGATGCCGGAGTACGCCCACGATCTGGGGACGGACGAGGGGGGCGCGCGCTACAGCGTGCTGCTGGCGGCCAACGCGGCGGGGGCGGTGCTGGGCGCCGTGCTGCTCGAGACCGCCCACGTGCTGCGCCCGGGCGTCCGCGCGGCGATCGGCTGCGCGGCGGCGTGGGGCGTCACCATCGGGCTCTTCGCGGTCACGCGCTCCTACCCGCTCGCCGTGGCGCTGCTCGCCGTGAACGGCGTCTTCAACATCGCGTTCACGTCGATGGCCCAGACGCTCGTGCAGCTCCTCGCCGCGCCTGCGCTCCGCGGGGCGATGGTGGGCCTCTTCAACACCGCGATGCTCGGGCTGCGGGCGGGCAGCGGCGTCACCGTCGGCGTCCTCGGGGCCGCGATCGGCATCCACGCGTCGCTGGTCGTGAGCGCCGGCGCCGTCGTGGCCACGGCGGCGGCGCTCCTCGTCTTCGCCGTGCGGCCGCCGCGCCGGGGCGCGGGGGTCTCGGCGTAGCGCGCCGCCGCCGGACGGCGGCCTCACGCCATCGCGATGGCCTCGATCTCCACCCGCGCGCCGGCGACGAGCGCGGCGCAGCCGAAGGTCGTCCGCGCCGGCGGATCGACCGGGAAGTACTCGCTGAAGACCTCGTTCATCTCCATCAGCTCGCCGAGGTCCGCCATGTAGATCGTCACCTTCACCACGCGGTCGAGCGACGATCCCGCCGCCTCGAGGACGGCCTTGAGGTTCTCGCAGACCTGGCGAGTCTCGGCGGCGACGCCTCCCTCGGCGAGCCGGCCGGTCCTCGGGTTCATCCCGAGCTGGCCGGACGCGAACACCCACTCACCCGCCCTGATCGCCTGCGACAGCGGCACGCGGGCCGGCGGCACCTTCGGCGTGTGGATCACCTGCTTCTTCATGGCTCCCTCCCTGCGTGGCGGACGTTCGCGGCACGCCGTCCGGCCCCGGGTCGGCGAAGCGCGCCCGGGTCACCGGCGGGTGCTATCATCCCGCGGACGGCAAGGAGACGGCGATGAGACATCGGATCGCGGTGATCCCGGGCGACGGGATCGGCAAGGAAGTGCTTCCCGAGGGCATGCGCGTCCTCGAGGCGGCCGGCCGGCGCTTCGGCTTCGAGTGCGAGTGGACCGTGTTCGACTGGAGCTGCGAGCGGTACCGGACGACCGGGCGGATGATGCCGGAGGACGGCCTGGAGCAGCTCCGCCGCTTCGAGGCGATCTACCTGGGCGCGGTGGGCTTCCCCGGCGTGCCGGATCACGTGTCGCTGTGGGGGCTCCTCATCCCCATCCGCCGCGGCTTCCGGCAGTACGTCAACGTGCGGCCCGTCCGGCTGCTGCGCGGCGTGCGGTCGCCGCTGCGCGACCGCGGCCCCGGCGACATCGACATGCTGATCGTCCGCGAGAACAACGAGGGCGAGTACTCGGAGATCGGCGGCCGGCTCTACCGGGACACGCCCGACGAGCTGGCGGTGCAGCAGGCGATCTTCACCCGCCGCGGCTGCGACCGGGTGATGCGCTACGCCTTCGAGCAGGCGCGCCGCCGGCGGCGGCACGTGACGTCGGCGACGAAGTCGAACGGCATCATCCACTCGATGCCGTACTGGGACGAGCGCTTCGCCGCCATGGCCGCGCAGTACCCCGACGTCGAGACGGCCCAGTACCACATCGACATCCTGACGGCGCACTTCGTCCAGCACCCGGACTGGTTCGACGTCGTCGTGGCCTCGAACCTGTTCGGCGACATCCTGTCCGACCTCGGGCCGGCCATCGCCGGCTCCATCGGCATCGCCCCCGGCGGCAACATCAACCCGGAGAAGGAGTACCCCTCGATGTTCGAGCCCGTCCACGGCTCGGCCCCGGACATCGCCGGCAAGGGCATCGCAAACCCGGTCGCCCAGATCTGGACGGGCGCCATGCTGATCGAGCATCTCGGCCACGCCGACGCCGCCGCCGCGATGGTCGCCGCGATCGAGGAGGTCGTGGAGGAGGGAAAGACGGTCACGCGCGACCTGGGCGGCTCGGCCACCACGCGCGAGGCCGGAGAGGCCATCGCCGCGCGGATCTGACGCTCCAGGCGCCGGCCGCGGCCGGCTCAGCCGGTGCCCGGACCGCCGAGGTCTCTCACGAACGAGGCCGTTCTCGGGTAGACCCTTTCCCCGGAGCCGGCGCGCCACTCCGGAGGACGTCGTCGGCACGTCCTTCGGATCGCTGTCGTCGCCGCCGTCCCACCGTCCCTCGACCGGGCAGAACACGTCCTGCCTGGAGATCCTGAACGCCGTGCCGTCCGGCCCATCCGCCTCGCGGTCCACCCGCCATCCGCCCGCGTGCAGGGCAGAACCAGCGGACGGGTACAGGAGCGACGCCGGCGCATGCGCATCCACGATGCGCTGCCGGCTTCCCTCCAGGCGGACGATGCACCCGCGATACGACCTCCCTTCGTACCATCCACCGAGTCGCCGACCGAAGGGCGACGCGCGGAAACGCGCGCTGCCCGGCTGGCGCGCCTCGCGTCGACGGGCTCGCGTCACCTCCCCTCCCCGAGCCGGTAGAGCCTGGCGCAGTTGTCCCAGAGGATCTTGGCCTTGGTCTCGTCGCTCACGCCCCCGAGGCCGACGAACTCCTCGATCGCCACGGGGAAGAGCCCGTCGGCGTGCGGGTAGTCCGTCGAGACCACGATGCAGTCGTCGCCGATCGCCTCGACCACCTGGCGCAGCGGCTTCTCGTCGGCGTCGGTGGCCACGTAGCACTGGCGGAAGAAGTACTGGCTGGGCAGCTGCGAGATCTGCACCTCGGAGCCCGGGCCGAACTTCTCCCACGTCTCGTCGAGGCGCCAGAGCCACCACGGCAGCCAGCCGCACGTGCCCTCGAGGAAGGCGCACCGCAGCCGCGGGTGGCGCTCGAGCACGCCGCCGGCGGCCAGGCTGGCGAACGCCATCATCAGCTCCACCGGGTTGCGTCCGGCCCCGCCGATCACGCGGCCGTTCGGCGTATCGAGATACCTCCGGGCGAGGTCGTCGCGCAGCGACGACATGCCGGTCGGATGGAAGCCGACGGGGACGTCCAGCTCCTCGATGGCGTCCCAGAGGGGCTCGAGCGCGGGATCGTGGACGTGGCGGCCGTTGACCGGGTTCGGGGTGCCGATCACCGCCACCGCGCCCAGCTCGCGCACGGCGCGCCGGGCCTCGGCGATGGCCGAGGGGACGTCGTGGAAGGCGATCTGGGCGGCGAACCGGAGCCGCGCCGGGTTCGCCTTGCAGTAGTCGGCCGTCCAGTCGTTGTGGGCGCGCGCCAGCGCGGCCGCCAGCTGCGGGTCGAGGTCGTCGTGCATCAGCACCTGCCGGCCCCGCGTGCCGTAGAGCACGGCCACGTCGATGCCCTCGATGTCCATCGCCACGAGGTGCGTCTCCGGGTCGTAGCCGCGGGCGAACGCGACCTCGTGGTGCGGGTGACGCGCGAAGGCCCGGCGATGCAGGTCCTTGCCGACGACGGCGGTGCGCGGCCGCCGCGCCATCTCGCCGATCTCGAGGTCGCCGATCCTGATCACCGGCTGGTTCGGCGCGTTGGCCTCGCCGCGGACGAACCTCGGCGCGAACCTCCTGAACGGCTCGTCGAGGTACTTCTCCCACAGGTCGTCCGGCTCCATCGTGTGGAGGTCGCTGTCGAGCACCTTGAAGCCGTTCTTCATGGCGTCCCTGTCCTCACTTCCTCGCGATCTTGTCGGCCAGGCCGAAGTCGGCGTACGCGGCGAGGTCGGGCACCGGGGGCTTCAGGTCCCCCAGCGCGATCATGTTCTCGAGCACCCGCCGGAGCCCGTCGGGCGGCAGGCGGAGGTCGCGCGGGTGCGTCTGGATCTCCTGCACCCAGACCCGGTACGTGGTGTCGGCGTACTTCTCCTCGACCTTCAGGTTGCGGGCGAGGATCTGCACGGCCTCGGCGCGGTTCCTCGGGTCGTGGAGCCACTCGGTCGCCTCGGCGGCGGCCCGGCCGGACCTGAGCGCGGTGTCCTCGTTGGCCCGGATCCACGACCGCATGGCGAGCACGCTGATGAACGGGTGGTCCTTGAGCCGCGGGACGGTGTCGGCGCGGAGCAGCTCCACCATGCCGCGGTCCTCGAGAAACGACACCTGGGGCTCGACGAGCGCCGTCGCCTGGATCGTGCCGCGCCGCATGGCCTCGGCCCGCGCCGGCGGCGTGCCGGCCACGATCACGCTGTAGTCGCGGCCGTCCTTCAGTCCGTGGGCGTCGAGCATCGAGCGCAGGATGTAGGCGTCGCCCGTCTTCGGCGTGGTCGCCCCCGCCACCCTGCCCCTGAGGTCCTCGACGCGCTTGATGTCGGGCGTCACCATCAGGCTGTAGGGCAGCCGGCCGACCAGCGAGTAGATCTGCCGCATCTCCGGCACCTTCTGCTGGGCGATGAAGGCCGCGTCGGTCGCCGACACCGTCATGTGCAGCGAGCCGCCCGTCAGCGCCTGGGTCGCCGCCGCCGAGGAGCCGGTGAAGACCAGGTCGAGCGTGACCCCGTGCCTGTCGTAGAGCCCCCTGTCGCGGGCGACGAAGATGGCCCAGTAGTTGGGGGGGTTGGCGCTGACGATGCCGAAGCTGATGGTCTTGGCCGGCTGGCCGGCCGCGGGCGCGGCGGCGAGCGCGGCCGCGAGCAGCGCGATCCACACCCGGGTCATCGGACGTCGCCTCCCTGCGGGGCCCCGTCGGCGCTCACCATGCCGCTGCGGGCCTCCTCCTCGATGAGCCGCCAGATCGTGTCCACGCGCTCCAGGAGCGCGGGCTGGCGCTTGATCGACAGCGGCCGCGGGCGCGGGATGTCGACGTCGATGACGGCCTTCACCACCGACGGCCGCGCCGAGAAGACGACCACGCGGTCGGCCAGGTACACGGCCTCGTCGATCTGATGGGTGATGAAGACGACGGTCTTGCGCTGCCGCGACCACACACGGAGCAGCTCGGCCTGCATCAGCTCCCGCGTCTGGGCGTCGAGCGACGCGAACGGCTCGTCCATCAGCAGCACCTCGGGGTCGATGGCGAGCGCGCGCGCCAGGTTCACCCGCTGCCGCATCCCGCCCGAGAGCTGGTGGGGATAGTAGCGCTCGAAGCCGGCCAGCCCCACGAGCCGGATCAGGTCCGCGACGACGGCCAGGCGGCCGCTCCGGGCCGCCGATCATCGCCTGCACCGCGGCGCCGGAGCTGCCCGTGATCGGGATGTCGAGCTTGATGCCGTGGCGCTCGAAGTGCCCCCTGGCGGTGCCGACGATGACGACCCAGTGGAGCGGGTTCCAGCTCACGAGGCCGTAGGTGATGGTGTCGGCCCTCTGCGCGGAGGCCCCGCCGACCGCGGCGAGCCCGACGACGGCGGCCAGGAGCGCGAGCGCGATGCCTCTCGGGACGGGTCTCATGGGTCCCCCTCGTCTCTGCCCCGGCCACGCGGGGCTGAAGGAGCGGAACGACGCGTCCGACCGACAGGGATGTGGGCGCCATGATAGGGGAATCGCACGCGGCTTCCACCGGTACCGGCGGTCGACCTTCCGGCCCGGCCGGGGCGTCGTCGTGGCGCCACCCGCCCCGGGGTCTCGCGCCGGACGGTACGGGTGGTGCCGGGGCGCTGGAAGATGCGCGCGACCGCGCTATCGCGGGCGCGACGCCTGGAGGAATCCCCGGCCGTCGAGGTGGCAGGGGTCGTCGAGGGTCTGGAGCGCGGCCACGGCGTGGCACAGCTCGTGGATCTCGATCTCGAACGCCATCGTCGAAGGCAGGGCGTCGGTGTAGCGGACGATCTTCACCGAGCGCGCCGGACGGCCGTCGGGCAGCACGATCGGGCTCGACATCTGGCAGCCGTACACGGGGCCGACGGCGAGCGGGTTGTTGCACTCCCGCTCGACCACGCGCCGGTCCTGGCTGACGACGACGGTGACGAGCTGGTCGCCCGTCGGGAGCCGGCCGGCCTGCCCCGTCCTGGTCCCCGCGCAGCCGGCGAGCGCCGCGGCGGCCAGGATCACGGGGATCGCGAGGAAGCGGGGCACGCCCGCCGCGACTGCAAGGCGTGTTCCCCCGAGGTCCGGATGCTACGAAGCCAGGCGCCGCGCGCTCTTAGGAGACGCCGCCCGGGTCAGCGCCGGCCGGGGCTCCCGGGGACACCATGGAGATCTCGACACCCGGCTGCCAGGTCGTCACCGCACTTCACTGCGCCCGGCGGACCTTGACGTAGCGCTGGCCCTTGTTGTCGAAGGCCCACTCGTTGGGGTCCTTCACGTCCACCGTGGCCTTCTTGCCGGCGTCCTGGATGAGGGCCTTCCGCTCCTCCAGCATCTTGGCCATCTCCTGCTGGAGGTCCTGGGCCTGGCGCTGAAGCAGCGCGAAGTTGGCCAGCACCGCGGAGATCCGGGCCTCCAGGGCGGCGGCCTTGAGCGTCGTGGACTCGTCGAGCTTGATCTCGGCGCCGTCGGCGGACGGCTGCGCCGGCTGGCGCTGGGCGGGCTGCTGAGCGGGCTGCTGGCGCTGGGCGAGCGAGAGACCGGGGACCGCGAGCGCGAGCATCGAACCGACCACGAGCGAACGGACGAGCAGTGTCGACATACGCCTCCTTCCCCGTTGCGATTCTAACTGAAGCGGGCCGCGGGGCGTTCCTTCCGCGGGCCGGAGGGCGGCGGGGGCTGCTCGATCAGATGCCGCCGATCCTGACCGATCCGCCGCTGCCGGTGATGCTGATGAGGCTGCCGGTGGGGCCGGCCGCCGCCGCGCCGAGCGGCGCGCCGTTGATGAAGATCTGGTTTCCGTTGAGATTCAGACCTGCAAGCGGGTTGCCGCCGGGGTTGACGAAGACATGCCCGACCGCGCCGGGGGCGACGTGGATCGGGATGCCGCCCGCGAACATCGTCGGCGCGAGGCCGTTGGAGACGTTGATCCGCGCGTTCATGCCCGTGAAGCGCACGAGCGCGCCGCTGATGTCCGCCACGCCGCCGTTGAACAGGCTGAGCAGGACGCCGTTGGTGATGTTGAGGAGCGACCCGGTCCCCATCCTCACGAGGTCGCCCGCGATGTTCAGGCGGCTGGCGGCGACGTTCGTCAGGTGTCCGGCGAGCACGTCCATCCGGGCCTGGTTCTCGAGCTTCACCAGCGCCTCGCCGGTGCTCCCCAGCCGGGCGCGCCCCGTCAGGTCGATGGCGTGGCCGTTCACCGTCGCCTGGGTGCCGGCGCCTGCCAGCGCGATGATGGGCGCCGTCGCGTCGAGCAGCGCCGTGTCGAGCCTCAGGATCTTGCCGTTCGGCCCCGTCACGTTGACCGTGGCGCCGTTGCTCGCCTCCAGCAGCGCGCCGCCGCCGCCGTGCTGGAGCGGCTTCTGCTGGCCGAACTGGAGCCCGGTGGCCGGCGGGGCCTCAGGCACCGGATTGTTCTCGGGGTCGTTCATCAGGGGCGGCGCCCCGGGCGTCGGAGACACGCTGCCCACGACCTCGAAGACGCGGCCGCCGATCGCCGGCGTGCCGAGCGTCATCGAGCTGGCGTCGAGCGAGATCAGGGCGTACGGGGCGCCGCCGGCCGGCGGGGCGCGGGTGACGAGCCCGCCTTCGGTCAGGGCGTGCACGGCGCGCGCGGTGCTCGTGATCACGCTGCCGTTGTGGGCCCGAAGCAGGGAGCCGGACAGATCCACGGTCGCGGGCGTCAGACCGTCGGCGCCGCCGAGGCCGCCGCTGACCAGGGCGACGCTGCCCTCGATGGTCGTCGTCCCGAGGGCGACCGCCGTCGCGTCCAGGTCGATGAACGGCAGGCCCGACGTGGACACCACGCGGCCGCCGTCGGCCACGCGGAGGATTCCCGCCGAGGCCGCGATGACCGCCGAGCTCGCGCTCAGCAGCGGGCCGGCGAGGGCGACGAGCGCCGCTGCCGGCGAGGTCGTGCTCGTCGCGATGAGGTCGACGATCCTCCCGAACGTCTGGGCGCCGCCGAAGGGGTTGACGCCGCCGAGCGACACCGACGGATCGTCCCCCCTCGTGCCCGCGATCTGGATCAGCGCCTGGCCCGTCGTGCTCGTCAGGGTCGAGCGCGCCACGCTCAGCAGGTGGAACAGCGCGCTGATGTTGCTGCTCTCGCTCCTGAGCAGCGGACCCGCGAGCGCCACGAGGGCCGGCGCGGTGATCGGCCCGTCGATCGAGCCGTCGCTGAGGGAGATGAAGTGGGAGCCGGACTGCCCGTCCGGTCCCGCCCTGAAGACCGAGTTCGAGAGCTGGATGAAGGCGTCGGGGCCGGTGCTCGTCACGACCGCCTGCTGGGCGAAGTTGAAGCCGGTGCAGCACGCCGATCCCAGGGCGACGCTCGAGCTGTCGAAGTCGCTGTTGTTCGTGGCCCGGAAGAGCGGCCCGGCCAGCGCCACGGTCGTCGTCGCCCCGATGAGCGACCGCCGGATGGACACGAACGAGCCCGAGGTCTCGGCCGTCGTGGAGTCGAACTGCAGGAACGGCAGGGTCGAAGCGCTGGTGACCTGGGCGCCGTCGCCGATGAACAGGAACGCCCGCAGGATGTCCGGGCCGGCGCCTCCCGGGTCGCCGTTGCTCAGCGACGTGGCGCTGGCCCGGAAGAACTGGCCCGCGAGGCTGATGGAGGGAGGCGCCGACGACGACGAGGCGATCGAGATGAAGTTGCCGGTCCGGCCGGCCTGGAACGAGCCCCCGGCGATGTCGATCAGCGGCTGGTTCGCCGTCGTGGTCAGCGACGCGCCGGTGAAGATGCCGAAGCCGTCGCTGTTGGTCGTGATCTCGGTGCCGTTGGTCCGGAGGAGCGAGCCGGCGAGGGTCATGCTCGCCCCCACGCCGCTGAGCGTCAGGAAGCGGGCGATGCTCGGGGAATTCGCGGGAACGCCGAACGGGTTCGGACCGCCGAGGTCCACGGCGCCGCCGATCAGGTCGATCAGCGGGCCGATCCCCGTGCTGCTCAGCGTCGACAGCGAGACGTTGAGGAACGACGTCAGCGCCGTGATCGTGCTGTTCGTCGCCCTGGCGAGCGCGCCTGCCAGCGTCAGGACCGCCCCGGCCGTCGACTCGCCGGGCGGGAAGATGGCCGCGGTGTTGAACACGTTGAAGAAGGCGCCGCCGGAGCGAACCGGGTCCGGGCCGGACCTGACCGTCGAGCTGGTCAGCTCGATCAGCGGCGCGGCGTCCAGGCTCTCGAGCCGCGCCCCCTGGCTCATGGAGAAGACGCTGCAGCACGCCGAGTCCGCCGGCAGCCCCAGCTCGTCCTGCAGGCCCGCGCTGCTGGTCTCGATGGTGCTGTTCCAGGCGTGGAGCAGCGGCCCCGAGAGCCGGAGCGTGGTCGGCTCGGGGGCGCCGGGCGTGGAGCGCCGCAGGATCATGATCCCGCCCGAGGCCTCCACCGCCGTCCTGTCGAGGTTGACGAGCGGCGACGCCGTGGTCGCAGCGAGCCGCGCGCTGTCCATCAGCAGCAGCAGCGGCGCGACGTCCGAGTCGCGGCTGCCGGTCGCGATGCGCGTCACCTGGGCGAGCAGCAGGGGCCCGTTGATCGTCATCGTCGGGCGCGGCTGGCCGGCGGCCGAGATGTCCATCCTCACCAGCGAGCCGTCGAAGAGCACCCGGCTGTCCGGCGCCGGGGGCAGCGCCGCGGCGGAGCCCATCACGTGGAGCAGCGGCGCGCCGACGAGCGTGTTCATCGCCAGGGCAGCGCCGTCGCGGAGGCGCAGCAGCGCCGCATCCTCGACGGTGGACTCGAACTCCATGTCCTTGCCGAAGAGCAGCGAGCCGGCCAGGCTCAGCGTCGCGCCCGCGAGCGCCACCATCGAGCCCGGGACGGACAGCGCCCCCGGGACGATCGGGCCGGGCGGGGGGCTGAAGCTGATGAACGGCTGGGGCGCGACGCCGGTCAGCGTGCCGCCCGTCATCTCCAGCAGCGGACCGCCGACCTCGAGGAGGCCGGGCGGCGTCACCGCCACCAGCTGGTCGACCACCGTCACGGCGGCGTCGCCGCCGATCCGCATCAGCGTCGAGGGCACCGAGAGCCGCGCGTTGTTGCTGGTGACGAGGAAGGCGGCGTCGCCGCCGGCGCCGCTGCCGATGGTGTGCAGACCGCCCTGGAGCGACACGAAGGGCCCGGCGCCCGTGGCCTGGACCACGCTCTCGTCGAAGACGCCGACCAGGCGCCTGCCGATGGTCGTCACGCCCGTCGCGCTGAACAGCGGGCCGGCGAGATTCACGTCCGAGCGGAAGAAGGCCGCGACGAGGTCGAAGCGGGCGGTGAGCGCGCCGCCGACCTGGATCAGCGCCTCGGTGGTGGTTCCGGTGACCACGCCTTCCGAGAGGTGGAGGACGTTGCCGTTGATGGTGGCCCCGCCGCCCGCGACGCGCAGCGCCGGGCCGGCGAGGGCGGCGGTGGCCCGCGTGGCGCCGCCGGGCCCTCCGACGGCGCTGACGTGGACGAGGGCGCCCTCCCAGTCGGCGACTGACGTCGCGAGGCCCGTGGTCAGACCCCCGCCGGACACGTCGAAGAGCGCCGAGGCCGACCGGCCGGTGAACTGCGCGCCCTGGAAGACGCCGACACCGTTGCCCCCCACGAGCGCCGTGCCGGCCAGCGCGACGGCGAGCAGCCCGCCGTCGATCGTCATGGAGGCCGGCCTCGGGCCGCCGCCGACCACCGCCAGGTTGTGGCCAGCCCCGGTGCCGACCGTCAGCGTCGCGCCCTCGATCTGGACCAGGGCGGACGGGCTCGTCGACGCGAACATGCCGCCCTCGAAGAGGCTGATGCCGTTCGTGAGGGCGTGGACGGTGCTGGAGCCCGTGGCGCGCAGCAGCGGACCGGCGAGGCTCACCGACGCGGCCGGGCCGCCCGGCGTGTTCGAGCTGCCGACGGTGACGAGGTCTCCGCTGTCGCCGGTGAGGCCCAGAGTCGACGAGCCGGCGAGCTGGATGAACGGGGCCGTGCTCCGCCCGATCAGCGTGGCGCCGGCGAAGACGCCGATGTGATTGAAGGCGCTCGTCGCCGTGCTGGCGGTGGCGCTCAGCAGCGGTCCGGCGATGTCGAGCGTGCTCTCGGAGCTCAGGCTGACGAGCCCGGAGCGCTCCGTGTGGAGGCTGCTGCCGCCGGTGAGCTGGAGAAACGCGGCCGTCCCCAGGCCCCTGATCAGCGCCCGCCCCCCCGCGCCGATGGCGGCGCCGGTCACGCCGACGTCGCTCGTGGACGTCGCCGCGAGCAGCGGGCCCGAGAGCGTGACGGTCGGGTCGTTGCCGACGCCGGCGCCGAAGGCTCCGAGCAGCGAGGCGAAGAAGACGTCGGTGCCGGCCGCGAGCGTGCTGGCGTTCAGGTCGAGGAGGGCGCCGGCGCCGGTCGCGGTGAGCCAGCCGCCGGACTGGAGCCGGACGACGTCGCCCGTCGTCGAGAGAGCGGAGCTCTGAGCCGCCAGGAGCCCGCCCGCCAGCTCGACCCGCGCCGGAGTGGTCGTCGACGTCCCGCCCCGGCCCGAGATCCCGAGGAGGCTCGCGAAGAACGGCGTGCCGGCCTCCAGGGTCGTCGCGCCGAGGCCGAGGAGCGCCGAGGTCGACGTGCTCTTCAGCAACGCCCCCGAGAGCACCCCGATCACGTCGCCGGTCGTCGTGATGTGGGCGTCGGTCGCCGACAAGAGCCCGCCAGCCAGCGTGACGGACGCATCGGCGGGGCCGACAGGCCCCGGGAACGAGGTGGCGCCCGCGTAGACGTTCAGCAGCCGCGCGAAGGTCGTGTTGCCCGGCGCGCTCAGGAACGGATCGACGCCGCCGGCCCGGATGGAGCGCCCCCCGTCGTCCGTGCCGGAGACCTGGAGGAGCGCGGCGGCCGTCGTCGCGACGAGGCTCGATCGCTCGACCGTGACCACGTTGAAAAGCGACGTGACGAGGCTGTCGGTCGAGGACAGCAGGGCGCCGGCCAGCGAGACCGTCGAGGCCGACGCCGGATCGCCGGCGAACGTGCCCACGTCGACGATCCTCGCGAAGGTCCCGCCGGACTGCGCGTCGGGGCCGACGTTGAACGTCGAGCGCGTGAGCTGGATGAACGGCGCCGTGCCGGTCCCCGTCACCGATCCGCCCTGCCCGAGCCGCAGGCCGCCGCAGCACGCCGAGCCGAAGCCCAGGCTGGACGCGTCGACGAGGCTGTCGACGGCGGCGAGCAGCGGCCCGTCGATCGTCACCGCGGCGTTGCGCCTGACGTCGAAGAAGTTGCCCGCGGTGTGGACCTGGCTGTTCACGAGATCGATGAACGGCAGCGGCGTCGCGCCCGCGGGCGTCGTCCTCGTCAGCGTCGCGCCGTCCGACAGGGCGATGAAGCTCTGCGAGCCGGAGCTCGGCACGCCGGGCGTGCCGATGGTCAGCGTCGTGCTCGAGGCGCTGAGCAGCGGCCCCCGCAGCGTGGCCGTCGTCCCCGGCAGCCCGGCGGCGGACGCCATCGCGAAGAAGTTCGCCGTGCGAGAGGTCGTGACCGACCCGCCGCTGATCGCCGCCAGCGCGGACGCGGTCGTGCTCGTCAGCGTGGCGCCGTCGAAGATCCCGACGATGTCGTCGGTCGTCGTCACCGCCGCGTCGGTGGTCCTCAGCAGCGGGCCGGCGATGTCCAGCAGCCCGGAGGCGCCGAAGACGCTCACCGCGCGTCCCGCCGTCGTGGCCCCGTCCTGGAACGGGTTCGGGCCGCCCAGGGTCACGGAGCCGCCCGTCACGTCGATCAGCGGCGCCGTGCCGGTGCTCCTCAGCGTGGAGCGCCCCACCGTCAGCAGGTTGAACAGCGCCTCGATCGTGCTGTTCGTCGCCGCGATCAGGCCTCCGGCCAGCTCGATGAGCGCGGGCGCCACGAGCTCGCCGGCGCCGGCGGTGCCGAACGTGTCGATGACCGCGACGATGTCGCTCCCGGAGCGGAAGGGATCGCGGTTGTCGAGGGTCGTGCCCGCGAGCTGGATCAACGCCTGCGTCGTCGACGACGACAGCCGCGCGCCCTGGCTCACGAAGAAGGGCGTGCAGCACGTCGACGGGTTGTTGGCCCGGCTGCCCAGCGTGAAGGTGCTGCTGGTCGCGGAGAAGAGCGGTCCCGCCAGCGTGACGCCGGTCGGCGTGCCCGCGGTCCGCGAGCGCCGGATCGACATGATGTTGCCGGCGTCGTAGGTCGTCGCGTCGAACGAGAACAGCGCCTGGGTCGCCGTCGACGTGAGCGTCGAGCTGTCGCCGACGAACATGAGCCCCGACGTGCTGGTCGCCGGGGTTGCGATCGTGATGTTCGCGCCGCCCGTCACGCTCAGCAGCGGCCCGGAGAGGGTGGCGACCGGGGACGGAGTCCCCGCGGCGGCGCTGAAGTTGAACACCGTCGCCGCGTTGGTCCCCAGCGCGTGGGTGCCGCCGGAGATCCAGACGAGCGGCTGCGTCGTGCCGGTGACCGTGAGCTGGCCGCCGTCGAAGACGTTGACCAGGCGTCCGGCGATGTCGAGCGTGCTGCCGCCCGACACGCTGAGCAGCGGGCCGTGGAGCGTCGCCGACGCCGCCGTCGTCCCGCCCGCCCCGCCCACCCGGCCGATCTCGAGGACGTCGCCGTTGATGACCGGCGCGGCGCGACCGAGCGTCAGCTCCGTCGCGTCGGTCAGCGTGACCAGCGGCGCGCCCGTCTGGCTCGTCAGCGTGCCGCCGTCGTTGACGCCGATGAGGTCGCCGGTGACGTCGATGACGGCGTTGACGGCGCTCAGGAGCGGGCCGGCGAGCGACACGAGCGCGGCGGCCGGCCCCACCGACGCGCCCGTCAGCGTCTGGGAGACGCCGCCGAAGACGTCCAGCAGCCGCGCCGTCGTCGTCCCGCCGGTCGGGCTCGAGAGCGGATTCGCGCCGCCGAGCGTCAGGTGGGTCGATGCCTCGTCGCCGACGAGCTGGACGAGGGGGCTGGTCGTCGCGCCCTCCAGGATCGAGCGGCGCACCTCGATCAGGTCGAACAGCGCCGAGACCTGGCTGTCCGTCGCGACCAGCAGCGGGCCGGCCAGGCTCATCGTCGACGGCGCGATCACCTCTCCGGCGGGCGCGCCGGTGAACGTGTCGCCGACGGCGACGAGCACGCTGCCCGACCGGGCGTCGGGTCCGGCGTTCAGCGTCGAGTCGAGGAGCTCGATCAGCGGCACGTTGCGCGTGGTCGTCAGCCGGGCGCCCTGGTGCAGCGACACGACGGGGCAGCACGTCGCCCCCGTCGTCCCGAAGGTCGTGTCGAACGCCAGCGAGGTCGTGTTGACGACGCTGCCGACGGCACGGAGCAGGCGATCCGCCAGGACGACGCTCGTCGCGGTCGCCGGCGTCGTCCCCGCCGAGCGCCGCGCCAACAGCACCGTCCCCGACACGTCGGCGACGGAGTCCTGGAGCGAGACGAGCGGGGCGTGGGCGTTCGCGACGAGGCTGGCGCCGTCCACGACGAACACCAGCCCCGCCAGGACGTCGACCGGATCACCCGTCTCGATCCGGGTCGCCACGGCCTCCAGGAGCGGTCCCGCCAGCGTCAGCGTGGAGGCCGGCGAGCCGCCGAGGCGGACGAGGTGGCTTCCCGTCGCGACCAGACTGTCCGCACCGGCGCCGACCAGGCGCACGAGCGCCGACGCCGTGCCGGCGGTGGTGACGCCGCCACCGTCGGCGACGTCGAGGAGGAAGCCGTCCGCGACGACGGTCGAGCTCGTGGCGTCCAGCAGGCCGCCGGCGAGCGTCATCGTCCCCGTCACGCGGAACAGCGCCGCCCGGCTTCCCGGATCGCCCGCGGTGACGTCGCTGCCCTCGAGCGACACCAGCGGATCCGCGCCGCTCCCGATGAGCGTCCCGGCGATGCCGAAGGCGTGCGACGTCGTCGCGATCGTGCCGCCGACGTCGGTGAGGAGCGGCCCGGCCACGTGGAGCGTGCCGCCGGACGCGACGTCGACCAGGGTCTGCGCGCCGGTGATCGTGGGATCGATCGAGATCAGCGCCCCGGAGCCCTGCGACGTCAGCGTCCCGTGGACGGCGAGCAGCCGCCGGACGGCGAGATCGCTGTCGTGGACGGCGAGGAGCGGCCCGTCCTGCAGCGTCACGTCGGCCCCCGCGGCGATGAGCGCCAGCGTGGCGCCGGGGCCCGTGACCGTCGAGTCGACGATCCGGATGACCGGGGAGGCGCCCGCCCGGACGAACGTGCCGGCGTGGGTCTTCAGCGTCTGGCCGTCGCCGAGGGCGACGGTGTCGTCCACGATCTCCACGTCCGGCGTGTCGGCGCCGGGCGCGGCGATGAGCAGCCGGCTGCCGGGTCCGTCGATGAAGATCAGCGCGTCGTCGGCGCCCAGGACGATGGCGTTCCCGGGGAGGCCGGCGATGGGGCTGCCCGTGATCCTGATGGCGTCCGGCGACACGTCCGAGTCGCGGGCGACGCGGACGCCCTGGATCGTGGCGCAGATGAAGGCCAGGCAGAGGTCGTTGTCGACCGTGACGGTGTTGCCGGCGCCGGTGAACCTCACCAGCGTTCCGAAGATCAGGGCCGCCGAGCTGTCGACGACCGAGAGCAGCGGGCCGTTGTCGACGACGAGCGAGCTGCCGCCCGCCAGCCCGACCAGGGCCCCGGCGACGTCGGGCGACCCGACGCGGAGCAGGCTGCCGTGATCGGAGCCGATGCCGCCTCGCACCCGCACGAGCGCGCCGTCGACCACCTGCAGCGAGCTCTCGGTCAGCTGGATCAGCGCCGCCTGGCCGGTCGCCTGGAGCCGGGCGCGCCGCAGCAGCTCGATCATCGAGCCGGAGACGACCCCGGACCCCGTGAAGCCGAGGAGCCGCGTCGCCGTCTCGAGGCGCGCACCGTCCAGCCTGACGCCGAAGCCGCCGGTGATCGCCGCGTTCGCGGCGTCCAGCAGCGCGCCGATCAGGGCACCGCCCGCGTGCCGCAGCGGCCGGTGGGTGCCGAGCTGGAGCGTCACGTCGGGGAGCGGGCCGAACCCGCCGATGACCTCGGGCGCGGTGACGTCGGGGTCGGCCTGCAGCTCGAACATCGCCAGGCTGCCGCCGAGGACGTGCGCGCCGCCCGTGATCGTGACGACCGGCGTCGCCGCCCCGGTCATCGTCACCTGCGACGGGGCGAAGAGGGCGCGGAGGAGCGCGCCGGAAACGTCGAGCGCGCCGCCCGTCACGCTCGCCAGCGGGCCGGCGAGGTCGAGCTGCCCGCCGACGAGCTCCACCAGCCACGGCGCCTTCACCGTCGTGTCCGTGAACGCCAGCAGGGCTGCCGGCGCCGCGCTGACGAGACGGCCGACGCCCTCGCGGAGCACCGCGCCGCTCGTGTCGATCGCGCTGGCGATCGCCGTCAGGATGGCGCGGGAGGTCCCCCGCGTGTCGCCGGGATCGATCGAGATCAGCGGGATGCCGTCGCCGTCCTGGGCGACGATCGTGTGGGCGAGCTGGACCAGCGCCGCAGTCCCGGTGAGATCGATGCTGCCGAGCGCCGCGATCGCCCCGTGGAGATCGACGTGGCTCTCGCTGCCCGGCGCGCCGGTCGCGATCAGCGCGACGCCGGCCGTCGACGGGGTCGGCGGGCACGGGGAGCACCCCGGATCGAAGGCGATGCCGAACCGCACCAGCGCGCCGGCGTCCACGGCCAGCGAGCTTCGCGCCAGCCTGATCACCGGCTGCCCCGCGCCGGGCGTCAGCGTCGCGACGTCGGTGCCGCCGTCGCCGAGCGCGATGACCCGACCCAGCGTCACCGAGGCATCGGTGGCGTCGAGCAGCGTGCCGTTCGACTGGAACCGGTTGCCCGCGCCGTCACCGGCGACCAGCGCCTGCGCCGCCAGGGAACCGCCGACGACGCGCACGAGCGTCGTGCCGGGCGCCTTCGTCAGCAGGCTGCCGTCGGCGAGCGCGGCCACCGCGCCGCCCAGGGTCACGGATGCCCCGGCGCCCGCGACGTCGAGCAGCGTCCCCCCCAGGGCGGCGGTGGCGTCGTCGAGCGCCAGGACGTGGACGGCCTGCAGCGTGCCTCCCGTCACCGTGACGACGGGGCTGGCGCCCGAGGTGAGCGTCGCCCCGGTGACCTCGGCCACCGCGCCGCCGCTCACGACGGCGCCCCCGCCCTGCCACAGCAACGGGCCGACGAGAGTGACGTTCGCGTCGAAGTCGGCGAGCGAGCGCAGCGTGGTCAGCGTGCCGCCGGAGACGGCGACCAGCGTGTCGGCGGGGCCGATCAGGGGCACGTTGATGTCGAGCACGCGGTCGGCGGTCACGGCGCCGCCGCCGAGCGCGAGCACGCCGCCCGTGAGGTTCACCGTGCCGCCGTCGACGTCGAGGATCGCCTCCGCCACGTTCAGCGCGCCGGCCGAGACGACGACCAGGCGGCCGGCGGCGGGCCCGGTGAACGTGCCGGCGTCGACGTCGATCACGTCGCCGTCGATCGTGACGACCGGCGCCCCGCCGGTCATCCCGAGCACCGGACCGCCCAGCGACGCGGTCCCCGCCTCGAGCGCCAGCAGATCGCTGTCGCCGCCGACCGTCGTCAGCGACCCTCCGGTGAATTGCAGCAGTGCCGGCGCCCCGGTCGTCAGCGCGCCGCCGACGATGGACACCGCGCTCTCCACCAGCCCGATCGCGCCTCCGGCGACCGTCGCCAGCGCGCCTGCCA
>Ga0209172_10000572_pt1 | contig 98386 bp, 77 predicted proteins | sample LarsenN4metaG_FD_184113 | JGI IMG/M metagenome (GOLD analysis project Ga0209172, IMG submission 184113) | Hot spring sediment bacterial and archeal communities from British Columbia, Canada, to study Microbial Dark Matter (Phase II) - Larsen... ... | reverse complement strand
GCCGCGGTCTCGTCGCAACGGCCGCTCAAGTACAACGGGTCGTCGGTGTCCCCCTCCGACGAGCAACTGATCTCGCGCATCGCGGCCCAGGACCGGGAGGCGTTCGCACAGTTCTACGACCGCCACGCCCCGCGCGTGCTTGGCTTGCTCACGCGCATGCTCGGCGTGCGGGGCGAGGAGGACGACGTGCTGCAGGAGGCGTTCTGGCAGGTCTGGACCCGTGCCGCCAGCTACGACCCGCAGCGCTCCAGCCCGCTGATCTGGCTGATCCTCATCGCCCGCTCGCGGGCCCGCGATCAACTACGCCGCCGCCGAAGGCGCGACGCGCCCACGCCGGCGGGCGAGGCCCCGCTCGTGGCGGACGTCGCCAGCGAGACGGAGCGGGCCGAGGACACGCAGATCGCCCACAGCGCGCTGGCGCAGCTCCCCGACGAGCAGCGCAACTTGATCCGCCTGGCATTCTTCAGCGGAATGACGCACGAGCAGATCGCCGCCGCCGAGTCCATCCCCGTCGGCACCGTCAAGACGCGCATCCGGCGCGGGATGATGCGGCTGCGCGAGATTGTGGAAAACCGGCAGAAAGCGGTGGCTTCATGACCCAGGACCATCCCATCGGCGACCCCGGCGAACTGGCGGCCCTCTACGCCGCCGGCGCCATGACCGATGAGCAGGCGGCGGAGTTCGAGGCGCACCTGGCCGACTGCGAGCGGTGCATCGCGGAGCTGCGCCGGCTGGACCCCGCCGTGCTCGAGCTGCTCCAGGCGGTCGAGCCGGTCATACCGGATGCGCGCGTGCGGGACACGCTGCTGGCGCGCGTGAGTGCGGCGCCGGCCAGCCAGGCCGGGACGCACGCGGAGGGCGCTTCGCCGCGCGGCGAATGGGCCGCGCTCGGCCCGCAGGTCTGGAAGGCATGGGCCGCCGATCAGGCCGGCGGCGACCTGCTCATCCGCCGCGGCGGCGAGGGCGCCTGGGAGCCGACCGGCATCGCCGGGATCGAGGTGCGCAGGCTGTTCGTCGACGAGGAGCGCAACCAGATGACGGCCTTGGTGCGGATGGCGGCGGGCACGTCCTATCCGCGGCACCTGCACAACGGCCCGGAGGAGTGCTACGTGCTCCAGGGCGACCTGCACCTGGGCGACACCGTCTTGCGGGCCGGCGACTACCAGCGCGCCGCCCCCGGCAGCCGCCACGGCGTCCAGAGCACCTCCGCCGGCTGCCTGCTGCTGATCGTCTCGTCGCTGACGGACGAGCTCGAATAGAGGCCGGCGCCGGGGCAGGACGCGCGCTTCGCCGCAAAGGCGTTGCGGCATGTAGTCGCGCACGGGCTACCGGGTCAGCATGACGCTCCGAAGCGGCTGAGCAGCGTCGCCAGATCGTTCAGATCAACGCAACCGTCCTGGTTCAGGTCGGAGTTGGGATCGTAGCACGGGTTGCCCCAGCAGCATCCGTAGCTGGCCAGCAGGCGGGCCAGATCGGTCAGCCCCACCACCCCGTCGTGGTCGATGTCGCCGACGCACTCCTCGATCGCGACGATCCACCCACCGATCTGCCCGTCGGAATGCACCGGGGTTTGGACGCTCACGTACGCGGCACCGGCGATCATCGCCTGGATGACCGAAGGCGGGACGGGCTGGTCGACCAGACCCCCGGCGACGGCGTACGGGTAGTCGTAGTGCGACAGACCTCCGCGAAGTTCCCAGAGAATCGGCCCGTCCGGCCCCTGGCGAATGTCTGCCCCGCTGACCTGCAGCGCGGACAGCCCTGCCAGGATTACGGCCATCGTCAGCGACGAAGCCGACGGGTCGGCCATTACCAGCACCGTGCCAACGGGGTAATCCTGATCCGGCTGGTCGGGCTGCCCCGACGGCGGCGTGAGCCTGGCGCCGCCTTGAAAGAGCGTCTGGTCGTCCGAAGTCGTGTGCTTGCCGATCGAGCCGTGGATGAATCCGTACAGCGGCGCCAGGCTCGGGCCCGGGACTGTGCCCTTGAACGTCCCCGTGACCGCCATGTACTTGTCCACGTGCGGGCCGCCGGGGTGGATCACCGCATCGCGGATACGACGCTCACGCGCTCCGAAGGGCCCCGCCGGCATCTCTACGCCCACGGTGAACTCCCAAGTCGTCGACGGCGCCGCCTCGCCGGCGTGTAGCGCGACCAGGTGAGCGCTGGCCCCCGTCGCGACCGCCGAGCCGCCGTCGAAGCTGACCGTGGCCGCGGTGCCCCAGAACGTCGAGGTCCCCAGGGGCAAGGTGAACGGGTGGTCGCCGACGTCCGGGTACACTTCGAGGCCGGCCCAGACGTACACGGCCGGAAACTCCAGCTTGAAGGCCGGGATCTCATCGGCAAAGCTGGTGGCACAGGCCGCCGCGCCGATCAGGCCCGCCAGGATCGTTGCGTGCGATCTTTCAGGGTGAAGGTGTAGCCAGGACATTTTGTGTCCCCTTTCCAACAGGGTCCCAGCGATGGGCGGCCAGACACGTCGGCGCCGTGCCGCGCGCTTGCGTCTCCTTTCGCAGGGCACTCCATGAGAGGACGTGCGCGGAGCGCACGCGGCCAGTGAATCCGGACCGAAAGCGGTTTCGGCCCGTTTGCAGCAGAATCTGCCCCGGCGGCCGTGACTCGCACGCGCGGCGCGGGTATGATTCCGACAAGACGTTCACCCTTCGTGCAGGCGCGGTAGGAACACGCAACCCTGAGCCGCAGAAGCCAGGAGGTGCCTCATGCGGATCGCACTGGTCTCTACCTACACGCATCCGATCGCTTTGGGTATGCGCTACGTCTCCAGCTACCTCAAGGCCGCCGGCCACGACGTGAAGATGATCTTCATGAGCTCCAAGCGCGACACGGCCAAGGCCGACTTCGGACCGGAGCTGCTGCAGGACTTCCTGGAGCACGTCCGCGGCTGCGACCTGATCGGCATGAGCCTGATGACCAACACGTTCAACCGCGCCTGCGTGCTGACCGAACAGATCCGCAAGGCCGGCATCCGGACGCCGATCATCTGGGGCGGCACGCACCCGACCGTCGCGCCCGACGAATCGCTGGAGGTAGCCGACATCATCTGCGTCGGCGAGGGCGAGGAGCCGATGCTCCAGCTCGTCGAGGCCCTGGAGGAGGGCCGCGACCCAACCGGCATCGGCAGCCTGGGCTTCCGCGCCGGCGGGCCGTTCGGCAACGGGCACAACATCCGCAACGAGGTGCGCCCGTTGGAGCGCGAGCTGGACGATTACCCGTTCCCCGACTACGAGCTGGAGACGCACTGGGTGAACGAGAACGACCGGCTCGTGCCCGCGCGGCTGGACAACCTGCGCGGCACGCTGCACCGCCTGCGGATCGAGACCACCCGCGGCTGCCCCTACCCCTGCACCTTCTGCAACAACGCCGCCCTGCTGCGCGTCTACAGGGGCAAAGGCTCGTGGGTGCGCAGGCGCTCGGCGGACAACGTGATCGAGGAGATCAAGCTGGCCCGCCGCTGCTTCCCCACCGTCGAGGCCGTGAACATCGTGGACGACCTGTTCTTCGTCCGCAGCGAAGAGGAGATTGAAGAGTTCGCCGTCAAGTACAAGGAGCAGGTGAACCTGCCGCTGGAGCTGGACGCGTTCCCCAACACGATCACGCGCGAGAAGGTCCGCTCGCTGGCCCGCGTGCCGATCGGCCTGATCTCGATGGGCATCCAGAGCGGCAGCCACGACACGCTGCGGAACATCTACAACCGCCCGACGCCGCTGGAGAAGGTGATCGACGCCATCAACATCTTCCACGAGTTCCGCATCAGGCCCGAGTACCACTACATCGTCAGCAACCCGTTCGAGCCGGAGAAGAACGTCATCGAGACCATACGCTTCGTCGCCGACCACCACAAGGGCCGGGCCGTGCTGCGCGTCTTCCCGCTCATGTTCTACCCCGGCACGCCGCTGTACCTGCGGGCCAAGCAGGCCGGAATCATCCGCGACCGCGACCACGCCGCCTACGAATACATGTACACCGGCGGCTTGCAGTTCGCGAAGCACGACTACCTGGCGATCTGGCTGCGCGTGGTGCTGCACCTGCGGAACATCGGCCTGCCGCGCTGGGCCGCCCACCGCATCATCGACTTCGCCACCCACCCGCTGACGCGGCGGCTGATCGACAAGCGCTGGTTCGGGCCGGTCGGGTTCGCCTGCTACCAGCTCGGCCGTAAGTTCGTCCGCAACCTGATCTACCAGCCCTTCATCAAGCCGTTCAAGTACCTCCGCCGCAAGCCGCGCTATGAGGAGCTGCACCCCGAGGACGAGGTCACGCTGCCACGCAACAACATGGCCGCCGCGGACCTCAGAACGCGAAGCGCCAGCGAGCGCGATTCCAGTGCGTCGCCTCGCGCCCGGCGGCGCCGCCTGACCGCGACGCCGCAACCGACCGCCCGTTGGACCGTCCCGCGCGTCAACCGCCACGCCCTGCGCCACCGCCCGCACAAGATGGTCCTGCGACCGGAGGAAGTCATCGCGGCCGTGTCGGCCGACGCGTCGACTGTTATGCCAGGGCCCTCCACCGCCGGCACGGGGCTGCCCGTGCTGGGCGCGCATTCAAGTTAGCCGGCCGCTGCGGTGTGCCGCGGCTGTGTCCGCAGGGGCACGTCGTGCCGGGATGACGCCCACGCCACGTGAGCAGCCGCGGATTCCCCCAGCTCGCCGGGCTAGGCGGATTCTTTCTGGATGCGCGCGGATTGCAGCAGGTCGGCTTCGCCGCGCACCACCTCGGGCGTGACCAGCAGCCTGCCGCCGGGCTTGAGCTCCGGCAGCTCGAACATGTAGTCGAGCATGAACTCCTCGACGATGGAACGCAGGGCCCGCGCCCCGGTGTCGCGCTCGAGGGCCCGCTCGGCGATCTCGTCCAGGGCCTCGTGCGTGAACTCGAGCTTGGCCCCCTCCATCTCAAACAGCTTCTGATACTGCTTGGCGATGGCGTTTCGCGGCTCCGTGAGGATCTGCACCAGGACGTCGCGGTCCAGCGGCCGCAGCGAGCACACCACCGGCAGCCGGCCCACGAACTCCGGGATCATGCCGAACTCGATCAGGTCGTCCGGCGTCACCTGGGCCAGCAGGTCGCCCAGCTCGTGCAGGTCGTCGGTGCGCTGTGCGTCCTCGACGTGGAAGCCGATCGTCTTGCGCCCCAGCCGTTTGCGGATGATCTTGTCCAGCCCGACGAACGTGCCGCCGCAGATGAACAGGATGTTGCTCGTGTCGATCTGGATGTACTGCTGCTCGGGGTGCTTGCGGCCGCCCTGCGGGGGCACGTTGCTGACCGTGCCCTCGAGCATCTTCAGCAGCGCCTGCTGCACGCCCTCGCCGGACACGTCGCGGGTGATGCTGATGTTGTTCCAGGTCTTGCCGATCTTGTCGATCTCGTCGATGTAGACGATGCCGCGCTGCGCCGCCTCCAGGTCGTAGTCCGCGTTCTGCAGCAGCTTGAGCAGCACGTTCTCCACGTCCTCGCCCACGTAGCCGGCCTCGGTCAGCGTGGTGGCGTCGGCGATCGCGAACGGCACATTGAGCACCCGCGCCAGCGAGCGGGCCAGCAGCGTCTTGCCCGTGCCGGTCGGGCCGATCAGCAGGATGTTGCTCTTGTCGATCTCGACCTCGTCTACCTCCACCGAGTCGAAGTGCGCCAGCCGCTTGTAGTGGTTGTGCACCGCCACGGACAGCGCCCGTTTCGCATACTCCTGCCCGATCACATACTGGCACAGGAACTCGTAGATCTCCCGCGGCTTGGGGATGCTCTTGATCACCCCGCGGCCGCGGCCCACCCGCCGCCGCTCCTCCTTCACCAGATTGTGGCACAGGTCGATGCACGAAGCGCAGATGAACACGTCGCCGGCGCCCTCCACCATCGGCCCGGCGTCCCGGGCGCTCTTCCCGCAGAAGCTGCACACATTGCCGCGCCGCGCCCGCGGCCCCGTCGTTCCGCGACCGGTGCTCATCCGGCATCCTTTCCAGCGACCGGCAAAGCCCGGCCGCACTCATTCTTTCGACGCAAAACCCGTCTCCACCTGAGATTCTACCCCGCCGCGCTGCCCGAATGAAGCACGAATGCCGCGCCGCAGCTCAGTCGGGTGAGCGTCAAGATCGTGGGTAAGACCCCGCGTGACCCGGCTGTCGTGTGGCACAGCCGCCCTCGGCTGTGCGGTCCCGGCCTCCCAGCCGTGGGCGGCTGGGCCACACCCACGATCTTGACGCTCACCCGCTCAGTCCCGCGCCTGCGCCCCACCCGTCTCCGCCTTCAGCCGCGCCACCAGCACCCCGCGCACCACCTCGTACTCCGCCTCCGTGATCTCCGCCCGCGCCCGCATCTCGCGCAGCGCCTGCAGCGTGAAGTCCGGCTGCAGCGCCAGCCGGCCCAGGGCGGCGTTACGCATCAACTCGTATTCCACCTCGTTGAGCTGCCCGCTGCGCCGCAGCCGCACGATCTGTCCCAGCGTGAAGCCCTGCGCTTCGTCGTGTTCCCGCCGCATCCGCCCGCGCACCGCGCGCGCGATCCCGAAGCCGGCCAGGATCACCACCACGCCGAAGACCGCCAGCCAGGCGATGGCCCACAACAGCTCGCTGATGACCGGCATGCGCTCAGAAACGCAACGCGGTCACGCCGCGCGGGCGGCGTGACCGCGGGAAGGTCGCGCTGCAGCTCCGTTACTCTTCACTCTCGATTGCGCCGCCGAGCAACTGGTGCACCAGAATGTTGTTCCGCACCACGAGCTGCTTACGCCAGGCTTGGATGGTCCCGAGCCCCTGCCCGCCGGCCTGGCCGATCGCGACGGCCCAGCTATCCGGCTCGATCGTGGTGACGATGAGGTTGATCAGTTGCTGCACCTCCGGATCCACTTGACCCGGCTGCTGCTGCTGGTAGAAGCGAGCCTCGTCGTCCTGCTGCTGGCCGCCGCCCTGGCCGCCGAAGATGTTCTGCCCGCCGCCGCCGCCCTGCGTGCCCAGGTTCTGCGAGGCCTGCGAGAAGTCGATCTGCGGCGCGCTGCGGAAGTTCGGGATGCGCAGCAGCAGGTCGCTCACGTCATAGACGCGGACGATCATCTCCTTGCCCAGGTCCGCGGCCGTGGAGATCACCAGCAGGTTGCCGCTGGCGCGATAGGCCAGCTTCACCTCGCCCCCGCCAGCCTCGGTCATGATCAGCCACAGCACCTGCGACAGCCGCAGGCCCCTGGCCGTGACTGTGATCGGCTTGTCGCGGTCGATGCCGTCCGCCTCGAGCTGCGCCCAGCGGACCACAACGTTCAACCCGGAAACCTGTTTGACGTACTCCATCACCTGGTCCAGCGGCGCGTCTGTGAAGTTGATCTCGGGGATCCGCTGGCCCAGGGTCTCGGCGGCGGCCGCGGTGACCGCTGCGCTGCTCTCAGGTTGCGCTGCGGCCACGCACGCCAGAGCGCCCAGACCTGCAGCAATCGCCGCAAGTTTCCTCATGTCGCTGCTCCTCTCTGCCTTGTGCCCCGAAGGGCATTTCTCAGTTGGTCCGCTTGCGTACGTGGATTCCTTGCCGATCAACCACATGCCCCAGCGCCTCGATCGCGGCCACGAGCTCCCGGCGCACTTCATCATCCACCCGCCTGACGCGCACGTGCGCCTCGCGCTGCTCGTAGCTCACCACGGCGCGCGCCACGTGCGGCGCGCTGGCAAGCCGACCCGCGATGCGGGCCGCGCAGCCCTCGCAGGTCATGCCCTCTATGGGGATGACGAATTCGCCGATGGGTTCTTCCTTCGCCGATGTGGCCTCAGGGTCGGCCGCCGCGAACACGTATTGAGCGTAGTTGGGGAACAGCACCAGCCCCAGCACCATCAGCGCCGCAACCCAGAATACAGACCGATTCAGGCGCCGGCCTCCGCGCCCGGGTTGCGCGCAGCAGTCATTGGCAGGCCCCGGCTGTCGGAAGTAAAGAACATAGACGCCCAGCCCAAGGAGAGCTGCCGCGCCGACCGCAAATGGCCAGCGAAATCGCTCGAAGACGCTGGATACGCCAGCCGCTGAGACGCCGAAGCTGACAAGCACCAGCGGTAACCAGCAGCAGGCCGATGAGACGGTCGCCGACCCAACCGCTGCGAGTGTCGCCCAAATCCCCGCCCGCTGGCGTTCGCGTCGGGCAACGCCGCTGGGACTGGGCGCGGGCACGGCACAGCATGCCCTCGCCGCGGCCTCACTGTCTTCGACGCGCGCCGCCTGCAAAGCGCCAAGGATCATCTCGCGTGGGGGGACGCCTGAACCGTTGTAAATGCGACAGGCGAGCCCGTAATCCGTCCGCTCGCGGGCCTGCGGATCGATGTCGACGCCGTTGATCTGTACGGTGGGTGAGCCAAGGAAGCGGAGGCGCCGGGCGTCATCGTCGCCCGTGACCTCAACCTCCTCGACCTGGGCGTCGAGCTGGAGTTGTTCGACAACCTGCCGAGACAGGTCGAGCGTTGGCCCGTGGTTGGGACAGCCGGAAAAATAGAGCACTTGGATCTTCACTGCGCTGACCTGAGCGTCAGGGTTTCTGGGAGCCGCGGCAGCAGCTGGGGTTTGCCCGGGCTGGCTGCGAGGCATCCGTCTTCAGCGGGCAACGGTCAACGCACACCAGGGCGCCGGTCAGCGGACAGACGCTGCGGCCCGGGCAGTCGGGTCGGTCCCCGGCCGCCATTGGGCACTGGTCGCGGCAGACCAGTTGGCCCGTCTGGGGGCACACGATCTCCCCCGGGCAATCGGCACGATTGAAAGTAGTCGACGCTACTGCGAGCGCAATTCCAGCGCCGAACAGGCACAACCCGCTGCTCAGCGCCAACGTTCTCCAGGACGGGTTTCTCATGCTCCACGCTCCTATGCCGGTGACCCCGCGAAGGAAGTATACAGGTTGCACCCAGGTGTAAGGTCAAGTGGATTTCGGGCGCATTCGTCGGGTTGACGAGCGCCGGGCCGCGCGCGGGGCGCCAGATGACGTAAGTGTAAGTCTTCTAAGGACTTCGCATCGTCCGGTCCGCTCGAAGGCCCGGCACACACGCATAAGGCGCAGCAAGACCGTCTGGCCGTCGCGCAGGTCTCTCATCTTCTGGCGCGTCTCGTCTAGCCGGTGCTTGAGGAGCCGTTGCACCTCCGCACAGGCTCCGGTGTCGCCGTCATGGAAGCTCAGCAACGTACTGACATCATCGAGTGTGAAGCCAACCGCCTGCGCGGCCCGGATAAACCGCAGGCGCGCCACGGACGCTTCACCGTACAAACGGTAGTTCCCGGCACTGCGCTCGTCAGGCAGCAGCAGCCGCTGACGCTCGTAGAAGCGTACCGTCGAGGTCGGTATGCCGAGCAGCCGCGCCAACTTGCCGATGGTCATGCCGGCCCGCATCGTCTGGTCCCAACATTCATCGCATTCACCTTTCCGCCTGGAGCACAACGCCCGCGACGGGCGGGATGTGCAGGCGCAGCCCCGTCGCAGCCTGCGGCTGCAGGCTCGACTCGGCCCGCACCGTGCCGGCGCCGCCGAAGAGGTGGGTCCACGAGCGCGCTGTGTCGGACGGCAGCGGGATAGCGACCTGGCGCGCGGCATCCGACGCGTTCAGCGCGACATGGATGCGCTCATCGGCGGCGGCGCCGCGCAGTCGTGGGCATTCGAAGCGCCGATAGAGGTAGTAGATGCGGTCCTCCGGGGCTACTGCGTCGGGGTCGTCGGGGCCGCGCACTAGCAGCATGGCGTCGCCGCTCACGGTGACGAAGGCGCCCAGTTCAAGGGACGGAGCATCCGGGTCCTCGCGAGGGGCCTCGCCCGGCGCTTGGCTCCATCGTTGCTCTCTCGTGATCCGTATCCGGCCGGCGTCGACGATCGTATAGCTGCCCGTCTCGCCCACCAGAACAGGGGCTAGGCCAAAGGCGTCTCGCTGAAGCCCCCAACCCTCGTAGGTGCCGTCAGCGTCGAACCGGAAGGCCCAAATCAGGGCGATCAGCGCCTGGCCCTCCTCGTCCAAGACGATGCCCCAGCACCCTACCAGGCGCTTCTCAAGGCTGTCGATCGGCGTCCCGGGGCGAACGCTGAGCAGAGCGCTGTCCTTGTGTGGGCGAAAGGCCTCTTCGTCTTGGAGCACTGGGTCGAGCAGGGACGGAACCTCCAGCGGCTCCTGCGGGCAACCGGCTAGCAGCACGACACAGCAGGCAGCGAGCAAGGCCCATCTGGGCTTCATGTGCGTCCTCCAAAACGTGGCGATCAGCAGTTCCCCCCTGGTACAAAACGAGAGAGCAGCCAGCTCAGGCCGCAGAACCCGCACGAATGGCACGGGTTCGATACCACGCAGTCGTAGCAGTCATCGGAACACTCGTCGCAGTAATCTGAACCGAGAAGCCTCAGCCACCCGCAAAGCAGGTTGCAAAAGAGCTCCTGACTGCCACAGCAGATCGGCCAGTATGGGCCTGCGTCACAACCTTCCCCAGCGGCGGCGGAAGCCGCGGAACCGGCAGGTTGTATGCCAATGCTCTTCGTGGAGGAGACCGCGATGGCACCGTCGTCTCGCCGAACGCGCAGCTTGATGATTTGGGCCGTGGTATCGTTTAGGCGCTGCCATAGATCCAGGTCGAAGATGGCATCGCTCGGCGGCGGGACGGGTTGGGCCTCTTGACCTTGGGCATATCGCGGCACCCAGCCTGTGCGGAACAGCGCCAGCCAGACGTCGTTGTAGTAGGCAACGTCCCGAAAGCGCAGCCTCAGGTGCACATCGCCGGCGCTCGTGGGCGGCCAAGTACCCTGCGGAGTGGGATCGTCAGTCACGACGATCGTTCCAGCGAAATCCGGGTGCAATGTATACTGGTTCAAGAGGTTCTGGAATTCTTCAGGGGTGGTAGCCACGAACTGGTCTGTGCCGGGAAGCCAAACCGGCAGCTCAGCGACGGGCTGGTAGATCACGATGATTCGGGTAGGGGGCAAGAGAGCGGCGCCGTGGGCGCGTTCGGCCGCCAAGAGCAGAGTTAACGCGCATGCCCCCCCCCAAAATGCAGGCTCTGAATCGTGAAGCCATGATGCATCCTCCAGGGCGGTGACTCGGCGCGCAACCCATTACAGCGCGCACGCCGCCTTGTCAAGTCCCTGCGGCCCAACATTGTAACGGGGCCGCTGGCGAACTTCGTGCCCGTCAGGGGTTACGCAGTACGACGGCGCCGATGGCCGGAACGGTTACGGCCAGCTTGCCGCTCTCGGCCTCTGTCGTACCGCTCAATCCGAACACGCGCTGCCATGTTGAAGCTGTGCCAGTGGGCAGCGGTACCTGCACGTCGCGCGGCGAGTCGGACGCGTTCAGGACCACGATCACGCGCTGGTCGGACGTGAAGCGCTCAAACGCCCACACGTCCGCCGCGTCGTCGGCCAGCAGCGTGCGGAAGGCGCCGCTGCGCAGGGCCGGGTGGGCGTTGCGCAAGGCGATGGCCTGGCGGTAGAACTCCAGGTGGTCCTTCATGACGAAGTTCTCTTCCGGCTTCTCGTAGGGCTGGAGGTCTTCCCACAGCATGGGCTTGCGATTGGTGGGGTCGTCGGCGCCCCACATGCCGGCCTCGTCGCCGTAGTAGACCATCGGCGCCCCGACGTACGTCATCTGCAGCAGGACGACCAGCCGGGCGCGGGCGTACTCGGCCGGTCCGGGCTTCTCGTTGCGGTACCTGGCGTTGTCCTGGGCGCGGTTCTCGGAGTCGTACTTGCGGTCCGGGTTGAGGGCCATCGACACCAGCCGGTCGGTGTCGTGGCTGCCCAGCAGGTTCTGCATCACGTATGTCGCCGCCGCCGGGTACGCCAGCCGCAGCTCGGCCAGCCGCTGGTCGATCTCGCTGGGCTTGAGCTTCTTTTCGCGGTGGCAGATCCAGGAGACGGCGGCCTCGGCGAAGCGGTAGTTCATGACGGCGTCGAAATGCCGGCCGTCGAGCCACTGGTCGGCGCGGTCCCAGATTTCGCCGACGATGTACGCGTCCGGGTTGATGGACTTGACGAGCTGGCGCCACTCGACCCAGAAGGGGGCGGGAATCTCGTTGGGCACGTCCAGCCGCCAGCCGTCGACGCCGTCCCGCGGGTCGCCGTCGCCGTCCGGGTCCATCCAGCGGCGCGTGACGTTGAAGATGTGCTGCCTGGCGGATTTGCTGGCCAGGCCGGTCTCGCTCTTGCGGAACACCGGCAGGCCCTTGAAGCCGGCCCAGCCGCGGTAGTCGAACGGCTGCCAGGAGATCACGTCGAACCAGTCCGCGAAGCGCGACTGCTCGCCGTTCTTCTTCACGTCCTGAAAGGCCGGATGCAGCGTGCCGACGTGGTTGAAGACGCCGTCCAGGATGACGCGGAAGCCGTCGGCGTGTGCCTTCTTCAGGAACGCCAGAAAGCGGCGGTCAGACTCGGTCCACTTCCAGGTGGACGGGTCGAGCAGGTCCTCGGTCGCGGCGACCGGCTCGTAGTCGCCCTTCGTGCCGAAGTGCTCGTCGACGTGCAGGTAGTTGGTGGCGTCGTACTTGTGGTGCGACTCGGCCTGGAAGATCGGGTTCAGGTAGATCGCGTTGACGCCCAATCCCTTCAGGTACGGCAGCTTCGCCTCCAACCCCGCGATGTCGCCGCCGTACAGCCGCCGGAAGACGAACCACTTGTAGAACGTCTGTCCGTCGGCGGTTTCCCAGGGCGAGGGCGTGAACCAGTCGCTGGTCCAGGGGCGGACGGGGTCGGGGTCGTTGCCGGGGTCGCCGTTGCGGAAGCGGTCGAGCATGATCTGGTACCAGACGGCGTGGCGGGCCCAGTCGGGCGTGCGGAAGACATCGTCCGGCCCGAAGCGGACGACGTAGGTCTGCGGGTCGCTGACGCGCGTCGCGCCGCCTTCGAGCACGAAGGTGTATTCGATCTGCCGCGACGCGCCGGCGGCGGCGGGCTGCGCCGGGAGCGTGAGCTCGGCCTGCCAGTAGGCGAACAGTGGGCCTTCGGACTCGACGTACATCTGCGTCAGGCCACCGCCCTTCAGCGCGACCGACACGCGCTCCACATCGTGCGCGAAGGTCCGGTAACGCAGCAGCACGCGATCGAGCGCCAGCGGTTGGAAGTACCTGGGCTGCTGCGGCTTGTGCAGCAGGCCGAGCGGCTCGATCTTGCCGTCGCCGAGCTTGCCGGGAGATTCTTTCATCGTCGCCAACCGTCCGAGGTAGAAGACCGAGTTGAAGCCGCTGTAGCCGTCGGGCTGGCGGTCCGGGTTCTGCGGGTCGTGGATCCAGCGGCCGCCATCGAGCACGAACTTGTACTGGTAGTCGCCGTCGCCGAGCTTCAGCTCCGCCGTAAGGACGCCGTCGCCGTCGGGGTCCTCCATGGGCTTGCCCTGCGGGTTCCAGCCGTTGAATGAGCCGGCCAGATGCACGCTCTGGACGGCGTGCTCCGGGCGGTACGAGAACTTGACCTGCCACGGGCCGTCGGGCGTGCGCGTCGCCGTGATCGACGCCGGCAGCTCGCCGGGATCCTCGGATGGGGGCGTCTGCAGCGGCGTCGCCGGGGGAAATGGAGCAGCAGGTGAAGCGGCGTTTGCGGACGGCGGCGGGGCGCTGCGTTGCGCGGCGTTTGCATTCTGCGCAGCGGCGCTGGTGTTTCCTGATTGATTCGAGCTGTCTCGTGTGCAGGACGCGAAGACCGCGGCCGCCAGGAAGGCGAGTGCCGTCGTCGATCTGCCGAGCGGACGCCCGGGGCTTGCGCCGGCGCGGATGACCGTTTTGTTGCGGTTCATGGGGCGAATTATACTGGGCCGCGCGGACAGGAACACACGCTCGGCGGCGCGCACGCGGAAACGCGTCGCCGCGCCACCTGGACCCGTGTACCACGGCTCTGTGAGCAGTGGCTGCCGTTGTTCGCTGGAGTGCCACTGCTACGGCAGTGGCACACTCGCATGGGACTCCAATGCTCCGGGAACGCTTCGAGCGGTTCGGCCGGGTCGCGCGTTTCGCGCTGGGCGTCGTCGCCGCGCTGCTTGCGATCGGCTCGTTCGCGTGGGTGCTGACGCGGCCGCTGCGGCAGGAGCGGGCCCGCGAGGGCCGGGTGACGCTCACGATCCTGCACTGGGGCGACAAGAACGAGGACGAGATCGTCGCCGGCCTGGTCCGCGAGTTCGAGCAGCTCAACCGCGACATTCGTGTGATCCGCACGAACATCGGTTCGCCGGCCCAGCTCGCGACCAAGCTTCAGACCATGCTCAGCGCCGGCGACCCGCCGGACCTGTTCTATCTGGAATCCGAGCGCGTGGCCGACCTGGGGTCCAAGGGTCTGCTGGCCGACGTGGAGGCGTTCATCCGCGTCGACGAGCAGGCTGGCGTTGCGGACCGCATCGACCTGAACGACTTCTTCCCGACCGTCGTCGAGGCGTTCCGCTACGACGGGCACCGGGTCGGCCGCGGCCCGCTGCTCGGCCTGCCCAAGGACTTCACCACCGTCGGCTTCTATTACAACAAGCACCTCCTTGCCCGCGCCGGCGTCCCGCTGCCGCCGAAGGACGGCTGGACGTGGGATGAGTTTCTCGCCGCGGCACGGGCGATCGGCAAGCTGCCCGGCTGCTACGGGGCAGACTTCGTCACCTGGGAGGCGATGGTCCGCATCTACCTGTTCACCTGCGGGCTGGATTTCGCCAGCCCGGGCTTCGACTCGTTTCGCTTCAACGAGCCGGAAGTCGTCGCCGCGCTCGACCGCCTGCGCTCCTGGTTTCACGACGAGGAGCGCACGCTGCTGAGCGCCAAGACGCAGCTCGAGACCGGGCAGGAGCCGTTTCTGGCCGGCAACGTCGGCTTGGCCGGGCCGTATGGCCGCTGGAAGGTGCCCACGTACCGGCATATCGCCGCGTTTGACTGGGATTTCGCCCCGCTGCCGCACGCGGCGGGCAAGCCGCCCGCCAACGGCGTACTCACGGTCGCCTGGGCGATGTCGAAGCGCAACAAGCATCCGGCCGAGAGCTGGCGGCTGATGAAGTACCTGCTCGGCCCGCGCGGGCAGCAGCGGATTTGTGCCACCGGCCTGGCGATCCCGGCTCTCAAGAGCGTCGCATACAGCCGCTGCTTCACCGATCCGGACGCGAAGCCCGACAACGATGACGTATATCTGAAAGCGGCTGAGTACGCGCACTACGTCGAATGGCCTGGGGACCCGCGCTATCGCGACCAGCTCAAGAACCGCCTGGAGGAAATCTTCAAGCTCGGCAAGCCGACGCGCCCGGCGCTGGCCGCCGCCCAGCGCGACTGGGAGTCCAACCGCACGCCCACGGTCTTCAAGCCTGCCTATGAGAAGACGCCCTGGCGGTCGATCGTCGCGTTCGTCGGCCTGCCGGGCACCGCGATCGTGCTGATCGCAGCCGCCACGTGGTGGCTGCGGCGGCCCGGGCGGCTGGCGCAAGGCGAGGAAGTGGCCGGCTTCGCGATGGTCAGCCCCTGGGTCCTGGGCTTTGTCGCGTTCATGGCGTTCCCGATCGCGCTTTCGCTGCTGCTGGCGTTCACACGCTGGAGCGGGTTACAGACGTTCGACCAGGCCGAGTGGGTGGGCTTGGACAACTTCCGCGAGCTGGTGGGCTACGACCAGACGTTCCGCCGCGCGCTGGTCGTCACGCTCCTCTACGCGCTGCTGGCCGTGCCCAGCAGCCAGCTCGTCGCGCTGCTGGCGGCGCTGCTGATGGAGCGCGAGTTCCGCGGCGTGGGCGGGTTCCGCGCCGTCTGGTATCTGCCGAGCGTGCTGGCGGGCGTCGGCATGGCGATCATGTGGAAGTGGGTCTTCCACCACGAGCACGGGCTGCTCAACACGCTGCTCCAGCCCCTCTGCGACGGGCTGAGCTGGCTGATGCAGCTAGGGCCCGAGCAGGCCCTCCGCCCGCCACGCTGGTTCGAGAAGGACGCCGAGACCTGGGGCGTGCCGGCGTTCGCCTTGGTGAACCTGTGGCTGATCGGGGGCACGATGATGATCTACCTGGCGGGGCTGAAGGGCATCCCGCGCGAGCTGTATGAGGCGGCCGAGATCGACGGGGCGAGCGGCCGGCGGCGCTTCTGGAGCGTCACGCTGCCCATGCTCAGCCCGGTGATCCTGTACAACGGCATCATGGCGATCATCGCCTCGTTCCAGATCTTCACGCAGGTGTTCGTGATGACCGGCGGCGGGCCGGGAACGGCGACGCACTTCTACGTGTACTACGTCTACAAGCGGGCGTTCGACCTGCACGACATGGGCTACGCGTCGGCGATGGCCTGGCTGCTGCTGCTGATCGTGCTGGGACTGACGCTGCTGGTGCTGCGCGGCACGCGGCGGGTGGTGTATTACGAGGCGCTGCGGGCGTGAGCAGGGGCAAGGGGCTTTGCAGCGGCGGATCGCTTGCGGGTGTGGTTGAATAATGCCTTTACAGTACCTAACATATACCGTACAATGGTCGTGATTCGCGCGGGCGAATGCCGCCCGAATCTGCGGCCCGGTCGGCCAGGGAATCGGACGCCAGGGACGGCGTGCCGGGCCCAGAGCCTGAACTGCGTGCGGCGACGGCGCCGCGAACCGCGGGGTTCCGCCGCCGGCGTGCATAGGAGGCTGCCCTATGAGGACCGCCCCGGTTTTTCCAAGCGCTGACGCGCGCGCGTCGATCCTGCGGATTCAGGGCGTCTTGCCCTTTTTCGCGCCCGCGGAGCTTTCCGGGCTGGCAGAGTATCTGGAGCGCCGCCTGTCATCGCGGCTTCCGCCCCCGCCACGAAGGCGCGGATCTGCTGCGGACCGGCGTCGGCGTAGCGGGCCTCAAACTCGCGCAGGAGTCTGATGGCCCGCTGGCGGGCAGGCGGGTCGGCGACCATCAGGAGCAGGCCGGCGGCACAGAAGCGGGTGACCCACAGCCCGCTGGCCTTGGCCTCCTCGTACAGCAGCTTCATGGGCGGATGGACCTGGAAGTTGATCTGCGGCCTTCGCGCGCGGCGCATGGCGGCTCCTTCGAGGAATTCGACAGCCCCTAGGAAGTCTCTATTATGCCACGCGGCGCGGCTTTGTCCAGCTCGCCTTAGAACTACTAGTAAAAGCGGGCCGGCCCCAACGGGGAGCCTCGTGCCCGCCTCGGCCCCGCAAGGCGCCTCGTGCCCGCTCCTCCCGGCACGACGCCCACGCGGCAGCCGCCAGGCGGCACGCCACGGCGGCCGGCCCGCCCCCCTTTCCTGCCGCAAGCCGTAGAGGACGCAGAGGAGCGCGGCGGATCCCTGCCGGCCGCGCCGGCGCCCGAGGATTGGCCTTCCCGCACGCGGCCGCGCCGCGTCGCCGGATCACGCACGGGCAGATACACTGCGTGCGCGGCGGGCGCCGGCCGGGAGGGTCCTTTCCGCCCGTCGGCGTGACCGTATGAATGTGCTGGTGATCGGTTCAGGCGGGCGGGAGCACGCGCTGTGCCACCGCCTGGCGCGCTCGCGGCGGCTGGAGCGGCTGTTCATCCTGCCCGGCAACGCCGGCACCGCCAGCCTCGGCACGAACGTCCCCGGCGACCCGTGCGATGTGAAGCTGGCGCTGGAAGTTGCGCGGCGCGAGGACGTCGGCCTGACGATCGTCGGCCCGGAGGAGCCGCTGGCGGCGGGGATCGTGGACGCCTTCCAGCAGGCCGAGCTTCGCATCTTCGGCCCGACCGCCGCCGCCGCCCAGCTTGAGTCCGACAAGGCCTTCGCCAAGCAGCTCATGCGCCAGCATGCCGTCCCCACCGCCGAGGCACGCATCTTCGACGACTACGCGCTGGCCCGGCAGTACATCTCGAGCCGCGACGACGCCCTGGTCGTGAAGGCCGCCGGCCTGGCCAAGGGCAAGGGCGCCATCGTCTGCGACGACCCGGCCCAGGCGCTCCTGGCCGCTGAGCGGATGCTCGTGCACAAAGCCTTCGGCGACGCGGGGGCCAAGATCGTGGTCGAAGAGCGCCTGACCGGCCGCGAGGTCAGCGTGCAGGCTCTGGTGGACGGCCACACCATCTACGTGCTGGAATCCGCCCAGGATCACAAGCGGCTGCTGGACGGCGACACGGGGCCGAACACCGGCGGCATGGGCGCGTTCTCGCCCTCGGCCGCGCTGGATGAGCAGACGCTGGCCGACCTCCAGCGGCACGTCCTCGTGCCGGTGGTCGACGGGCTGGTGCGGCGCGACATCCACTACCGCGGCGTGCTGTACGCCGGGCTGATGCTGACCGCCGGCGGCCCGAAGGTGCTGGAGTTCAACTGCCGCTTCGGCGACCCGGAGTGCCAGGTGCTGATGATGCGGCTGCAGTCGGACCTGATCGACGTGCTGGAGGCGGCGGTCGACGGGGCGCTAGACCAGGTCGAGCTGAATTGGGATCCGCGGCATGCGCTGTGCATCGTGCTGGCGTCCGCCGGCTACCCGGACGGCTACCGCACCGGGCTGCCGATCTGCGGGCTGCCGGATGAGTGCGGCCCGGACGACCTGGCGATCTTCCACGCCGGCACGCGGCGGCAGGACGGGCAGATCGTTACCGCCGGCGGCCGCGTGCTGGGCGTGACGGCCCTGGGGGCGACGCTGGCCGAGGCGCGCCTGCGCGCCTACGCGGCTGCGGAGCGCATAAGATTTGAAGGCGCGCACTACCGGCGCGACCTGGGGCAGGAGTGAGCGCGGATTGGGCCTGGCGGGTTGCGGATTGACTGACGCGCGCCGGTCCGCCCGCGACCCGCAATCCGAAGGGCCGCGAACTCGCGGACAGGCTTCGCCTGGAGCGTCCATGCTCGCCGTCGGCGACATTTACATCTACGCGACAGACTTCCCGTTGGCGCTGCGCTTCTGGGCGGACGGGCTTGGGCTGCGGGTGGTCGAGCGGGAAACCACCCCCGCCAGCGGGTACGCCCTGCTGCGCTTCCCCAGCGGCGGGCCGGCGGTGCGGCTGTTCGGCGGGGCGGCGCCCTGGCCGGAGGGCGAGCGGCCGGAGGTGGGCACGCGCCCTGCGATCCGCTTCGACATCCTCGCCTCCGATTTCGAGGCGACGCTCGTGCGGCTGCTGGAGCACGGCGGCGAGCAGGAGGGCGAGATCGAGGAGTACGGCGGGCTGCGGGTGGTGACGGTCAGCGACCCGGATGGGAACTCGTTCGAGCTGCTGGAGGCGCCCGAGCATGGCGAGTCCGCTGGCGGGGATTGAGGCTCCGGTCGTCACGACGGGCACGTCGTTCGAGCCGCTCGTGCGGGCGCTCGACCTGCGGACGGGCTGTGCCTACGCGCTGTTCGTCTACGACTTCGGCTTCGCGATCGACCTGAACGCAGCCGAGCGGCTGCTGTCGCTGGAGACCACGCAGCGCAAGACCATTCCGCAGAAGCGGCCGACGCCCTCCTACTTCAACTACAGCCCGCTGCCGCTGGGCGTCACGCACGGCTCCGCACCGTTGCCGATCGGCGGCTTCAGGACCGACGCCGCCGTGGATGCCGTGCTTTACGACTTCGGGGCCGTCAGCGTGACCTACCGCATTCCGCTGACCGGCCGACTCGGTGAGCTGTTGCAGCTCAGCGCCGAGCTGTACGACCACAAGGCGCTGCTGGCCGACGCACGCCGTCTGGTCGAGCTGCTGCTGGAGGCGATCCGTCCGACGGTTTCGCGGGCCGGGTTGGCGGACGTGGTCGAGGACTATGTGATCTATCAGCTCGAGCCGGGTCGCCCGCCGCGCGGCGTTGCAGACGTCGTCGCTGAACACGCCCTGCCGATCGCGCAGCTCTTGCGCTCCGAGCCGGGAGCGCTGTCGGAGCAGGAGGTGCACGACGCGCTGGCGTGCCAGATCTCCTACGGCGGCGACGACCGCACGCTGATCGACTGGAACGCGGCCCTGATCCTGGGGGCGGAGGCGGACGACGTGCGCAGCGTGCTGGAATACGCCAACGTGCAGCTCCTGGAGGCGCGCTTCCTGGACGACCAGCTCGACAACGACCTGGAGAAGTCGTACGCGGCCATGGCGCGGCAGAAGTGGATGCGCTTCCTCTCGCTGCGGCGCAGCGCGCGGGAGCTGCGGCGGGTGGCGGAGCGGCAGATCGACGCGGCCGTGTTGTATGAAGGCGTGAACAACGCCCTGAAGCTGCTGGGCGACCAGTATCTGGCGCGGGTGTACCGGTTGGCCTCGCAGCGGCTGCATCTGGACGCCTGGCACGCGAACATCCAGCGCAAGCTGGAAATCCTGGAGAGCATCTCGCAGCGCATGTCCGACCAGCAGAGCACCTGGCGCATGGAGGTGCTGGAGTGGATCATCATCCTCCTGTTCGTCGTCTCGATCGCCATCACACTGCTGCCGGGCTTCGCTCACTGACAGCGAGCCGCCGACGGCAGGCGCCGGCCGGTTTCCGGCGCAGCTCGAGCTGATCGCGCGTACGCTGATTAACCGCGAGGGCCGGCCGTGGGTCATGCGCTGCCGCTCGCAGGCTGAGATGGACGACCTGGTTGAGCAGGCCGGCTTCCGCAAGCTCCACGCGCGGATCGACGCGCACGGCATCTTCACCGTCTCGCTGGCCCGGCGCCGCGACGACCCCTGACGCCCGTCGCCCCGCGCCCTCGCTGCCTCCCGCCCATCGTCGTAGCATCCGGACATGCCGAGCACTTCAGAATCCAAACCGCCGCTGCGCATCGGTGTGCTGATCTCCGGCCGCGGCACGACGCTGGCCAATCTGATCGAGCGCATCGCCGACGGCCGGCTGCGCGGCGTCGAGATCACGCTGGTTATCAGCTCGCGCCGCGCCGCCGCAGGGGTCGAGATCGCGCGCCGCGCCGGCCTGCCTCTGGAAATCATCCGAAAGAAGGACTTTGCGACGCCGGAGGAGTTTTCGGCGGCGATCACGGCGGCGCTGGACCGGGCGAGCGTGGATCTGGTCGTAATGGCCGGCTTTCTGTGCTTCTGGCACCTGCCGCCGAAGTACGAAGGCCGGGTGCTGAACCTTCATCCGGCGTTGCTGCCGGGCTTCGGCGGCCGCGGGATGTACGGGCTGCGCGTGCACCAGGCCGTGCTGGCCTCAGGCGCGAACGAGAGCGGGTGCACGGTGCATATCGTGGACAACGAATACGACCACGGGCCGATCGTCGCCCAGCGGCGCGTGCCCGTCCTGACAGACGACACCCCGCAAACGCTCGCCGCCCGCGTGCAGGCGGCCGAGCGCGAGCTGTATCCGCAGGTCATCCAGCAGGTGGCCGATCACGGCGTCGATTGGCTGCGCCGCTTCGCCGGGTAGGGGCGCATCTTGCGCTGGGCGGCCGGCCCCGCTGCCGACTTGCGCCGGCTACTCGGCCGCCGCAGCAATCCGCCGAAGCCCGCCGCCGCGGTACGATACGCGCGTACATGATCGGACCTGACCGGAGCCGCCTGTGCCGCGACTGACCAGGATCTACACCCGCACCGGCGATGACGGCACAACCGGTCTGGGCACCGGCCAGCGTGTCCCCAAGACCGACCTGCGCATCGAAGCCTGCGGCGCCGTCGACGAGCTCAACGCCCAACTCGGCGTCGTCCTGGCCTCAGCGCCGGCCGCCGACCTGGTCGAGCCGCTGCGGCGGATTCAGAACGAACTGTTCCACCTCGGCGCCGATCTGTGCGTTCCCGAAGCCGACAAGGCCCAGCGGCCCGGCCCGCGCATCGAGCCGCGACACGTCGATGCGCTGGAACAGCTCATCGATGGGCTCAACGACCAGCTCCCGCCGCTGGCAAACTTCATTCTCCCGGGCGGCAGCCCGGCCGCGTCGCAACTGCACCTGGCGCGGGCCGTTTGCCGGCGGGCGGAGCGTGAAGTGCTGCGGTTGGCGGAGCGGGAGCCGGTCGGCCCGCACGTGGTCCAGTATCTGAATCGCCTGTCCGACGCCCTGTTCGTGCTGGCCCGCTGGCAGAACCACCAGGCCGGCGTGTCCGATCCGCTCTGGGACAGCCGGGCGTAGACAACGTGTTTCGCGCCCCGGCGCGGCGCAGCGGTTGTTTCGGAATCCAACCGCAACAGTCACCGCGGTACAATCGCAGTCCATGACCCCCGTCCGTGAAGCCGGTTCGCTGGTGGCCGAGTGGCTCGCGCCCGGAGGGCCGCTCGCGCGCCGCCTGAGCGGCTTCGAGGCCCGCCCACAGCAGCAGCACATGGCCGCCGCCGTCGCGCGCGCGTTCGGCGAGCCGCACCACCTGGCGGTCGAGGCCGGCACCGGCGTGGGCAAGACGTTCGCCTACCTGTTGCCGGCGATCGAGCAGATCGTGGCCGATCCGGGCCGTCGCGTGCTCATCAGCACGCACACCATCGCCCTTCAGGAACAGCTCATCCACAAGGACATCCCGTTCCTGCAGAAAGCCCTGGGCGTGCCCTTCACGGCCGAACTGCTCAAGGGCCGCAACAACTACCTCGGTCTGCGGCGGCTGAAGCAGGCCAGCGAGCGGCAGAAGACGCTGTTCAACCACACGCAGCTCACGGTGCTGCACGCCATCCAGGAGTGGGCCTACCGCACGCGCGACGGTTCGCTGTCGGACCTGCCTGAAGCCCCGCCGGCGGAAATCTGGGAGAAAGTCCGCAGCGAGCACGGCAACTGTCTGGGGCGGCGCTGCCCGACGTTCGAGCCGTGTTTCTACCAGCGTGCGCGGCGGCGGGCGGAGGGGGCGAACCTGCTGGTGGTGAACCACGCGCTGCTGGTTTCGGACCTGGCCCTGCGACGGGCAGGCGCGAGCGTGCTGCCGGACTACGAGCTGGCGGTGATCGACGAAGCGCACATGGTGGACTCGGTCGCCACCGACCATTTCGGCCTGAGCGTTTCCAACAACCAGGTGCAGTACCTGCTGAGCGGGCTGTTCAACGAGCGCACCGGCCGCGGGGTACTGGCGACCATCGGCAGCGAGGAGCAGAAGCAGGCGGTGCTGACGGCCGCAGCGGCGTGCACCGAGTTCTTCCGCGCGCTGAGCGACTGGCAGCGCACGCAGGGCCGCTCGAACGGGCGGCTGGTGCGGGCCAACGTGGTCGCCAACGTGCTGACGCCCGCGCTGCGCGCCGTCGGGGAGACGCTGGCCCCGCTGCGCAAGGAGCTGAAACGGCTGGAGGACCAGTACGAGCTGGGCGCGTACGTGGATCGGGCGACGGAGATCGCCGCGGCGGCCGAGTCGCTGCTGGCGCAGCAGCACCCGGAGCACGTGTACTGGATCGAGATCGAGCCGCAGCGTGCACGGCGCGTCGCGCTGAGCGCGGCGCCGCTGGACGTCGGCCCGCTGCTGCGCGCCCTGCTGTTCGACCGCGTACCCAGCGTGGTCATGACCAGCGCCACGCTGGCTTCCGACGGCGAGAACGGCTTCGATTACCTCCTCCAGCGCATGGGCAACCCGCCGGCCCGCACACTGCGGCTCGGCTCGCCGTTCAACTTCCGCCAACAGGCCGCCGTCCACGTCGAGGCCGGCCTGCCCGACCCGTCGTCGGACGCCTTCGTGCCCGCCGCGGCCGCCGCAATCACCTTCTACCTGCGGCAGACCCAGGGCCGCGCCTTCGTGCTGTTCACCAGCTACAGCATGCTGAACGCGGCGGCGGAGATCGTGCGCGACGACCTGGCGGCCGAAGGCTACACGTTCCTCGTGCAGGGCGAGGGTGCGCCGCGCTCCAAGATGCTGGACAAGTTCCGCAGCACGCCACGCGCGGTCATCTTCGGCACGGACAGCTTCTGGCAGGGCGTGGACGTGGTCGGCGCAGCGCTCTCGAACGTGATCATCGTCAAGCTCCCGTTCGCCGTCCCCGACCGCCCGCTGATCGAGGCGCGGATCGACCTGATCCGCAAGCGCGGCGGCGACGCGTTTGTGGAGTATCAGTTGCCGGAGGCGGTGCTGAAGTTCCGCCAGGGCTTCGGCCGCCTGATCCGCAGCGCGACCGACCACGGCATCGTGGTCGTGCTCGACCCGCGCGTGGTCCGCAAGGGCTACGGCCGCCGCTTCCTCGACAGCCTGCCGCCCTGCCGGGTCGAAATCTCCGAGCGGCCGTGGTAAGCGGCCCGCGCCCGGTCGTGGTAGCGCCCCCCCGCGCGCCCGACGTGCCTGTGGGACCGGCTTCCGACCGGTCTTCGGAGCGTCGGCCCCCGTGGACCCGCGCGGCGTAGCCGTGCCGGCTGAAGCCGGCGGGGCTCCTGGGTTGTGTCACAGACCTGAGCGGGCCCTGCGGCGGATCAGGCGCGTCGGCGAGCCAGCAGCCAGCCCCAAACGAACGCGATCACGCTGCCGATCGGTACGTACCACGGCCAGGCCAGCACGCGGAATGTCGGTCGGCCGAAGCGGTCGGGCGACCCCTCGCCGAAGTGCCCGTGCAGGTGCAGCCAGAGCACGCCTGCCAGTCCCGCCAGCAGCGCGAACGTCTGCACGCCAACGGGCAGCACGGGTGCAGACAAAGCGCGCGGCGGGCCGCCTTTGGTCAACAACGCGGCACGGCGCCGCTCGCGCCCCACCGCAATCAGCCAGGTGCTCAGCAGCACAGCCGCGCCTGCCGTACACACCAGCAGCGCCCAGTCCTGATACCACGCCAGCCTGGGGTCCCGATGCCAAACGATCGCGAAGATGTACAGGACCGACAGCGGCGCGGACCACAGATAGCCGCGGCCGTCGATCCGCAGCGGCAGGAAGCCCAGCGCAAAGCCGGCCAGCAGCGCCCCGCCGCAGTAACCCGCCATCGTCAGGCCGAACTGGAGAATCGACGGATACCGGGCCGCGACGGCTTGGGCGACGTACGCCGTCAGGCTGAGCACCACCCCCCATAACAGCACGAGCATCCGGCCCACCAGGACAGAGCGGCGATCTTCGGCCGGCGGCGTACCGCCGTCTGTGATTGGCTCATGGCTCGCGGCCAGGTTGACCGTTGCGCCGCGCCGCCGCAGCACGTGCGCGCGCCACGGGCCGTAGAAGGCGGTCTGCACGGTCTGGCTGAGGGCGGTGAGGATGCCCATGACGCTGGAGATGGCGGCGGCGAAGATGGCGGCGATGATCAGGCCCTTGAGGCCGATGGGGATCACCTCGACGATGAAGATGGGGAAGATGCGATCGCCGCTGGTCTTGTTTGCGAGGAGTGCCTGGGCTGCGTCGCTGGGGACGTGCGTCTGGTAGTACACGAACAGGCCCACACCCACCAGCGCGACGGTGATCGTGACGATCTGGCTGACGGCGCTGCTGATGATTGCCCAGCGGGCCTCGCGCGGGTTGCGGCAGCAGAACATGCGCTGCGCCATGAGCTGGTCGGTGCCGTACGCGCCCAGCCCGCCCCAGGTGCTGGCGATCACCGCGGTCCAGAGGGTGAGGTCGCGCGTCGGATCGACGCTCCAGTCAAAGAAGGTGAACTTGCCCCACGGGCCGGACGGCCGCGGATCGCCCCAGCTCGCCCAGGGTACGCCCGATTGCGTTGCCTGCCAGCCAGCGTGGAACAGTTGCGGCCAGCCGCCGTCGAGGCTGAAGACCACCGCACCCAGCGCGATCACGGCCCCCGCCGCGAAGGCCAGGAACAGGACCACGTCGGTCCAGATGACGGTCGTCATTCCGCCGATCAGCGTCCAGACCACGGATACGGCCATGATCAGGAGGATCGCCCAGGCCAACGGGTCGAGGCCGGCGCGCGCCGTGAGCCACGAAAGCTGGTCGTTCAGCAGCACGATCACCACCTCGGCCGTCAGGTAGATGCGTGCGGACTGCGCCAGCAATCCCGACAGGGCGAACAGCGCCGTCGTCATGTCGCGCACGTGTCCGCCGAGCTGGTTGTGCATGTAGTCGTACGGGCTGTAGATCTCGCGCCGGTAGTAGGCGGGCACGAGGATGTACCCGACGAGGATCCGCGCGAAAAACGAGCCGAACACGCCGAGCTGCAGGTAGGTGAAATTCCCACCCGGCTGGAACACGACCCACGGCACGCTCACGAACGTCAGGGCGCTGATCTCGGTGGCGATGATCGAGCCGCTGACGGCGTACCAGGGCAGCTTGCGGCCGCCGAGGAAGAAGTCGCGGATGGTGGCCTGCCGGCCGGCCACCGCGGCGCCGATCCAGGTGGTCAGCGCCAGATAGCCGACGACGACCAGCCAGTCGATCCAGGTGAATCGGGCGCTGAACGCTGCGAGCACGCGTCACGTCCGCAGAGGAAAACCACAGAAGCTCACAGACACAGAGAGAGACGACCGTCGGGTCCGCACGAGAATCGTCATGTTCGCTCTCCGTGCCTCTGTGTCTCTGTGGTGTTTCGCGCTTCCAGGATCGGCGCAACGTGGCCCCGATGCTCCGCCAGCAGTCGCTCGGCTTCCGCGCGCGGGACGTCGCGGGCGTGCATCACCAGCGCCGTCTTCACGTGGCCGCCGGCGTCCTCCAGCAGCTTGCTGGCGGCGGGGCGGTCCAGGCTGGTGATCGTCATGATGATCCGCGTGCCGCGGTCGACCAGCTTGCGGTTGGCGCGCGTGTTCACGTCCACCATCAGGTTCTCGTACACCTTGCCGATCCGCACCATGCTGATCGTGCTGATCATGTTGAGCACCATCTTGGTCGCCGTCCCGGCCTTCAGCCGCGTGCTGCCGGTGATCACCTCGGGCCCCACCAGCACGCGGATCGACACGTCCGCGCCGACGCTCACGTGCTCGCCGGCCACGCACGCGAAGAACACCGTCTTCGCGCCGCGCTGCCGGGCACGTTGCAGTGCCCCGTGCACGAACGGCGTCGTGCCGCCAGTGGTGATGCCGAGGACGACGTCTTTCGCACCGGCAGCCAGGCGGTCCATCTCGGCCGCGCCGTCCTCCGGGTGATCCTCCGCGCCTTCGATCGAGCGGCGGAGCGCCTCCCAGCCGCCGGCGATCACCCCCTGCACCATGCGCGGGTCGGAGAGGAACGTCGGCGGGCACTCGGCCGCGTCCAGCACGCCCAGCCGCCCGCTGGTGCCCGCGCCGACATAGATCAGGCGGCCCCCGGCCGCGAACGCCGCCACCACCAGCTCGATCGCGCGGCAGATGTCGTCTCTGGCGGCGGCGATAGCGGCGGCGACGGTGGCGTCCTCGGCGTTCATCAGCTCGACCGCCTCGCGGACGGACAGGCGGTCGATGCGCATGGAGCGCGGGTTGCGCAGCTCGGTCAGCAGATGTCCGCGATCGTCCATACCGCCACTGTAGGGCGCGTGCGCAGGACCCGCCAGTTCGCCGCCGGCCGCCGGCAGCGGTTCGGCCCCGGATCGGCCTCGCTGCGCACTGGCGCCGAGGTAGTGATGTCCCGAAGGTTCAGGCGGGTCAGCCACGATCGGATGATCAGTCCGCAACCAGGGTGGACAGGCGCTCAAGCACCTTCCGTCGCGCTTCGGGCAGGCCCTTGTCTTGGAGGAGCGCCCTGAGGTAATGCGCGCAAGGGATCCAGCCCCGCGCCGACGCCCAGCAGCGCCGGCCACAACCAGGGCAGCCCGACGACAGACAGGAAGTTCACCTCCGCGCTTCCGCTGTTGACAGCATCTTTGCCGTGCGCGTACAGTACCCGCCCCGGCTGTCGCCGTAGCCGGGTTCTGCCTGCTCGCGCGGGGCGTGCGGGAGCGCTCGTTCGCGGGCGCTGGCAACGGGCCGCCGAGTTCGCAGCCGGAGGCTCGGGCCCCACGGAGCGGGTCGGCCGCTGCGCACCTTTGCACCGCAACGGCGACGGCAGGCGCAGGCCACGGGCAGATGCCGGAATTACCCGGTGGTGTAATTGGTAACACACCAGGTTTTGGTCCTGGTATTCCTGGTTCGAGTCCAGGCCGGGTAGCTGATGAACGCAGAAGGCAGAAGGCAGAAGTCACAGTCAGAGAGCACGACTCGGGACCTACCCGCAGGCATGGCCGGTCAGTGACCGCGCGGGCGATGGGCGGCGCCGCGTGAGGCAGCGATGAAGGACATGGTGGTCTTCTCCGGGCGCAGCAACCGGCCGCTGGCCGAGCGGGTGCTGAACTACCTGGGGCTTCCATTGGGCCGGGCCCAGCTCGAGAATTTCCCGGACGGCGAAATCTCGCTGAAGCTGTTTGAGGACGTGCGCGGCCGCGACGCCTTTGTGATCCAGTCCACCTGCACGCCGGTCAACGAGAATCTGGTCGAGCTGCTGATCTACATCGATTGCCTGAAGCGCGCTTCCGCCAAGCGGATCACGGCCGTCATGCCGTACTTCGGGTACGCGCGGCAGGACCGCAAGGACGAAGGCCGCGTGCCCATCACGGCCAAGCTGGTGGCGAACCTGCTGACGGTCGCGGGCACCGACCGCGTGCTGACCCTCGATCTGCACGCGGCCCAGATCCAGGGCTTCTTTGACATCCCGGTGGATAACCTCTCGGCCGAGCCGGTGATCACGGCATACGTCGAGTCGCTCAACGTCGGGCCGATCACGCTGGTCAGCCCCGACATCGGCAACGCCAAGCGCGCCCGCGTGTACGCCGAGCACCTGGGCGGCGAGCTGGCTATCATCGACAAGCGCCGCGTCAGCGGCACGGAAGCGGCTTCGTACAACATCATCGGCGACATCAAGGACAAGTCAGTCCTGATGGTGGACGACATGATCGCCACCGCCGGAACGGTCTCTCAGGCCGCCAGGCTGGTCCGTGAGCGGGGCGTGAAACGCGTGATCGCGGCGGCCACGCACGGGGTGCTGTGCGGGCCGGCGGTGGAGCGGCTGGCGGAGGTGCGGATCGACCACCTGGCGATCACGGACAGCATCCCCCTGAAGGAGGAAGCCCGCCGCCGCCTGCCCAACCTGACGGTGTTGACGATCAGCGAGCTGCTGGGCGAGGCGATGCGACGGATTCACTGCAACGAGTCGGTGAGCAGCCTGTTCATGAGGTAGCTGCGGCGGGGTGCGTGGGGCCTGCGGCCGCAGGTGGAGGCTAGACGATGCAGATCGCAACAATTGTCGGTCAGGCGCGGGACCCTGGCGGGCGGCATGCCAACGAGCGCCTGCGTCGCCAGGGTCTGGTGCCGGCCGTGATCTACGGGCACAACGAGCCGCCGCAGACGGTGGCCGTCTCGCGGCACGACCTGGAGCTGGCGCTGCAACGCCTGGCGCACGTGGTGAACCTGAAGATCGACGACGACGAGAAGCAGTATCTGCTCAAGGATGTGCAGTACGACCATCTGCAGAAGGCCCCGATCCACGCGGACCTGATGCGGGTCGACCCCAACGAGCGCGTGGTCGTGAAGGTGCCGTTGGAGCTGCGCGGCGAGCCGCACGGCATCCACGAGGGCGGCGTTCTGGTGCAGGTCATGGGGGAGATCGAGATCGAATGCAAGCTGCTGGAGATCCCGGAGATCATCCGCCCGCGCGTGGATCATCTGGGCATCGGCGACGTCCTGCACGTGCGCGAGGTCGAGCTGCCGCCCGGCATCCGCACCGTCAGCCTCGCCGAGGACATCGTCGCCACCGTGCAGGTCAAGCGCGGCCTGGTCGAGGAGGCGGCCCCGCTCGTGCCAGAGGCGGCCGAGGCGGCCGAGCCGGAGGTCATCGGCCGGACGGCCAAGCCGGAGGAGCAGCCGGAAGCTGAGGAGTAGCCGTGAGGCTGATCGCCGGCCTGGGCAACCCCGGCCCGCGTTACGCCGGTACGCGCCACAACGTCGGTTTCCTGGTCGTGGAGGAGTTGGCGCGGCGCTGGCAGGTGCGTCTGGACCGCTACGAGCGGGACTTCGAAGCCCTGGTCGGGGAGGCGAACCGCGAGGGGCGGCGCGTGCTGCTGATCGAGCCGCAGACGCTCATGAACCTCAGTGGCCGCAGCGTGGCCGCGGTGCAGCGCTTCTACAAGCTGGAGCCGGCGGACCTGCTGGTAGTGTTGGACGACGTGGACCTGCCGGTCGGCCGGATTCGGCTGCGGGCGAGCGGCTCGAGCGGCGGGCATCGCGGGTTGGAGAACATCCTGCAGGCGCTTGGTCGGCAGGACGTACCGCGGCTGCGGATCGGGATCGGCAAGGTGCACGCGTCGGCGACGGTTGCGCACGTGCTCAGCCGCTTCGCTCCGGACGAGCGCGAGCCCATAGCCGAGGCGATCACGCTGGCGGCCGACGCCGTGGAATTCTGGCTGAGTGAGAGCGTCGAGGCGGCCATGACGAGGTACAACCGCCGGGGCGACGAGGCGATGGGAACGGACGCAAGTTGACGGCAAGGAGACGCGCTTGAGACGTTACGAGGGCATGTTTGTGTTTGACAGCGCCACCGTCCAGGACTGGCCGGCCCTGGAGGCCGAGGTTCGTCGCCTGTGCGACCGTATCCAGGCGAAGCTTGAGGTGTGCCTCAAGTTCGACGACCGCAAGCTGGCCTACGAGATCAAGGGTCGTAAGCGCGGCACCTACGTGTTGACGTACTTCGACGCCGACCCGGCCCGCATCCCCGACCTGGAGCGGGACGCCCAGCTCAGCGACGCCATCCTGCGCGCCTTGGTTCTGCGGGCCGACGACCTCTCCGCGGACCAGCTCGCCACGCTCAAGAAGCATCCGGCCGACCAGCCGCTGGCGCCGGCGCTTGGCGACGGACGCCGCGGCGAGGGCGAGGGCCCGCGCCACCGTCCGCGGGCCGAAGATGAGCCGGCCCTGGAGCAGCCGCTAGCCGCCGAGGAACCTGCGGAGGCCGGCGCGGATCTGACGGAGGAACCGATCCGCCCGGACGAGCGCCGCCGCCGTCCCCGGACCGAGAACCGCTCTGACGAGCAAAGGAGCTAAGCCATGGCCGGGTTTAACCGAGTGATCCTGCTGGGCAACCTGACACGCGACCCTCAACTGCGCTACCTGCCTAACAACACCGCCGTGTGCGACTTCGGCGTGGCCTGCAACCGCCGCTGGCGCGACCGCGACGGCAACCAGCGTGAGGACGTGTGCTTCGTGGACGTCTCGGCGTTCGGGCGCCAGGGCGAGACGATCAACCAGTACATGTCCAAGGGCCGGCAAATCCTGATCGAAGGCCGGCTCAAGTTCGACACCTGGACCGCCCAGGACGGCAGCAAGCGCTCCAAGCACAGCGTGGTGGTGGAGAACTTCACGTTCGTCGGCAGTCGCGAGGGCGGGCCGCAGGAGCGCGGCGCGCCGGAGCGCGGCGCCGCGCCGGCCCAGACGGCCACCGCCGCCGCCTCATCCTCCGTTCCGGCCTCGGAGCCGGAGGCGTTCGAGACGCCGCCCAACCTGCCGCCGGAGGCCGCCCACACGCCGACTGGTGAGGACATTCCGTTCTGATCTGACGACTGATTGCAGCCGTGCGGGTGGACAAGGCGCGGCGGTGGAAGTGATCGAAGTGACCGATCTGATGGAGAGCGTATGAGCGTTGCGGCGTTTCGCAAGAAGAGACGGAAGCGCGTCCGGCGTGCCGGGGACAACGCGCGTTTTCGCGGCCTGCGGGTCAAGATCGAGGACATCGACTACAAGAACGTGGGCCTGCTGCAGCGGCTGGTCAGCGCCCAGGGCAAGCTGTTCTCGCGCAAGCGCACGGGGCTGAATGCGGCCCAGCAGCGCGCCGCCGCAGTGGCGCTGAAGCGCGCCCGGTTCCTGGCCCTGATCCCGTTCGTGAGCTGAGCGGCGTTGCGCGCTGCGGGCCGCGTAGTTGCGAGGTCGTCTGTCCGCGTCAGGCGCGTGCGCGCGCGTCGCACCGGGGGCCGGGGCTTGCGCCGCTGGCTCGGACGGGTGGGCGTTCGTCAAGACCGACCGGGGCGGCTCGGCAGCGGATTGCGGTCGGACGCGCGTCACTCGGCCCAGGAGGTTCAAGCGATGGCGTCACCGGGCAACTCCATCTTCACCCGCATCATCCGCGGCGAGATCCCCTGCCAGCGCGTGTTCGAGGACGAGCACGTCCTGGCGTTCCTCGACATCAACCCGCTGAGCGAGGGCCACACGCTGGTCGTGCCGAAGCGGCAGGTGGAGCGGCTCGAGCAGTTGCCGCCGGAGGAGGCCGCCGCCGTGGGCCGCGTGTTGGGCGTGATCGCGCGGCGCATCCTGGTTGCCACCGGCGCTCCGGGCTACAACCTGCTGCAGAACAACGGCGCGGTCGCCGGCCAGCTCGTGCCGCACGTGCACTTCCACATCATCCCGCGCCGCGAGGGCGACGGCCTGGGCTACCGCTGGAACGCCCGGCCCGCCGCACCCGACGCGCTGGCCAGGCTGGCGGCACGGATCAACGCCGTCCCGTAGCACGCGTGCGGCGCCGGGCATGGCCCCAAGGGATGCCCTGTTACACGGACCGCGGGTGCCGAATGTGCACCCGGAATGCGCGATAGATGCACTTATCCGTGTTGAGGATGCCTTGTTCCTCGGTCACGAGAAAAGAGCGGCGCGTGCGTATGGCCGTACGAAGGACGTGGACGTCTTCTTTGGGGAACCCGCAACGCCGGTGGGCCTTCTCCCGATCCGCACCGGACCAAGGAGTCTTCCAGTTCCACACGACCGCGCGTCCCGGCGGCGCGGCCAGGAGCTCGAAGAACGCGCGAACATGGTCATTCCGAGGCGTCGGAATCTGGGCCCGATACTCCGCAATCAGCCGATGACTTACGAGCACGACAAGACGGCCTTGATGGACGCTGCTCAGAAGGGTAAGCCGCACACGAAACAATGAGGCCGCGCCAGGGGATCGTGTGATAGGTGCATTTGCCTTCTGCAGCACAACGGTGTCGATGGCGCATTCGACGGGCACGAGGTCTCTCAAGCCTCAGCCCGTTGCGCTACCGTCTCCAGCAGCGCCATGCGCTCCTGGGTGGCCTCTTCCATGAAGTCCTTCGGCCACTTCCGTATCTGCCCGAGTTCATCGATCGGGAGGCGCTGCGCACGCCCGGTGCCATCCGAAGTCCTTGACACATGCACAATGCTCACATCTCGTGGGCCGAGGGCAGAGGACCGCCGTCCGTCCCCGGCTGCTCGCGCCACCCGGTGGCGCACGCGAAGCAGCACGTGCTCACTATGCGTCTCTGCAATTACGTACACGCCGTTTGCGGCAAGATCGTAGAGAAAGTCGGCCATGGCCAACTGCGCATCCGGATGCAAATGGATCTCTGGTTCCTGCACAACGAACAGGTGGCCCGGCGGAGTGCGGATTCCTTCAACAAACACTGGAAAGGCCTGCCCGATTCCGAAACCGACGTCCGCGAAGTTTGCCCAACGACCCGAGTCCGTGTCGCGAAGGCGAACTTCGTAAATCCGAGCAGCCTTGGACAGCCTGCGCAACGGCATCAAGCGCACCCGCCCTACCGCCTTCAGCCCTCGGTTCACGGCTTCGAGTAGCTTCCCACGACGCCCGCGACGCGTCGCGTCTTCGATCAGGGCGCTGACGACGTGCTCGCCCACGGCGTCCACAGCATCCGGCGCGCGTCCCTGGAACTCGTAGCGACGCTCCGGCTGCCGACGGAATGCACCGACGGCTCGAAGTCCTGCCAGTATTTCCTCGAACTCGCCCATCGCCTTGCGAGCGAACTCGCGGGCGGCTTCTCTCGCCGGGCTCGGCCGGCCCACCCGCCGGGGCTCTTTTCCAATCAACGGCAGAAACTGATTGACCGGAAAGTGGAAGTTGGCCTTCCGCTCGCCACCCAGGTTGACCCCCCCGATCAGAAGCTCATACGGTCCGCCCCGCCCGACCCCGCGCCTCAAGACCAGCGCTTCCACATCGTCACCACGGACGTCCAGACGCGTCACGCGAGGGGCACGTGGTTCGTCCGAATCAAACTCCAACTCAATCTCGGCATGATGCGCGCCATGGTCGAGCCGGATGCCGAACTCGAAGCGGATGTGCTGCTGAGCTCGATGCTGGTGAACCATATCAACGTAGCTGCCGGCCGGGTAAAGCGGCCCACGAATGTTCAGGCGCGGACCGTACTCGGGCGAGTCAAGCGTCTGTCGCAAGAGCAGCAGGCATTGGAGGATCGATGACTTGCCGGAGTTATTGCGGCCGAACAGCAGCGTGAGGGGCGCCAACTCGATTCGGCCACTGTCCTCGAAACACTTGAAGTTGCGGAGCCTCAGCGCGTGCAGCGACATAGCACCCCGATCATCGCATGTCTGACGCTGACCGCCAAGTCATTCAATCCCCTGCCCCGCCAGCCAGCGCTCCGCGTCCAGGGCCGCCATGCAGCCGGTGCCGGCGGCGGTCACGGCCTGGCGGTAGACGTGGTCGGCCACGTCGCCGGCGGCGAAGACGCCTTCGACATTCGTCTGCGTTCCGTACTCGCCCGCCGGCGTGTGCAGGCGAATGTAGCCCTTGTCGTCCAGCTCCAGGAAGTCGCGGAAGACCTCGGTGTTGGGCGTGTGGCCGATGGCCAGGAACAGCCCCTTGCACGCCTGGGTTCGCTCCGCGCCGGTCTTGACGTTCTTAAGCCGCACGCCGGTGACGAACTGCTCGCCCAGCACGTCGGTGACCACCGTGTTCCAGATCGGCTCCATCTTGCCGGCATTGACGAGCTGGAACAGGCGATCCTGCATGATCTTGCTGGCCCGTAGCTTGTCGCGGCGGTGCACCAGGTACACCTTGCTGGCGTACCTGGTCAAGAAGCTCCCTTCCTCGACGGCCGAATCGCCGCCGCCGACCACCACCAGCTCCTGGTTGCGGAACGCCGGCAGCGCCCCGTCGCACACGGCGCAGGCCGACACGCCGCCGCCGCTGCGAGCCAGCCGCTGCTCGTTGGGCAGGCCGAGCCAGTTGGCGCGGGCGCCGGTGGCGAGGATGACGGCGTGGGCCTGCACTTCGTGGCTGTCGCTTCTGACGACGAAGGGCCGACTGCGGAAGTCGACCTGCGTCACGTCCTCGGTGACGTAGCGCGTGCCGAAGCGCCCCGCCTGGGCGCGGAACTTCTTCATCATCTCCGGCCCGAGCACGCCCTCCGGGAAGCCGGGGTAATTCTCCACGTCGGTGGTGAACATGAGCTGCCCGCCGGGGATCAGCCCGCCGGCGCTGAAGCCCTCGAAACACAGGGGCTTGAGGTTGGCGCGGGCGGCGTAGATGGCGGCCGTGAGGCCCGCCGGCCCGGAGCCGATGATGACCAGCCTCTCAGTCGTGTCAGATGTCATGCACACCCTTCCCTGTCGGCTTCCGGCTGCGGCTTGCACGCCGAGCCGCGCCGGGGTAACATGATAGCTAGATCTGTCTTCCGCACATCGGATCGGATCGGCCGAGAGGGATGTCTGAAGCCGCACACCCAGCGGCAGCCGGAGGAGGAGGCAATCATGAATCTCAACGCGACAGAAGTCGTCGACCGGGCCATTGCGCGCCGCGTGGGTGGCAGGTACGCGACCGGCGTCGGGCGTGCTTCGCCCGCGCTGATCGCGGTCACGGCCGGGCTGACGGGCTGGCACGCGACGTGGTGCCAGGCAGGCTCGATCTCCGGACCGGCGGTCGGAGGGCAATTGATGCCCGCCGGGTGGTTCCAGGACTACGACCACGAGTTCCGCTGGTCGCTGGTGGGTACGCAGAACAACCCCATCCGCGTGCAGTACGACACCACGTTCGTGAACGCGTTCGGCAACGCCGGCGTCGCCCGCCACAGCGCAGCCGTGAACACCTGGTCCACGCAATCGGGGAACAACCAGTTCATGCAAGGCAACCGCAACAACCGGCCACGGCCCGGCCAGATGGAGTTCGACCTGGAGAGCGTCGCGCTGCACGAGCTCGGCCACGCGTTGGGCTTGGACCATCCCGACGAGGCCTTCCTGCACAACCGCAACTTCCAGGACCAGAACGTGTTCCCCTGGCTGGCCAACGCCAACGTCCCGCCGACGATGCAGGAGGTCATGCGCTCGACAATCGCCCGCGGAGAGTCCCGCCGTGACCTGACGCTCGACGACTTCGCCGGCGTGAAGTACCTGTACGACGCGATGAACCTCAACCCGCCCGTGGCACCCGAACCGATGGTTCCGAACGCCGCCGGCCTCGGACGCGTGCGCTTCGCGGAGGGGCGTGACCGAGTCGGCGTGGACCTGGCACGCCTGGGCACAAACGTCGGCCTGAACATCGACGTGTTCGCGATCGCCCCCGATCCCATGAACCCCAATGATCCTTGGAACGGCGACGGGCAAACCGGCGAGCCCGATATCGACGGCGGCGTCCCCGTGCGGCGCGTCACGCGCGGCGCCGATGGCACGCCGCTGGCCTACACCGTCGTCCACTTCTCGCTCAATCCGGGCACTGACGGGCCGGGAATCATCGACGGCACGCCGGACAACCGCCTCGGCGGCGGCGGCGACGGGATGATCGTGGCCGGCGTGGATATCGTCTTCAACACGAACGTGAACTGGTTCGTTCCGGAGCCCGGCTCCGTCGTACTGTTCCTGCTGGCCGCGGCGGTCGTAGCGCGTCGGGCGAGGGCTTGACGAGGCGTCGAAGGCTCGGACCGCACAGCCGAAGGCGGCTGTGCCACACAACAATCGGGCCAAGCGGGGTCTCACCCACAATCTTGACGCTCACCGGTGGTGCGGGGGCGGCGGGAAGGCGAGGGCGGGGCGCAGAGCCGCTCTTTGCGTGTGCACATGAAACCAGGCCAGTGGCGAGCCTTGCCCTGCCGATCCGGGCGACGGGCCACCCCACGCTTGTGCCGCCGCCGCGTCAAGGCCCGCTGGCACGCCGGCTCTCCCGCCCCGCGACTTCTGTTGCCGGGTTGAGGCCGGCTGGGGTGGAGGTTAGGATGAAGACGGCCTCATAACGCTTCCTGCGAGGTAGCACGACATCTCCCCCGGACGCTGCGCGACCGGCCTCGCAGGATGGATACCGGGGTCGGCGGGTGATCCGGGGCGAGGAGTCGCCCATGTCAAAGCCCGCAGCATCATTAGTCTTCCTGTACGCGCTCTTCCCGGCCGGCTTCGCCGGTGTACAACCGTGCCCCGGCCCGCTGTTTCCGTTGCCAGCCGCCACCGTGGGCCAATCCGCCGCCTCGGTCGCCCTCGCGGACCTCAACGCCGACGGCGTGCTCGACGCGGTCGCTGCCGACTACGCCGGCAACGATATCGGCGTACTGATGGGCAACGGCGATGGCACTTTCCAGCCGGCTGTGATCTACCCCGGCGCCTTTGCCTCGCGCCCGCGCTTCGTGGCCATCGGAGACTTGAACCTGGACGGCGCACGAGACGTGGTCGCTTCGCTCGAAGGACGCGCAGCCGTGCGTGTCCAATTGGGCAACGGTGATGGGACGCTGCGGGGCGTCGTTCGGTACGGCGTGGGCGAAGGGCCGGCCATGGTGGCCATCGCCGACCTGAATCTAGACGGGGCACCCGACCTCGCCGTAGTGAACGCCTACAGCGACAACATCTCCCTGCTGCGCGGCTTGGGAGATGGCTCGTTCGCGGACTGGGACAAGCTCGAAGTCGGCAGGTTCCCGCGGCACGCGGCCGTCGGCGACCTCAACGGCGACGGGACGCCCGACCTGGTCGTCGCGAATGCCGAGACCGACGATCTGTCGCTGCTGTTCAACAACGGCGACGGGACGTTCGCGGAAGAGGTGCGCTGGCCGGCGGGCGATTGGCCGCGGACTGTCGTGGTTGAGGACCTGAACCGCGACGGCCGGCTCGATCTGGCGGTCGCCAACCTGAACGGCGGCGACGTTTCGGTGTTCCCGGGCCGGGGCGACGGCACGTTTGAGCCGGAGTCGCGCTTCGAAGCCGGCGAGGAGCCGTACATGATTCTGGCCGGCGACTTGGACGCCGACGGCGTGCTCGACCTCGCGGTCACGCAGTATTACGGCGCGGTGGCGGTGCTGCGCGGCCACGGGGACGGGTCGTTCGGCCCGCCAAGCGAGTTCCTGGCGGCTGACGACTACGTCATTGGGGCCGCGGCCGGCGACTTGAACCGGGATGGGGTGCTGGACCTGGTGGCGGCCAGCGGAGGTCTCGGGGGCCCCCTGACCCGCGGGGCCGTCACGACGTTGCTGGGCCGCGGCGACGGAACATTTCCTAACGTGATAGAGCTTCCCTTGCCGGCCAGCTTCTACCGCCTGCAGGTGGCGGATTTCAATGACGATTCGATTGCGGACCTGCTGGTTCACGGGCCGGTCGGCGTGATGCTCGGGCGGGGTGACGGCGGGTTTAGCGATCCGGTCTGGTTCAGCATCGTGGCCGATCGGGTGGGTGGCCTCGCGGCCGGCGACGTGGACGGTGACGCCTACGACGATCTCGCCGTCAGCGTCGAGGACAGCGAGGTCGTCACCTTGCTGAGCAACGGGGACGGAACCTTCCACACCGGACCCCGGTCCTGGCTGGGTATTGGCGCGGAGCGCATGCAGCTTGCCGACTTGAATGCCGACGGCGCCAACGATCTGGCGACGGCCGGCGGGGACGGCGTCCACATCTCGCTGAACAACGGCGACGGAACGTTTCAACCGCCGCGCGAGCTCCCCCTCACCGGCGCGCCGTCCGACTTCGCGGTCGGGGATCTGAACGGCGACGACGTTCCGGACCTGCTGGTTGCCGAGCTGGGCGAGCCCAGCGGGCTCACTGCGCTGCTGGGCAACGGCGACGGCAGCTTTGGCCAACCGGTCGCGACGCCTGTGGAGGCCTACGCCCCTCTGCTCGCGATCGGTGACGTGAACCTGGACGCCTTTCCAGACGCCGTACTGGTAGACGCGAGCCTCGCCGCGGCGCTGATCCTGCTGGGCAAAGGTGAGGGCACGTTTCAGCCGGCGCGCACCCAGCCATTCGGCACCACCAAGCCCAGAGCCTGCTGGCTGGGCGATCTCAACGGCGACCGCATTCCTGACCTTGTTGTCTCCGGCTACGAAATGGCCGTGCTGCCGGGGCTGGGCGACGGGACATTCGGCCCGCCCCACCTCCACGCCGCCCCAAAACCCGTCGTGCTCGTGGATACCAACCGCGACGGTGCGACCGACGTGCTGGCGCCGCCGTGGGTCCTGCTCAACCAGTGCCTGCCGTGCCCGGCCGATCTGAACGGCGATGAGCGGGTGGACTTGGAGGATCTGTCGGCCGTGCTGCGGTCGTTCGGCACGGACGCAGGCGGTGACGCGGACCAGGACGGCGACACGGACCTCAGCGACCTGGCGATCCTGTTGTCGGCGCTCGGAACCGCGTGCCCGTAGCGGCCGGACTCTGTATCGCCATTGGCGGCGCCTGCGGCTCGCGGTCAGAGACCGCTCCTACGGGCCGTTGTGGTGCGAACGGGCCGTTGTGGTGCGAACCGGCCGTTCTGGTGCGATCGAGAATCCGTCGCGGTCGGCGTCCGCGGCCACGCGGGGGGCGCGACGGGCGAACGCGGACGGTGGGATGACTTTCGCGGCCGGTGGGATGACTTTCGCTGGCGGTGGGATGACTTTCGCGGGTGGCGGGATGACTTTCGCGGGCGGTCGGCGGCTACTTGCCCTGCTCCTCTTCGTCCTCCTTCTCCATCTTCTCCGCCAGCTCGTCGGCCTTCTTGAGCGGGCCGGCCTCGCCGCGCGCCTTGGCGTCCATCTTGGCCTGGAACTCGGCCGGGAAGCGCGTGCGGTCGATGCACTCGTCGCCGGGGCAGACGCCCTCGTCGTACAAGCGCCAGAGGTGGTCGTCCAAAAGTTGCATGCCGAACTTCTTGCCGGTCTGGATGCTGGAATCGATGCGGTAGGTCTTGTTCTCGCGGATCAGGTTCGAGATGGCCGGCGTGACCAGCAGGAACTCGTACGCCGCCACGCGGCCGATGCCGCCCACCTTGGGCACCAGCGTCTGGCTGAGCACGGCCAGCAGCGTGACCGAGAGCTGCACGCGAATCTGCTCCTGCTGCGCGACCGGGAAGGCGTCGATGATGCGGTTGATCGTGCCCTGCGCCCCGGTGGTGTGCAGAGTGGCGAAGACCAGGTGGCCGGTCTCGGCGGCGCGGATGGCGGCCTCCATGGTCTCCAGGTCGCGCATCTCGCCCACCAGCATCACGTCCGGGTCCTGGCGCAGGCCGCGCCGCACCGCCTCGGCGAAGCTGGGCACGTCCACGCCCACCTCGCGCTGCGTCAGGATCGATTTCTTGTGCTCGTGGAAGTACTCGATCGGGTCCTCGACCGTGATGATGTGCTGGTCGAAGTTGTCGTTGATGTAGTTGATCATCGTCGCCAGCGTCGTGGTCTTGCCCGACCCGGTCGGCCCGGTCACCAGGAACAGCCCGCGCGGCCGGCGGCACAGCGACTTGATGATCCCCGGCAGGCCGATCTCCTCGAACGTCATGATCCGCGACGGAATCAGCCGCAGCACGATCCCCACGCTGCCCTTGGCGCGGAAGACCGAGACGCGGAAACGCCCCTTGTCGCCGAAGGCGAACCCGAAGTCGGTCGTGCCCTCTTCCTGGAACTCCTGCTGGTTGCGCTCGGGCGTGATCGACTTCATCAGCGCCATGGTGTCATCCGGCTCGAGCGTCTTGGTCTCCAGCGCCCGCAGCCGCCCGTGGATGCGCAGCACCGGCGGCCGGCCGACGTGCAGGTGGATGTCGGATGCGTCGTGCCGGATGCAGGTCTCCAGCAGCCGATCAATGTGTACGGTGGCCACAACAACTCCTCAGCGACGGCCGATCACTCTTCCTCGATGATGCCCTCGGTCTGCGCCACGCGGGCGATCTCGGCCGGCGTCGTCACGCCGCGCAGAATCTTCAGCTTGCCGTCCTCCAGCAGCGTCCGCATGCCGGTGTTCTTGGCCGCCTGGCGGACCTGGCTCAGCGGGGCGCGGCGGAAGGCCAGCTCGCGCAGCTCGTTGTTCATCTCCAGCATCTCGAAGATGCCCTGCCGGCCGCGGAAGCCGATCCCGCTGCAGCGCTTGCAGCCGACGCCGCGGTAGATGTGCCGCCCTTTCAGGTCCTCGTCGCTGATGCCCAGCAGGCGGAGCAGGAAGCGATCCGGGCTGGGGTCGATCTCCTTGCAGTCCGGGCAGATCATGCGGATGAGCCGCTGGGCCATGATGGCCTGGATCGAGCTGGCCACCAGGAACGGTTTGATGCCCATGTCGATCAGACGCGTGATGGCGCTGGGGGCGTCGTTGGTGTGCAGCGTGCTGAACACCAGGTGCCCGGTCAATGCGGCCTGCACCGCCACCTCGCCCACGTCCCGGTCGCGGATCTCGCCCACCAGGATGATGTTGGGCGCCTGCCGCAGCATGGACCGCAGGATGCGCGCGAACGACAGCCCGATGTCCTCGCGCACCTGGCACTGGTTCATGCCGGTGAAGTTGTACTCCACCGGGTCCTCGGCGGTGATGATCTTCTTGTCCGGACGGTTCAGCTCCTGCAGCGCCGCATACAGCGTGGTCGTCTTGCCCGAGCCGGTCGGCCCGGTCACCAGGAAGATGCCGTTGGGCTGCTTGATGATCTTCAGGAAGCGCTCGTAGTCGTCCTGCTCGAAGCCCAGGCCGGTGATGCCGATCTTGACCGAGTCCGGCCGCAGGATGCGCAGCACCACGCTTTCGCCGTGGTAGGCCGGGCACGAGCTCACGCGGAAGTCGATCAGTTGGTTGCCGACCTTCATCTTGATGCGGCCGTCCTGCGGCAGGCGCTTCTCGGCGATGTCGATGCCGGACATGATCTTGAGCCGCGTGATCACCGGGCCCTGCATGCTCTTGGGGACGTTGTCGCGGATGATGCACACGCCGTCGATGCGGTAGCGCACGCGGACGCGGTCGGCCATCGGCTCGACGTGCACGTCGCTGGCCCGCATGCGGACGGCCTCGCTGATCAGCAGGTTGATCAGCTTGACCACCGGGGCGTCGTCGCCCTCGGCCTCCAGCAGCTTGGCGGCCGCTTCCTCCTTGGCCCTCAGGTCGGTGTCGCGGTCGATCTCCTCGATGGCCTGGTCCATGCTGCTGCCGACGTCGGACAGGAACGTGTCGATGTAGCGCTGGATCTTGCCGCGCGGGGCCAGGGTGCAGTCCAGCTCGCAGTTGAGCCGGAAGCGCAGCATGTCCAGCAGCTCCAGATCGAGCGGGTCGGAGATGATGATCTTCAGCCGCCCGTCCTCGCGGCTGAGCGGCAGGACCTTGTGGCGGGTGATCAGCTCCTGCGGGAAGGTCTCCAGCACTTCCGGGACGATGACGTTCTTGTCCAAGTCCACGTACTCCAGGTCGAACTGCGTGGCCAGGGCCTTGGTCACGTCCTCCTCGCTGGTCAGCTCCAGCTCCACCAGCGCCTCGCCGATCCGCTTGCCCTGCTGCTTGGCGTAGGCCAGCGCGTCGGCGAGCTGCTGGGGCGTGATGACGTTCCAGCTTACGAGGATCTCGCCCAGCCTCTTGCGGCGTCGCGCCATCGTGGACCTCAGGACCGCCCGCACCCGCGGCCCGGCGCTGCGGTGCGCGCGTACTATTCTTTCGACCTGCCTGCCCGAACGCAAGCGCGAGATGAGGCGCTGGTCGCGCGAGGGTGCGGGCCGCGGGTGCGTTCCCCAGTCCGCCCCGCATCTCGCGGCCGACGCCGAGGTCGCCGACCAGGGACGCACGGCTACTCCGCCGGTTGGCGCGAACCCGATTCGACCGCGGGAGATCCCCCATGCGAACTCCTCCATGATTCGCTCGCGTGCCTGCGCCGCTCCTCCTCGGTCTGCCGTCTCTGCATCTCAGCCACCTCGGCTTTCCAGCGACACACCTCCAACATCATGCCGCTCTGACGACGCTTCCGCTTCATGCGTTTCCTTCAAGCGCCCCAGACGCGCACGTTGAACCCCAGCATCTGGCTCAGCGCCGCCAGCTCGCCGAAGATGTCGCCGTAGGCCACCGCGATGTGGTTGCTCATGTAGTGCGCCATGAGCGTGTTGCGGTCGACGCCCAGGTCAGCGGCCATGAACGGCCATTGCCGCGTCGTGCCCTCCCACCACGCGTCTCGCGTCGCCGGCGGGAGCCGCAGTACCTCGCCGCGGCCGATGTCCATCCAGAGCTCCGTCGTCACCACGGCCGACGGGGCGGCCAATTGCCCTCCCCCTTCGTGCCTTTTCGTCATCCACGCCCGGGCCCACGTGATCCCGCCCGGCAGGCTCTCGCCGGCGAACGTGCCGCCGGGGATGGGGAAATAGCCGGACGGCTGGCGGTACGAGTGCACGCCGCGCAGCGTGTCCGGTTCGTGGTTGAGGGCGTACGCGCCGCACGAGCCGCTGTTCAGCAGGACCCAGACGAAGCGACCGTCATGGCTGCCGCCCCAGCGGACGTCGTGGAACATCACCGCCGCATGCAGCCCCTTGGCCTTCAGCAGCCGCTTCATCAGCTCCATCGGCACCAGGTTGCCCTGGTCGGCCTCGGTCGAGCAGATCAGCGGCTCGCCGCTCGACTCCGGCCGGCAGGCGGAGTTGAACAGACCCTCGGCGAAATCGCTCGGCGGCCGCAGCGGCAGCAGGCCGAGCTGATACTGCCAGCCCAGGCAATCGGCCTTGAACTCGTTGATCAGGTCCAGCACCGCCAGGTAGTCGCGAAGCTGCTCGCGCGTCGCGTCCTCGGTGAAGTCCGCCGCGTCGGCCGCGATCGACGCCGGGCAGCCCTCGCCGCGCCAGTGGAACGTGACGCCGCGCTCGCGGACGAAGCGGAAGGCGTCGTCGATGCGCCGGGCGTCGACGCGCCGCCCGCGGTCCAGCAGCCAGGCCTGATCGACCTTGTGCTCGGTGAAGCCGATGGGGTTCAGCAGCCGCGGGCCGAAGTAGCCGTTGATCATGCCCATCGACGTGTCGCCGAGCATAAGCGCCAGAATGCGTCGCCGGCGGATGTCGGCCAGCACCTGCTGAGCGATGCGGGCGGCAAGCTCCGAGCCCGCGCGTTCCGAGCCCGCGCGCTCTGAGCCCGAAGCGCGAGCGAGGGTTTCGGCCCCTTGCGCCAAGCAGTGAGCGCCCTCGCTTGCGCTTCGGGCTCGGATCGCGCGTTCCGAGCCCGCGCGTTCCGAGCCCGCGCGTTCCGAGCCCGCGCGTTCCGAGCCCGCGCGTTCCGAGCCCGCGCGTTCCGAGCCCGCGCGTTCCGAGCCCGCGCGCTCTGAGCCCGAAGCGCGAGCGAGGGTTTCGGCCCCTTGCGCCAAGCAGTGAGCGCCCTCGCTTGCGCTTCGGGCTCGGATCGGCCCCTCGCCGCCGCTCGGAGTTCCGATCTCGTCGGTCGGGTATTCGGTGCGGCCAGTGCGGCACCATTCGTCCAGGCGGGCCATGAACGCCGCGTCCGCGGTCCAGTCGGCGGCGTCGGTCCAGATGCGGCTGAAATCGCGGCCGACGCTGGCCAGGCACGCAGCCGTGTTCAGCAGCCCGACCAGACCGGGCCACTGGCCCGAGAAGTTGCTGGCCAGCAGCAGCGGGTTGCTCTTGCCGACCACGCCGTCGCACGTGTGCGGCCCGTAGAACCAGTGCACGCACACGCCGATCAGCGGGTCGTCGATCGGCCCGAGCTTCTCGATGGCTTCGTGCGGCCGCGTGAGGAAGCCCTCCACGCGATAGGAGCGCCGGCCGAGTTTGTTGAGCGCGGCCTCAAGCTGCTGCGTCGCCTGCGTGACGCTGGGCCGCGCCCACTCGTTGGGCTTGGCGCGATAGTCGCCCGGCCAGAAGATCGCGATCCGCTGTGCCATGATTCACCGTCCTTCCCTGTGCGAAGGTATGAGCGTCTAAGCATAACGGCAGCGCTGCTATACTGCGTGCCGCCCGCGGAGACCCAGGCAGGGCGAGCAACAGGCAGGGGCGTGGCGGATACACCGGCGGGCCGGCCGAAAGTCAGCACAGCCGGGGGCGGCTGTGCCACACATCCGCCCGGCCTGCGGCGCAGACCTGGCAACGGAGGCGAGATGCTCGATTACGCTGCGGTCCTCGAGCGAGCCAGACGCTCCCAAGCCGACATGGTGCGGTTGCTGCGCGAGCTGGTGGCCATCCCCGGGGAGAGCGGCAGCGAAGGCCCGGTTATCAGCCGCATCCGCCGCGAGCTGGAGGCCGGCAGCGTGTTCGACCGCGTCTGGACCGACCCGTTCGGCAACCTGCTGGCGCAGCTCGGCCGCGGGCCGCAGTTGATCGCGATCGACGCACACGTGGACACGGTCGGGATCGGCGACCGTCGCCAGTGGAAGCACGACCCGTATCAGGGCAAGGTTGAGAAGGGCGTCGTCTACGGCCGCGGGGCCGGCGACCAGCGCGGCGCGATTCCGTCCATGATCTACGCGGCGCGGATCATCCGCGAGCTGAAGCTGGGCGATCCACGCTGGTCGCTGCTGCTGACGTTCACGGTGTGCGAGGAGGACTGCGACGGGCTGTGCTGGCAATACATCGTGCGCGAGGACGGCATCCGGCCTGAGTGCGTCGTGGTCACCGACTCGACCAACTGCAACATCCTGCGCGGGCAGCGCGGGCGCATGGAGATCGGCGTCACCGTGCGCGGCCGCTCGTGCCACGGCTCCATGCCGCAGCGCGGCGACAACGCCGTGTACAAAATCGCCCGTGTGATCCGCGAGATCGAGCGGCTGAACGCCAACGGTCTGAAGAGAGATCGTTTTCTCGGCGACGGGAGCATCGCGGTCACGTACGTGGACTGCAAGACGCCCAGCCGGTGCGCGATTCCCGACCAGGCGTACGTCCACCTCGATCGTCGCTTGACTTTCGGCGAAACGAAGCCGTCCGCGCTGCGCGAGGTGCGAGCGGCGCTACGGCGCGCGGGCGTGAGCGGCGCCGTACAGGTGCCGCACTACCACAAGCCAACGTACACCGGCCTGGTCTACGAGACCGAGAGCGTCTTCCCCACCTGGTGCGAGCCGGAGGACGCGCCGCAGGTACAGGCCGCAGTGCAGACCTACCGCGCCCTGTTTCGGCGCAAGCCGACCGTCGGCCGCTGGACGTTCAGCACCAACGGCGTAGCGATCGCAGGCATTTTCAAGATCCCTGCGGTCGGTTTCGGCCCGGCGTCCGAGCGCGTGGCGCACACTGTCAACGACAGCGTGCCCATCGCGCACCTGGTCAAGTGCGCGGCGTTCTACGCGGCGTTTCCCGGTACGTACTGCGGAGTCTCCAGCAGGCCCGCGCAGACACGCACGCGCCGGATGAAGTGACCTTGTGCCAAAGCGCACCCGTCAGAACGCGAAGCGCAGGCGCGCTGCTTGCGGGAGCGCCCGCTTGCGCTGCGCGTTCTGAAGGTCAGGCCGTCGCGCGAGGTCATTCACACGCGTGCTGACTGGCGCAATACGTCCGCTGTGCCTTGCAGCGGCCGGACTGTGCCGCCCGGCCGCAACTACGGCGTGGAGTCCGCCGGCGCCCGAGGCTCCGACGTGTCGACCGTTGGCCGCGTCTGGGCCAGATGCTCCACAGCGCGCTGCCGCAACAGGTCCAACCCGGGCCGCAGGTCGAACGGACGCCGCGGCTGAAAGATCAGCGGCACATCCTGGCCATGCAGCCGCACGGTGAGGATCGTGCCGTTCTCCTCCCCGTGCGTCCCGAAGACCCGCAGCACTTCGTCGCGCACTTCGAACCGCACGCCCAACCGCGCGTACTCGATCCGCTCCGGCAGCGCGAACGGCAGCTCGACCTGCAGCGTGCGGCGGACCAGCTCCTGCAACAGTCGGCCCTCGACCCAGTTCGGAGTATCGCCGGCCTCAGCGACCACCAGCGCCGCCGTCAGCGACTGAAGCCGGTTGTCCACGACTCGCAGCTCGTCGATCGTTGCGCGCAGCGTGCCGCTCATCTCGCCGCGGCCGAGCGCGGCCGTCAGCGCCCTCAGATCGACGTCGCGGCATTCGCCCGCGGCCGCTAGCAGGGCGACGCCGCTGCGCGAGATGTCCGCCTCGCGGACGCTCAGGCTGGCCACGCCGCTGGTCCCGCTCAGCCCGAACGCCGCCAGCACGTCGCCCAACGACACTTCTTGCAGCATGCCGCGAAACCGCAGCCGCGCCGGCGCGCCATTCTCGATCCGCAGTTCCTCCAGCTCGATCTGCGGGCAGCGTCCGCGCCACGCGACCGCCGTCCAGCCGGCCGTCAGCTCGCGCAGGTCCAGCTCCGCGCAGCGCCCGGCCAGCACCAGCGTCTGCCCGCCCTCGGATTCCTCATACTGCATGCGGCCCTGGAAGCGCCCGCTGTGCGCGTCCACCCCCGTCAAACGGCGCAATTCGGCGGCGGAGAGCGGCAGGTCCGGCACGATCAGTTCCGCGTGGTCGATGCGGATGCCGTCGCGCGTCGGCGAGAAGCGGGCCGTCAACTTGACCGGCTCACGGCAGGCCCAGCCGTTGAATTCGCGGCACGCAACCGCCGCCGTCCCGTGTTGCGCGTCCACAAAGCTCACGCTGCCGGCCGCGCCGCTGAGCCGCGCCCGGTACCCGTTGCGCACGAATGCGACGTCCATGTCCTCGAAGTGCACGCGCCGCGGCCCGCCGCGGCTGAAGCCCGGCCGCAGCCCCGACTCCAGCACACCCCGGTAGTCCGACCGCAGCCACGTACGCGTCGAGACCTCGCACTCGCCGCCGAGCACCTGTATCTCGTAGGCGTCCGGGTCGGCCGCGGTAGCGGTGCTCTGGACGATCGCGCGGCGGCAGGTCAGGGCCCGGTCGCGTCGCTCGGGCAGCCACACGACCACGTCGCGGAACTCGCGCGCCCGCAGCGAGTGGGGCACGATCCCGCCGATGTCGCTCGGCAGACCCAGCGTGCGACTCAGCTCGGCGGCGCACGCGCCGCGGTAGGAGGCACGATTGAGGTAAAGTGTGTAGCCGCCGCTGATCGCCAGCCAGCTCAGCGTGACGAGCGCGACCGCGCCGGCCGCAATGAGACGGAACCACGCCACGGCCGCATTCTACGCGAAACCGAGGGTCGGGGTTGGCACACTCGCCGGCAGGTGTGCCTGTGGGCGTCGCCAGGCCCACCTGGACGGCTCCGCCGCACTGCACAGCGCAGAATTCACGCCGGCGGCCTCGCTGCGGTGGCCTGCGGCCGGCCTTCCCCGCTGCCGCCTCACCGGGTTCAGTCCCCGTACCCCCGATGCCGATTTTACGGGCAGCGAAGCCGGCTACCTTCGGCGACGGTCCGCCGCATTGCCGCCGGCGCTTCGGAGGTACATGAATGAAACCCCATTGGCTCTGGATCGCTTCCGTAGCAGGTCTGCTGGCCGGCTGCGCGGGCAAGCCCGCGGCGCGTCTCAACGCTCCGCCGCACGGCGTGGAGCAGAGCGCGGAGGAGGACCTCAAGCCGCGCATGGAAGGCACGTTTGCGTACATGGCCGACAACGCCCTGCTGGCGGACATGACCGTCAGCGACATGCACTTTTTGCCGCATCGCGACCAGCTCAACACGCTCGGCGAGCAGCGGCTCAGTCGGCTGGCGCAACTGATGGAAGCCTACGGCGGGACGGTCCGCTTCAGCACGAACGAGGAGGACCAGGGGCTGATCGACCGGCGCACCGAAACGATCCGCAGTTTCCTGGCCGAGGCGGGCATCGACACCAGCAAGGAAGCGGTGACGCGCGACCTGCCCGGGGGCCGCGGCATGCAGGCCACGGAGGCCATGCTCATCCGGGCCGAGCGCGGCACGTTCAAGCCGGATCAGACGAAGTCTGCGGACAGGGGCGGGGACACGACCCGGCCATAGAGCCGCGCGCCGGTCTGGGCCCACGGGCGCGGGCGCGCGTCGGGCTGTACAGACGTCACGAGTAGCAAAGGGAGTGGTGAAAGTGAACCAACGGAATCTTCACCGCCGCCTGTTCGTGGTCGCGCTGCTCGGTGTCGCGGCCGGCTGCCAGCAACCGGGCCAGCAGGTCAAGACCGTGCCTGGTGCGCTGCCGAACGAGCCGCCCGGCGACCCGACCCCCAAGCTTACCGCCACGACGTATTTCGCGCATGCGCACCTGCTGGAGCGTCAGGGGCAGTACGACCGCGCCATCGCGCAATACAACCAGGCGCTGGAGCTGCAGCCCAACTTCGTGAGCGCTCGTAACCGGCTGGGCATCACGCTGAACAAGGTCGGTCGGCACGCTGAAGCGACGCAGCAGTTCCTGCTGGCCACCGGCGCCCGCCCGGACGTACCGTACCTGTTCAACAACCTGGGCTTCAGCCTCTACCTGGAGGGCCGCTACGCGGACGCCAGGCTCGCGTTGGAGCGGGCCATCGAGCTCGATCCGAAGTTCGCCCGCGCCCGCATGAACCACGCCCTGGTCCTGGCTCGGATGGGCCACTTCGAAAGGGCCTTCGACGAGATGCTGACCGTCGGCCATCCCGCCGACACCCATTTCAACCTGGGCATCCTGCTGTCGGAGGCCGGACGGTACGCCGAGGCCGCCAACCACTTGCGCAAGGCCCTGGAGCTGCAGCCGGATTTCGAGGCCGCCAGCGGGCAACTGGCCGAGGTCGCGCGGCTGGCGGCGGCGCGGGAAGCGCAGCGCTCCGCCGAGGTAGAGTTCGAGGCGCAGCGCGAGCCGCGGTATGAGCTGCCGCAGGTGACCGTGATTGACGCGTCCCCGCCGGACACGACTGCCGCTCAGGCCGCGCAGATCGAACCTGCACCTCTGGCGCCGCAGTCGCCCGCGGAGGTCGAGGCGGCCGCCGCCACGCCATCCACGCCGGGAATCCAGGTCGAACCAGAAACGGCCGGCCCGATCAGCTCGACCGCCGTGCCGCAGCCTTCAGGCGCAGCGGAACCGCTGGGGGCTGCGTTCGTCGGCCCGACGGACGCCGATGTCCCGATGCCGGCGCTTGACAGTGAACGGTATCCGCGCTGGGACGCCTCGCCGCCGGAGTTGCAGACGTTTGTGGATCGCCTGCTTGGTGCGCCCCAGGTTACGGTGCCGCCGCCCGCGCAGCCGCTCGCACTCGATTTCACGGACGTGCTTGGCGCCGACGCACAGACGGAGCCCCGGCTGCCGCCGATCGAACCGGACGCATCCGGGTCCAACGACGTGATCGACGCAGCGATGGAGCCAGCCGCGCCAGAGGCCCAAGCCGGGAGCGAGATCGGCGCAACGGAGAATGCGACCCTGCCCGCGCGTCCGGATGTGGCTCGGTTGATCGAGCTGCTGGAAAGCTTCGTCGCCGCCGTGCGGACGCACTCCGAAAACCTCGATGGTCTCTTCTGCGAGCTGGGCGACTTCCTGTTCCCGACGTCGCCGACCGCACCCGAACCGTCCGAGCCTGAGTAGCTCCACAAACCTCCCCCCCGGCCCGCGCTGCCAGCGGACGCCGCAGCGGTCTCACGCGTAACCCATGGCGCAGGAGTCCGGCGGCGAGATCGGCTCACAGGGTACCGATCGCTTGCAGGCCGTCGAATTCCTCGAGCATCCTAGTGCGGCTGAATCGCTGCCGCGCGTCGATACGTCCCGCCTCCGCTCGTCGCCGCGCCTCGTCTGCGTCCTCCAGCGCTTGCAGCATGCGCGCCGCGGCAGCCTTCGGGCTGCCCGGTGCACAGAGCCACGCGTTGCGGCCTTCGGCCAACAGCTCCATTACCGCGCTGCCGCGGCTTGCAACGATGGGCACACCGGCTGCCATCGCGCGGAGGACTCCACCCAGCGGCGCGTCGCCCGCCGGCAGATACAGCGCCAGGTCGGCTGCGGCCAGGAGTGCGGCGGACTCCTCTTGATCACCGACGAAGCGCGCCACGCCCGACATTCCGCACGAGCGGAGCAGGGCTTCGATCCGCCGTACCTCCCGACCCGCGCCGGGGACGATCAGCCTCACATCCGCGCGCACCTTGCTCACCACCAGCGTCGCCCAGGCCGCGTAGAACGCGCCGGTCTCGGGCCGCACCGGGGGCAACAACAGCACCGCGACGTCGCGGGGCCCCAGGCCCATCCGCTGCCGCACTGCCGGTCGGCCAGGCCCCAAGGCGTCCTCAGCATCCGGAAGGGCGGGAATCACGACGCAGCCTTCGCGCGGCACGCCCGCCGCTTCCAGTCCCCGTCGCACCGCTTCTGACGCGCACACGAAGCGCCGCACGAGCGAATTGCCCGCCGCGCGCCCGGCGGCGGCTGCGCCCGGTGCGTCGCGTGGCGCCGAGACGTCCACGACGACCACCGCCGGCCGGAACCCGAACCGCAGGCCCCAGCGAAGGGCCAGATCGCACACGCGAACCGCTCCCGGCGACCAGGCGTGCAAGGCGAAGCCGGCGTCGATTTGGACCGCTCTAACCAGGGCCGCAGCCGCAAGCGGCGCCGGCCAGTAGGAAGCGACGACGCGTTTGACGGCGAGCCGGCGCGTCAGGGTGCGGGGTGGTGGGCCGAGGGCGATCACGCAAGCCCGATTCGCCCACCTCGACCGGGCCAGCACCGCGCAGAGCAGGTCCAGCCGCTCCGGCTGCATGTCCGGCCCAACCAGGTGCACGACCTGACGCTCGAGAACCGGCACGGCTTCCCCACAGGGTTCTAATCGTACTCGCGAAAGGAGGGGGCTTCAGGCTTGCCGGCCAATGGAGACAGGCAAGAGACCCGAATGTCAAGCGGTGAAGTGGTGAGATAATCGGGCGGGCGGACCGCGCCTTGCGTCGACCCCTGCCAGAGCGCCCGGTCAGGCCGTCTGCGGCGGGTTGGTCTTGTAGCGGATCGGCCCCCGCTTCTCGGCCCCCGACGCATGACCGCTGATCGCCTGCTCGGACAGCTTGATCACGCGCGGCTTCTCGACGGTCTGCTCCTCTGTGGCGGCGTCGGCCTCACTGAGCCAATCGAGGACGCTGTCCTCGAGGCTCTTCTGGGCGGGAATCTCGAATCTGCCCCCGCACTTCTTGCAGCGAGCGGTACGTCCGCCAAACTCCACCGGGAGCCGGTACTTCGCCCCGCAACTGCCGCAATTGCATTTGATGAACTCAGCCACAGTCCACCTCGTTCGTCTGGCGCGGACCTTCCGCACCCCCGGATGCGCAGGACGACAGACCCAGCGCCTCCAGTTCACCCGTTCGGCTGAGCAGTTGAGAAACAGGCAATGAACGAGATGAGGCCGACTCTCTCGTTTACGATCATCCAGCCGTATGACGCTTCCGATGAATAGCAATCATCAAATGATCGGGCGCTCAGCCTTCGCCCGAGCACGCATGAGCTTATCACGCGCAACGTGCCATTGCAATAGGTCATATCGGCCGCCCACCGTCACCGGCTACATATTTGGCTGAGCTGACGGATTTCCGACAGCCCTGACACCTACGGCCGGAACCACTCGCCGCAACGCCGGCACATCGGGTACGCCCGCAAGTCGAGCTCGGCGTGGGCTTGACGCAGCCGGGTCAGCGGTGATCCGCGCCAGATGGCCTCCAGCGGCTGTTCCGTCCAGCGGGCCACCTCAGTGCCCCCGACAGCGTCCTGACCGCACTGAGCCACACGTCCGTCCGCCAGGAGGGACAGGCTCCTCGCCAGCCGGCGGCAGGGTTCCCGGACCGGCGGCGTCAGGCAGAGCGTCGTATCGGGTGGCAAGATACCAGCGAAGTCGTTGTAGCCGTGGATAACCGCCCAGCCGCCCTGCCGGACCCAATGGTCGTAGAACGGCTCGGTATCGGAAAGCGTTGCGGAGCAACGGGTTAACGAACAAACGACAATCGGCTGCGGGCAGAGCCTCGTGCGCCGAGCCTGCTGGATTCGTTCTACATTGGCCAAGACACGGTCGTAAGCGTCGAGTCTATTTACAGTCCGATAAGTGTCGCGACAACTGGCATCCAGCAGAACCTCCACAAGGTCCACCCGCGTCTCCAGCATCGCTTCGACCGCTGCCTCGGGCAATTCGACCAGCGGTGTCCGAACCGCGAGACCGCACACGCCGGCGTCGCGGACCCGCCGACAGACATCCGTGAACCCGGGGTGCAGCAACGGGTCACCGTGGCCAGCCAAGACGACCAGCCGATCGTCATACGTCGCCAGCTCCGCGGCGAGACGGCCTACGGCGTCGAGATCAGGCAGGCGCCGCCGCGGAATGCGACTGCCTCGCGGACGCAGCATCGTCTCCGGCAGCGGGTCGTCGGTCGTGAGCTCCAGTTCGATTTCAACCGGCAGCGGGCCGGCGCGATCGTGCCCTGGTCTGCGCAGCCAATCGCACAACGTCACCGCGTCACAGTCTTCCCCCAGCTCCGCGAAGGCCGCCGCTAGCAGCTCGCGCGAGCGCCGTGTGTCGCCGGTGAGCCGGGCCGCCGTTTGTGCGACGAGCGCCGCCACGCGACAGCAGTTCGGACTGGTGATGGGGTCGAGGCCGGGCGTCTCTGGGCGGTAGGCGAGCGAAAGCCCGAAGGAATGTTGGCGCTCCAGCAGTTCGCGCACGACCAGCCGCCGCAAGATCAGCCCGGCCACCCCTGGCGGGGCCTGCGTGAAGACGAGCCGGGCTTCGTCCGCGTTCTCATGCAGGTGTGTGAGCATCTGCTCGGCGATAGCGCTGTCGAGAGCCGGCTGATGGCCGTCGAGGCACAGCACCGCTTCGGCGCGATAGTGATCGAGCACGCGGCCGGCCGGCAGCGGCTCGAGGTACTCGTCGAACCAGGTCGTACCCAGCGGGCTGCCGCGCCAGCTCTCGAGCCCCCACTTGCGGGCCGAGCGGATCAGGCTGCGGCGCGGCCGCTGCCCGTCGTCCAGCGGCAGCACCTCGAACACCTTGTCCAGCGAAAGCGCACGCAGCGCGTCGTGCGCGACACCCTGGTCGCGCGGGCGAACCAACAGGCAGCGACGCGAAAGCCCGCCCACGCACGCCAGGCGCGTCAGCGTGTGGCCCAGGATGCTGCGCGACCCGAGCCGCGTCAGCAACTGTGACGGCCCGCCCAGGAACGTCTCCACAAAATCCGCGAACACCGCGGCGACGATCTCCATCACATACGCTCCTGTACGCGCGCGAGCGCGTCGGGCAGAACGCGCGCCAGAAACTCGCAGCCGTCGGTGAACGCCGCCACGAACTCCCGGTCGCGCGCCAGCCGCTGCCGAGCCGTCTGGCGCGTCTCCTTCTCAACCGTGCCCAGCCGACGATCCGCGCTGTAGCGCCGCAGCTCGCCCAGGGCGGAGACGTCGACAACCAGTCGATACATGGCGGCGAACTTCTGCATGCCGCGGCGCAGCTCGTCCACGCGGACCATCACGCGGTTGAACTCGCTCGGGCGATCCAGCAGGCCGTAGAGCCTGTCCAACAGGCCGCCCATCTCTGCGGCGATCGCATGGACCTCCTGCAACTCCCGCTGCCGCTCCTCCAGCTCCCGAACGACGCGCTCGCGGCGCACGGCGGCCGTGGGCGACGGCGCAGCGAACAGCCCGGCCGGCAGCGGCCGACGACAGAAGCGCTCGACCGCCTGGTCCAGCGGCATGACCTCCATGCCGGGAATCGCCAGCCCGCCCTCGGAGGCCTGAATCACGCGGCAGCGGGCGTTGGCGAAGTCGGCCGCGAACTGCTCGGCGTAGCTGAGCAGCGTCTCGTCGCTGTAGACCTCGCGGCCGTGCAGGTCGCGCACGCGGCGGAGGATCGGGCGGTTGCGGGCGATGCGCTCCCACTGCTTCATTTCCAGCGTGCAGAAGCGACCCAGCTCCGGCTGCCAGGTCTGCTCGATCGGCATGCCGGGCAGGTAGTACAGCCCCTCGCTGAAGGCCAGGTCCTGCCCGACGAAGATCACCGGGTCGCAGCCCAGATGCTGGGCCAGGTAGAAGGCCAGGTGGGCCACGGTCGTGCCCGCCGGCAACGAGCCGCGCGCGGGCGCCGCCTCGCGCAGCAGCAGGTCGTGGAACCGATGTCGCAGGACCCGCTGCGGGCCGCGGTAGAGGTCCAGCACGTGCCACGCCGCCTTCGGCTCCGCCACGAGCATGCAGTCGCCGAAGTCCTCGACCCCGCGGAAGAACTCCGCCGACACCTCGTGGTAGTCCAGACTGGTTACGAAATGCGGCAGGGCATCCAGGGCGCGCAGCAGCTTGAAGACCGTCTGCACCGCGATGACGACCGCACGCTGCCGCAACTCGCGCAGTCGGCGCACATGCCGCGCCAGCGACGGCCCGGCCGCCACGACGACGGCCGGGTAGCCGACCGCCCGGTTTTGCAGCGCCTCGACGCCCGGGTTGGCCAGGTAGTGCGGCAGGTTGAACGCCACATTCTTGAACGTGACCCGCGCCGTCTTGAGCAGCGTGACCATCTGCAGCCGGGCGTACGCCATGAAGTCGGCCAGCGCCGCGCGGACCTGGCGATGAAAGTCAGCGTGCACGCGGGCGGCGTGCGGCGATGCCACGAACGCCAGCCCGAGCAGCAGGTCGGTGGCGTGCGCGCGCAGCTTGTCATGCACGTGGGCCTTGTCGGCGGCGGTCAGGAAGACCACGCGTCGGTCAGCCAGCGGCAGCGACAGGTCGTTGGCGCACAGCGCCGCCTTGATCACGGCCAGGTCGTTCTCGGCCACGATCAGCAGCGGCCTGTCAAAGCGCTGCTCGAGCGCGAGCAGGGCGTAGCCGAGGCCCAGGCCGTGCAGCAGAAAGGCCGGAGGCGCTGGGGAACGCTGGCTGTGGGCGAGCGCTTCGGCCTCCTGCAACGGGTGGTAGCGGCTGTGGGCGTAGACCGTGCGGCCGTCGTCGGCCCTCAACCGCAACGTGAACTGACCGTCACGGGCGCGTTCGAGCGGCGGCAGGTGCTCGAAGGTCAGCCCGTCAATGCGGGCCGCGAGGGCTGCGTCCACGCGGTACAGCGCTTCAAGGTTGTGGAGATAGCGGGACAGGCAGGCGGCGAGCGGATCGGCCCTGGACGCGCCGTCGCGGGCGAAGCCCGCGTTCGCTTTGTGAACCGCTCGCTGCCCGAGCGCCGGCACGTCAAGGGCAGGCGATGCCATCTCGGCCTTGCTCAAGGCTGACTCCGCGTGGTTCCTGCGCGGTCGCTGGCCGACACATCGTTTCTATCGGCCGAGGGGGCGCAAACGGCGCGGCGGGCAGCTCTTGCGCGTTGGCCCCGCCTACGTTCAGCCGGTGTGCCGCGACGTCCGATCAGACCACTACAGCGCCGGACAATGGAGCAGGCGGAGTCGGTTGGAGGCTCCGTTCATCGCGGCAGTCCGTGCGGCCATTCTTGCTGGTCCGGCGGCTGGGTTGGCGGGTACCTACGCGTTGGTGAACTTCAGGATTCTAACAAAGGAAGCAGCTATGACATCACAAACCACCACAACCTTCAGCGAAACCTATGCGGCGGCGAACGTCGGCACCACGGTCCCGTTTGACGCCATCAACGAGCCGGGCGCCTACGTGTGCAACTGGAGCGGGCACCTGCTCCGCGTCCCGGAAGACGGCGTGCAGCAGGGCCGCTCTCCGCTGGTCAACATCGTCGGCAACGAGCCGCTGACGGTGACCAAGATCAGCAACAACCCGTTCATCACGATCACGAAGGCCAAGCTGATCGCGTCCAACCTGGACCTGGGCGTCAACTTCTAGGCCCGTCCGCGATCGCAGGCAACGCCGCACGCTGCAAGCCGGCGGGACCCAGGGTTCCGCCGGCTTTTCGATTGCGCCGCGCGGCGGGCCGGGGCGGTTGCGAGGCTGCGGGCGGGCGACTAGCCTTTCGTGCGTCGAGCGCACCCCATCGAGGCGGGATTCCTGGGTCGCTGCGCTCGTTTCAAGGGACGTACGAACGGGCATTGGCGGACGAAGGGCAATTGGGTGAAGCGCGACTACGTGACGATCGTCTCCGGCCTGCCGCGGTCGGGCACCTCAATGATGATGAAGATGCTGGACGAGGCCGGGCTGCCGGCGTTGACGGACCAGATCCGCAAGGCGGACGCGGACAACCCCAAGGGCTATTACGAGTTCGAGCTGGTCAAGAAGACCCGGCAGGACCCCTCGTGGCTGGCGGGGGCAACGGGCAAGTGCGTCAAGATGGTCTACCGTCTGCTGTACGACCTGCCCGACGGCTACCAGTACCGCGTAATCCTGATGCGCCGCAACCTGGACGAGGTCCTGCAGAGCCAGGAGGTCATGCTGGAGCGCAGCGGCAAGGGCGGCGGTACGCTGAGCAACGACAAGCTCAAGGCCATGTTCCAGGCCGAGATGGAGAAGGCCGCCCGCTGGATGAGCGAGCGGCCGAACTTCGCGTTCATCGACGTGAACTACAACCAGATGCTGGCCGAGCCGCGCCCGCAGGTGAAGCGCCTGAACGACTTCCTGGGGGGCGATCTGAGCGAGCAGAAGATGCTCGAAGCAATCGACCCGAACCTGTATCGGCAGCGCAAGTCGTAGAAGGCCGGATGCAACCGCAAAGGCACCGCGCGGCCCTCGGCCGCAACGAAATGCAACCGCCGACGCGGCCGACAGGTGCGGTCGGCATTCGGAAGTGCTTGAGCGCCCGCCGTTGTCGGCGGACTTCCGTGGCGACCCGGAGTACTCCAAGTCAATCCTGGTGCGCGTGGAGTGACGCGGGCGGGGTCGGCCGCGGCGTTGCGGACGCCGGGTCGCCCTGCGCCGCAGGGCTTGCGGCCGCGGGCTGAGACGGCGGCGCGCTCGGCTCCGTCGCCTGCACATGCCCTGCCAGGCTGCGCGGCCTGGCCGCAGCGCCGCAGCGCACGATGTAGATCGGCCGCTGCTTGGCCTCCTCGTACAACCGGCCGATGTACTCGCCCAGAATCCACAGCACGATGAGCTGCACGCCACCGAGCACGAGCACTGTCGCCAGGATCGAGCTCCAGCCGGGGATGGTCCGGTTCGTGAACAGCCGCGCCCACAGCACGAACAGCAGGTACGCCATCGCCGCCAGCGACACGAACACGCCCGCCAGCCCGGCCAGTCGCAGCGGCCAGGACGAGAACGAGAAGATCGCGTCGCCCGCCAGCCGCACCATCGCCCGCCAGGTGTACTTGGAGCGCCCCGCCTGCCGCGGTTGGGCCTCGTACGCCACCTCCTCGTACGCGAAGCCGATCCACTGCACCAGTCCGCGGTTGAAGCGGCAGCGCTCGCGGCAGGTCAGGAAGGCGTTCACCGCCTCGCGCGACATCAGGCGGAAGTCCGCCGCCCCGGGCGTTACGTGGATCCGCGACACAGCCGACAGCAGCCGGTAGAAACCGTGCGACCCGGCGCGCTTGAGCGGGCTGACGTCCGCCGGTTCACGCCGCACCGCCTGAACCACCTCCGCACCCGCCCGCCAGCGTGCGACCAGCGGCTCGATCAGCTCGGGCGGGTGCTGCAGGTCGCCGTCCAGGGTGATCACCGCGTCGCCGCGGGCGTGCTCCAGGCCGGCGAACAGGGCCGCCTGGTGGCCGAAGTTGCGCGACAGGTGCAGCAGGCGGAGGTGGGGGTTGGCGGCGGCGAGCTGCTCGATGCGGCTGGCGGTCTGGTCGCGGCTGCCGTCGTCCACGAACAGCAACTCGTAGTCGCAACCGAGGCGCTGGAGCACAGCGGTGGTGCGTGCGGTCAGCGCGGCGACGTTGTCCTGCTCGTTGAAGACGGGCACGACGACGGAGAGGGTTGGCCAGGAAGCGTCGTGCAGGTCGGGCATGCGGGTGATGATACTGCGCCGCGCCGGGGCCGGCGCTGCGGCGCGCCGATCGTTGGGCGATCGGCCAAATGCGGGCTTGGGGGGCTTGACGGAATGCCCGGCGGCGTGGATAGTGCGCGGCCGTGAGCGAGGCGTGCGGCAGGTTCCCGTCAGCGTGGGCGGGGCCGTGACGCCAAAGACGAGTGGGAGGTGTGCATGTTTCTGGCGCAAGAGACGACAACGACGGATCTGACTTCGCTGCTGGGCGGCGCCGGCATCGTCGGCGTCCTCGTGGTCGGGCTGCTGATTTTTCTGTTCTTCCGTTTCTTCCGCGGCGGCGGCGACTAGCCGGCACACTCGCGCAGCGGAATACAGACGCACCTCAAACGGCCGCTGCATCGGTCGCATGAGGTGCGTTTGTCGTTTTTTTGGCCCCACTTTCGCCAGCGCGTTCGCCGTCGCTGCCGAACCCTGAGCCTTGCCGTTTCGCGGCCCGCAGCACGGCGCGCACCGGGCTGGCGTCGAAGCCGACCAGCTTGAGCGGCAGCGCGATCAGCTCGTAGAAGCCCTCCGGAACATCGCGCAGCAGCAGCCCCTCCAGGATCGCCATGTCGTGCACCAGGAACCGTTTGTGGGCCGGCAGGTCCTTCGAGTCGAACAGGTCCACACTCGGCGTGTCGACGCCCACCAGCCGCACACCGCGCTCGTGCAGCCAGTCCAACAGCTCCGGCGCCAGGGCGGCGAAGTCCTGGTTGAAGACGGTGGGGTCGGGGAATGTGCCCGTGGCGATGAGGATGCGCGGGGCGAGGCCGCCATGCCGCTGCCGCGCGCGGTCGAACGCCTGCGGCTTGATTCGCGTGCCGCGTGCCGCGTGGATTCGTACGACCTGGCACGGGCCGATGTAGTAGTCCAGGCTGCGCTCGTCGATCGCCGCCCCCTCGATGCCGTAGTGGCTCGGCGCATCCGCGTGCGCCCCGAGGTGCACCGTGGCGTGCAGCGTCGAGAGCGTCAGGGGCTCGCCGCGGCGCAAGTCCAGCAGCACCTCGCGCGTCGGCGGCGTGTCGCCGGGCCAGACCGCCAGGGCCGGGCTGACGGCTGGCGTGATGTCGATCAGGTAACCGGACACGTGGATCCGGCATCAGTCTATCATGGCGGGGCCGCAGGCGTGGGGGGCGGGGTTGCAGGGCTTGAACCCGCAGGCGGGCAGGGGAGTACACTGAAAGGAGGAACCGCAACCGTGCAACGCCTCGCGATCCTGAGCATCGCCGCGCTGGCTGGCCTGAGCGGGGCCTGCACGCCGCCGCACGCCCAGGCGCAGTCGGGCAGTGCGCTCGGTCCAGCCGCCGCCGGCCGCGCCGAGCATCCAACCAGTGAGCCAACCATGAAGACAGATTCGTCGAGCAAGCCGCGTTACTCGAAGTCGAGCTACGACATCACGCCGCTGCCGCGCGAGAAGGTCGCCGAGCTGGCCGCCAAGCTGGACCCGGAGAGCTACCGCATCACGCAGAAGGCGGGCACGGAGCCGGCGTTCTGCGGCAACCTGCTGGACAACAAGAAGGACGGCGTCTACGCCTGCGTGGTGTGCGGGCTGCCGCTGTTCGCCAGCGCCCACAAGTTCAACTCCGGCACCGGCTGGCCGAGCTTCTACCGCGAGTTCGACGCGGAGCACGTGCGCCGGAAGGCAGACAAAAGTCACGGCATGACGCGCACGGAGATCAACTGCGCCCGCTGCGGTTCGCATCTGGGGCACGTCTTCGACGACGGCCCGAAGCCGACCGGCGAGCGCCACTGCCTGAACTCGGCCTCGTTGCGCTTCTACGAGAAGGACGCCGAGCTGCCGCCGGAGAGCCGCCCGGTGCAGACCGAGACGGCGTACTTCGCGGGCGGGTGCTTCTGGGGCCTCGAGCACTACTTCCAGCAGGGGCCAGGGGTGATCGACGCGGTCAGCGGCTACATGCAGGGCCGCGTGGACAAGCCGTCATACGAGCAGGTCTGCACGGACACGACCGGGCACGCGGAGACCGTCAAGGTCATCTACGACCCGCAGCGGATCAGCTTCCGGCGGCTGCTGGAGGCGTTCTTCGTGATGCACAACCCGACGGAGCTTAACCGCCAGGGGCCGGACGTCGGCGAGCAGTACCGCTCCGGCGTCTGGTACGCGAACGACGAGCAGCGCCGTGAGGCGGAGGCGTACGTCAAGGAGCTGGAGGCGTCGGGCCGCTTCGCCGGCCGCAGGATCGTCACGCAAATCGAGCCGGCCAGGACCTTCTGGCCCGCCGAGGAATACCACCAGGACTACATCGTGAAGACCGGCCGCGTGTGCCACGTGCCCAACCCGTGGTAGCGTCGATCCAGGCACGTCCGCAAGAGCCGTAGTGCAAAGCTCCGCTTGCCGGTGCGGTACAAAGCCTGTTGCAAAGCGGAGCTTTGCACTACGCTGTGAAGGCGATGCGCAAGCCGGTCATTCTGATCACGGGCGCCAACGGCGAGATCGGCCATGGGCTGATCGCGTACTTCGTCGGCCAGGAGCAGGACGACATCGTCGCGCTGGACCTCAAGCCGCTGGACGAGAAGATCGTCCGCGACGGAGTCGTCAGCATCGTGGGCGACATCCTGGACGAGAACCTGCTGCAACGGCTGGTCAGCGAGTACGAGATTCACACGATCTACCACCTGGCGGCGCTGCTCAGCACACGAAGCGAGTACACGCCGGCCATCGCGCACCGCGTCAACGTGGACGGTACGCTGAACCTGTTGCAGCTCGCGCACGAGCAGGCCCGCTGGCACGGGCACACGGTCAAGTTCCTGTTCCCCAGCTCGATCGCGGCCTACGGGTTGCCCGACGCGGCCGCCAAGAGCCGCGTCGGCAAGGTGCGCGAGAACGAATGGAACTTCCCCACCACCATGTACGGCTGCAACAAGCTGTACTGCGAGCAGCTCGGCCGCTACTTCACGAAGCACTACCGGCAGCTCGCGGCCGAGCGCGCCCCCAGCGGCGTGGACTTCCGTGCCGTCCGCCTGCCCGGGCTGATCAGCGCGGTGACGGTGCCTTCGGGCGGGACAAGCGACTACGCGCCGGAGATGATCCACCACGCGGCGCAGGGCAAGCCGTACGCGTGCTTCGTGCGCGAGGACGCGCGGCTGCCGTTCATGGCCATGCCGGACGCGATCCAGGCGCTGGTAACGCTGGCGGACGCCGCGGCCGCGCGGCTCACGCAGCACGTGTATAACGTGGGCGCGTTCAGCCTGACCGCGGGGGAGATTCGGCACCGCGTGCTCAAGGCGTTCCCGCAGGCCAGGATCACCTTTGAGCCCGACCCGCCGCGGGCGGCGATCGTGGATACGTGGCCGGCGGACGTGGACGACACGCCGGCGCGGCGCGACTGGGGCTGGAAGCCGCAGTACCAGGCGGACCGGGCGTTCGACGAGTACCTGCTGCCGGCGATCTCGAAGCTCTACGCGCGCAGCGGGTGAGACCAAAGAACCGCAGAGGCGCAAAGAGCGCAGAGGGCACAGCGCGGCAGAGCCGCAACCAAAGCTTGCGAAGAAAACAAGATTCTGTACGTTTGCATTGCAGAGAAGGCGGCGGATAGTTGGTTGCCGACTCACTTTCGTCCCCGGGGGCACGCGAGCCGGACCTGGCCGCGCCAGAGCCGGGCAACCGGGGACCGGCGCGTGGCGCGGAATATGCCAGGCGACGGATGACGGCCATTGCGGTCATCTGCATCCTGGCCGGACAAGCGGCTGACGCCACGGCAGCCACGCCGCCCGGGTCGGCTCCGGGCCCGGCATCGCAGCCGGCCACACGGCCGGCGGAGCCGAGCGTCGCCAGCGGGTTCCTGTTCAAGTCGCTGGAACTGGACGGGCGGGCATTCCACTACTGCGTGTACGTGCCGGCGGAGTACACGCCCGAGCGGCCCTGGCCGGTCATCCTCTACCTGCATGGCTCGGAAGTCCGCGGCAGCGACGGCCTCAAACAGACCGACACCGGCATCGCCCACGCCATCCGCCGCGACCGCAGCCTCTGTCCGGCGGTCGTGGTGATGCCGCAATGCCCGGAGGGCGAAGGCTGGTCGGAGGGCATGCTCGAGCTGGCCGTACGCTGTCTCCAGCAGACATCGGGCGCGTATCACCTGGACGCGCGGCGCGTGTACCTGGTCGGCGTGTCGATGGGCGGCGCCGGCGTGTGGCTGCTAGGGGCGCGCTTCCCGGACCGGTTCGCCGCGCTGGTGCCGATCGCGGGGTTCGTCAGCCCTCCGCAGGCGCCGCCTGACCCCGCTGCCGTGCAGGCGGCCGGCGAGCGGCTGACGGCGGTTCCGATCTGGTGCTTCCACGGGGAACAGGATCGAAACGTGCTGGTTGAGCACTCGCGGAAGATGGTGGAGGCGATCCGCGCGGCGGGCGGGGACGTGAAGTACACCGAGCTTTCGGCCGGCGGCCACAACATCGGCGAGCGCATCCTGTCCGACGCGCGACTCTGGGAATGGCTGTTTGCCCAGACCCGCGCGGCGGCGAGCCAGCCGGCGCCGTAGGCTTTCGCCTGAGAGCCGCCCAACCGCGACTCGCCCATCGAGTGCCAGAGACCGGCACGCGGAATCAGATTCGGGATGCGCCTTCGGGGAGCGTGGCGAACGTCTGTTCGCTTTCGAAGCCCGCGTGCTGGGCCGGCTCGATTGCCGATAACGCGCGTTGCACGGACCACTCCGGGTTCACTGCCGGCGGCCGGTCGCGTATACTGACGACCGCGGCGAGCCTATCTCGGCGGCCACTGCGCCGCACGTCGGACGAAGAAGGGGAATCCTATGCTGCGGGTCAGAGTTCATGGTCTCAGTGCGGTGTTGTTGCTGCTGGGCTCGACCGCCACGGCGCGCGCCACCTGGTCCATCATCATCATTGACACGCGGACGAAGGAGATTGCGGTCGGATCAGCCACGTGCGTGAGCGGGGCGGACCTGAAGCGCAGTGTGCCGGTCGTGCGGGTCGGGGTCGGGGCCGCCTGCGCTCAGTCGCTCGTCGACACCAGCGGCCAGAACCGCCTGCTCATCTGGAACGAGCTGATCCGTGGTACGGACCCGAACGAGATTCTGCACTTGCTCGAGGCCCGCGACCCCGGCCACCAGACCCGCCAGTACGGCATCGCGGACGTGCACGGCCGCGGCGTCACGTTCTCCGGGGCGAACAACGGCGCCTACGCCGGCGGGCTGCTCGGTCGCCTGGGCACTATCTTCTACACCATTCAGGGCAACGTCATCACCGGCCAGCCGGTGCTGCTGGAGGCCGAGCGCCGCCTGCGGGAGGAGCCCGGCGGCATCCCCGAGAGGCTGATGGCGGCCATGGAGGGCGCGCGCTCGATGGGGGGCGACGGCCGTTGCTCCTGTTCGCCCAAGGACCCGACCGGCTGTGGCTCGCCGCCGGCGGACTTCGGCCGCACGGCGTACATCGGCTTCATTCTCTCGGCGCGGCGCGGCGACATCGACGACCCGAGCTGTGGCCCGGGCGGCTGCGCGCAGGGAGAGTACTACATGTGTTTCAACATCGAGGGGGTCGGGCCGGCGGCTCGCGACCCGGTGCCCAAACTGCGGATGATGTTCGATGAATGGCGGCTGACGCTGGTCGGCGTGCCGGACGCGATCGAATCGCTCGTCACCGTCGACCCGCCTCTGGTGCTGAACGACGGCGGCTCGACGGCGACGCTGCGGATCGAGCTGCGCGACTACCAGGGGCTGCCCGGCACGAACTTCACCGGCATCACCCTTGTGCACGACGCCGAGCTGGGCAGCGCCGGCTCGTCCACCATCGGGCCGCTGGTCGATCTGGGCGGCGGCGTGTTCGAGGCCCAGCTCACCGCGGGCACGCTGGCGGGCCATGACCGTTTCCTGATCACAGCCACCTACCCGGACGACGCCGACGCCGACACCGACGAGGAGCGCGTGCTGCTGATGCCCAGCGCGGAGCTGGTCGTGCAGGACGCGCGGGCCGACTTCAACGGCGACGGGGCCGTTACGCTGGAGGATCTCGCGCTCCTGCTGGAGGCCTTCGGTCAGTCGGATGGCGGCGACGTGGACGGCGATGGCGATACGGACCTCGAAGACCTCGCGCTGCTGCTCGGCTCGCTGCCCAGCGACGGCGGAGGCTGACTCGGCCGCACCTCGGAGTAGCCCGACGCTGGACAACTCGTAGCGCCAGCCCCCTGTAATACAAACGTACAGAATCTTGTTTTCTTCGCAACCTTTGGTTGCGGCTCTGCCGCGCTGTGGCCGATGTAGGCATCAGCAGGCCGCCACAGACGCTGTCGTGCGCTCTCGCCAGCTCTTTGGCGACCCTCAGGCCGCCGCCACCAGCCGCACGCCCGTCGCCGCCAACAGGATGTGGAACGCCAGCCGCAGCCACTTGAGCGGCAGGATGTGCGTCAGGCGGGCGCCGAACGACGCCCCGGCGATCGCACCCGGCGCCAGGCACGCCGCCAGCACCCACGCCGGTCCGAGCTTCAGGTCGGCCATCCGTGCTACAGCGACGCCTTTGCTGATGGTCGCCGCGGCGGCCAGGCCGACGATCATGCACGCCGAGGTGGCGATCGCGCTTTGCAGCCGGATGCCCAGACCACGGTGCTGCACCGGCACGGCCCAGATGCCTCCGCCGACGCCCAGCAACCCGGCCAGCAGACCGGCCGGCAGGCCCACCCAGGCGCCGACGAAGAGCCAGCGCGCGGGCGTCGGGCAGGAGGCGACCTTGCTCGCATCGCTGCCGCGCGCCTCCCAAATGCTCGCGCCAACCAGCAGGATCAGGAACCCGCCGAAGATCCGCTGCAACACGTGCGTCTGCTCGCCGGCCAGCCCGCTGCCCAGCACGACGCCCAGCAGCACGCCGCCGACGCCGAAGGCGATCACGCTGGCCAGGAACCTCTTCACCACGGCGCGGGCGCGCAGGTGCTGGCGTGCGGCCGGGATGGAGAGCAGGAAGGCGATGCTCAGGGCCGCGAGCTGGTAGAGGTGCAGCGAGCCCGGACCGTAGAGCTTCCCCAGCAGTACGGCCATGGCCGGGATCATGACCAGGCCGCCCCCCACGCCCAGCAACCCGCCCAGCACGCCGGCGGCCAGTCCGATGAGGAGCAGGAGGACCACGTGCAGCGGGTCGAGGCTTGCGGCGGCCAGTGACATGGGGGAGCATCGTAGGGGCGCGGCGCGGGCGTGCAACGGCAGGACAAGATTGCGCGGTGTGAATTGCGAATTGCGGATTGATCGCCGGTCGCTGGCGCGCGCTGCCTGGGCGCGGCCCGGTCGGGCGATTGGGGTGGGGCTTGCGCTTCTCGGCGTCGCCGCACTCGGCGTCGGGGCGGCGCGGCTGTGGCGCGAGCATTTCGGATTGCCGAAGCGATTCGGCGTCGTCGAGGCCGGCCGCCTGTACCGCTGCGGCGAGGTGACGCCCGGGCAACTGGAGCGCGTGGCGCGCGAGTATCGTGTTCGCACGGTGCTCTCGCTGCTCGACCCGGCTGTTCCGGAGAGTGTGGCGGAGCGGCAGGCAGCCGAACGACTTGGCCTGCGGTGGGTGAATGTACGTCTGCCGGGCGACGGGGCCAGCACGCCCGAGCAGCGCGAGCAAGTCAAGGCCGTGCTGCTTGATGAAGCAGCCGCGCCGCTGCTGGTGCACTGTGCGGCGGGCGTGAACCGTACCGGGCTGGCGGTGGGCATGTACCGGCTGCACCGGCAGGGGTGGACAATCGAGCAGGTGCTGGAGGAGATGCGTTCCTACGACTTCGAGGACTTGCCCAAGCATCAGGCGCTGCGCGCTGCGCTCGCCGCCGAGGCGGTTTCGCGCCGTCCGACGCCGTGAACTGGCGGCGCGGTGCCGTCACGGTGGGCGTCGCTGCTGGCGCAGCCAGCGGCTGATCTCGCGCGCCAGGGCGTCCTGACCGGCGGCGCGGGCGGATTGCAGCGCGCGGCGCGCCAATCCTTCGGCCTCGGTTGTGCGGCCCCACTTCGCCAGCGCCTGGGCGAACTGGAAGCAGCCGTCCGCGTGGTCCGGGTCGAGCCGCAGCGCCGCACGGTATTGCTCTTCCGCCTCGGCGGGTCGCTCGCGGCTGGCGAGAAAGTCGGCGAACGCAAGCCGTGCCAGGACGTGGTCGGGCACGAGCGCGGTGCCGGTCCGAAACTCGCGCTCGGCTTCGTCGAACTGCGCGCGCTGCGCCAGCACGCCGGCGAGGTTGAGGTGGGCCATGGCGTTATCCGGCTCCAGCGCGATCGCGGCCTGGAAATGCCCGGCGGCCTCGCCGATCCGCCCCAGGTTGCGCAGCGCTGCGCCGAGATCATTTCGCGGCGTCGCCTTGTTCGGCTGTGCGGCCACGACCTTCGCGTAGTAGCGGGCCGCCTCCTCGAAGCGCCCTTCCTGGAAGGCGAAGAAGCCGAACCGCTGGTTGGCCAGCGCTGAATCCGGATCGTGCCGCAGCACGTAGCCGAACAGCTCCCGCTCGCTGCGCCAGACCTGCACCTGCTGCCCTGACCTCACGGCGCACGCGAGCAGTGCGGCGGCAGCGACCGCCGGGGCGGCGAAGCGAGAAGCCGGCGCGCGCGCGGCGGCGCTGCGCGCGACGGCGTTCGCGGCGATCGCCAGCGGGCCGATCGCCGCCAAATACACGAAGTGATCCGCGACCGGCGCGACTTCCAGGTACCCGAACGGAACCAGCCCCAGCACCGGCAGCAGCAGGGCGGCGAAGTGCGCCAGGCCCCAGCCGCCGATCGCGCCGCTGCGTCGCCGCCAGAGAGGCGCCGCCGCCGCGACGAGAATCACTCCGAGCAGCGCGGCCCACCACAGCGGGCCGGCGGCCGACACGTGCCATTGCGGATAGATCGGCAGCAACGTCGCCGGCCAGGCCAGCTTGCCGAGGTAGAACCACAGCGCGCCGGCCGCCGCCAGTGGCCGCAACGGCCACTCGATCCAGCGCACGGGGGAGAGGTGTTCCACAAAGACGGTGACGGCCGCCGCCAGGCCCGATAGCGCCAGCAGCGGCGCGGTGCGGAGAATCGCCGCGCGCCACGGATTACCGACGATCCAGCGCTCGGCCAACAGCAGCGATAGCGGCAGCGTGAGCACGGCGGTCTTGCTCAGCAGTGCGGCGGCGAACGCGAGCAGGCAGAGCACGTACCATGCGACGCCGGCGGATGTGCCCACGCGGGAGGGCGAGGCTCCTGCCGAGCCGGCGTCTGCGTCGCCCGACCTGCTTGACACGGGGTGGGCGTCTGGCTCGGCTCGTGCGCCCGCGCGAGCATGCCGCAGGTAGAGCAGTGCCATCAGCAGGGCGAACAGGCCGGAGAGAACGTTCTTGCGTTCGGCCAGCCAGGCGACCGATTGCACCTGCATCGGATGCAGCGCGAACAGCGCTGCGGCCAGCCACGCCGCGGCGAAGCTCAGCCCGAGCGCCCGCGCCAGCGCGAGCACGAGCAGCGCGTTGGCGGCGTGCAGAGCGACGTTCGCGAGGTAGTAGCCGCGCGGCTGCGGTCCCCACAGCCGGTATTCCAGCCAGTACGAAGTGAACGTCAGCGGGTAATACTGCGGCGCCTCGTCCGTCAGCCAGATTCGCCGCAACCCGCCCGGCTCGCGCAGCAGCGGGTTCTCGCTGATGTAGGCCTTGTCGTCCAGGCCGACGTAGTCGTTGTTCCATCCGCGGGCATAAGCGAGAAACACACTGGCCGGCAGCACCAGTGCCGCGATCCAGCGCCGCCACCGCACGCCCGGGGCGCGCGGTCCCGGGCTCCCAGTGCGATTTCGAGACGTTTGCTGCCCGTCGGCCACGGGCGCGGATCATACAATGCGCCGGGAGTCGCTGGCTCGGGGCGCGCGATGGTTCAGGCAGGCGGCCGGCGGCGGCCGCCGGCGGCACGTTACAGATTCCCCCGCCGGGCCTGCTCGCGCTCCAGCGAGACGAAGAGGGCCTTGAAGTTGCCCAGGCCGAAGCCGCGGCTGCCGTGCCGCTCGATCACCTCGAAGAACAAGGTCGGGCGGTCCTGCACCGGCTGGGTGAAGATCTGCAGCAGGTAGCCGTCCTCGTCGCGGTCCACCAGGATGCCCAGCTCGCGCAGCTCGCTGTAATCCTCCTCGATCTTGCCCACGCGCTCGCTGAGGTCGTCGTAATACGTGTCCGGCACGCGCAGAAAGTCGATGTCGCGTTCGCGCAGCTTGCGGACCGTGGCGCAGATGTCGGCCGAGTTCATGGCGATGTGCTGCACGCCCGGACCGCGGTAGTAGTCCAGGTACTCGTCGATCTGGCTCTTGCGCTTGCCCTCGGCCGGCTCGTTGATGGGGAACTTGATCTTGCCCGTGCCGTTCTCCATCACCTTGCTCATCAGGGCGCTGTACTCGGTGGAGATGTCCTTGTCGGTGAAGTGCGTGAGCTGCGCGAAGCCCAACACCTGCTCCATCCAGCGCACCCAGTAGTTCATCTCGCCCAGGTACACGTTCGTCACGATGTGGTCGATCGCCGCCAGCCCGACCTCCTCGCGCTCGTGCGCCTGGATCGGCTGGAAACCCGGCGCGAACGGCCCGCGGTAGTGCCGCCGCTCGACGAACTTGAACAGCGTGTCGCCGGCGTAACGGATCACGCCGGTCTTGAGCACGCCGTGCTCGTCCTCGAAGCACTGGGCCGGCTGGAGGATGGTGGCGCCGCGGGCTTTGACCTCGCGCAGCGCGGCTTCGCAGTCGCCGACCTCCAGCGCGATCACCTTCACGCCGTCGCCGTGCAGGGCGCAGTGGCGCGTGATCTCGTGGTCGGGGCCCAAGGCGCTGCTGAAGACGAAGCGGATGTCGCCCTGCTGCATGACGTAGCTGGCCCGGTCACGCACGCCGGTCTCCAGCCCGCACTTGGCGACCGGCCGGAAGCCGAACGTTTTGTCGTAGAAGTGCGCCGCCTGCCTAGCGTTCCCGACGTAGAACTCGACGTGGTCGTAGCCTCGAATCGGCAGGAAATCCGCAGCCATGGCTCGCTGCTGCCTGTTCTTCCTCGCTGGAACGAACGGTCCGGCTCGCACAAAGCCGCCGCCGCGGCGTCCCGGAGGAGGCGGACCGCCGCATGCACGATTATCTGTCTCGCGGCCGGGGTTTACAACGTCGATCGCGACCAACCACCGTCGTCTTTCACGTCTGGCCGCCCCGCTGCTATGGCGATTCCGGCAAACGCGGCGCCGTGCCGAGAAGCGGCTGGAGCCCGGGCTGCGGCTACAATGGTCTTCCGGCATGGGACGCGACCGCGTCTATATCGGGATCGACGTCGGCACCGGCAGCGCGCGAGCCGGCGTGTTTGACGCCGCCGGGAGGATGCGCGGCAGCGCTACGCGCGAGATTCAGCTCTGGCGGCCGCAGGCGGATTTCGTCGAGCAGTCGTCGGAGGACATCTGGCGGGCGGTGTGCGCAGCCGTGCGCGAGGCGGTCGCGGAAGCCGGCGTGAAGCCGGAGCAGGCCCGCGGGCTGGGCTTTGACGCGACGTGCTCGCTGGTAGCGCTGGACGGCGACGACCGCCCGGTGACGGTCAGCCCGACCGGCCGCGACGAGCAGAACATCATCGTCTGGATGGACCACCGGGCCATCGAGCAGCAGGCGCGGATCAACGCCGGCGGGCACGAGGTGCTGCGGTACGTGGGCGGCGGCGTGTCGGTCGAGATGCAGTCGCCCAAGCTGCGGTGGATCAAGGAGAACCTGCCGCAGAGCTGGGCGCGGACCGCGCGCTTCTTCGATCTGCCCGACTTCCTGACGTACCGGGCGACCGGCGACGATACGCGTTCGCTGTGCAGCACGGTGTGCAAGTGGACGTACCTCGGGCACAAGGGTTCGGGGTTCGGGGTTCAGGGTTCAGGAGGACCACTAGCGTCGGCCCGTCGTGGCCCATCAGTGGACCTGCGGCCGCCACAGGGGGCGGCCGCTACCGCGGCGTTCACAACTCCTTCAACGACGTGCAAGGGTGCAGCAGAGGCCGGGGCGACCGAATCACAGCCGAGGGCGGCTGTGCCACACGGCTGGGACGAGACGTTCTTCCGGCAGGTAGGCCTCGGGGATCTGGCGGACGAGGGGTTCCGGCGGATCGGCACGCGCGTGCGGCCGATGGGCGAGCCGGTCGGGAATGGGCTGACGGAGCGGGCGGCGCGCGAGCTGGGGCTGCGGCCGGGTACGCCGGTGGGCGTGTCGATCATCGACGCGCACGCGGGCGGGCTGGGCGTGATCGGTGCGTCCGTGGAGGAGTTGGACGTGGACGTGCCGCGCGGACTGAATTCCGCGGCTCCCCGACCCGAGCGCGCCGCGATCAGTCCGGAGGAGCTCGAGCGGCGCATCGCGCTGATCGGCGGCACGTCGAGCTGTCACATGGCGGTTTCGCGCGAGCCGCGCTTCATTCCCGGCGTATGGGGACCGTACTACTCGGCGATGGTCCCAGGGATGTGGCTGACGGAGGGCGGCCAGTCGGCCACCGGTGCGCTGATCGACCACGTCATCAACTCCCACGCCCGCGCCGCAGAACTCCAGCGTCAGGCCGCGGTTTCTGGCCAGACGGTGTACGAGCTGCTCAACACCCGGCTCGCCAAGCTCGCCGAGCTGGCCGAGTTCCCCGCCGCCCTGAGCCGCGAGCTGCACGTTCTGCCGTACTTTCACGGCAACCGCTCGCCGCGGGCGGACGCGACGCTGCGCGGCATGGTCAGCGGGCTGCGGCTGTCCGACACCGTGGACGACCTGGCGCTTCTGTATCTGGCCACCATCCAAGCCATCGCCTACGGCACGCGGCACATCATCGAGACGCTCAACCGCCACGGCTACGCGATCGACACGATCCTGGCCTGCGGCGGCGGCACGAAGAACCCGGTGTTCCTGCGTGAGCACGCGGACATCAGCGGCTGCACAATCGTGCTGCCGCGCGAGCCGGAGGCAGTGCTGCTGGGGTCGGCGATCCTGGGGGCCGTCGCGGCCGGGGATTTCGGCTCGCTGATGGAAGCGATGAGCGCGCTGAGCGAAGCGGGGAAGGTGGTGCGGCCGACCGCCGGACGCGTGGCGAGCTACCACGCGGCGAAGTACGCCGTGTTCCAGCGGATGTACGACGATCAGATGGCGTATCGGATGCTGGTGTCCCGGTGAGGAACTGCGGCCGGATCGCGGCCCGTAACGGGGGGCCGGCACGGTCGGCCGCAGGCAGGCCCACAGCGGTGCTTGACGGTCTGCGGGCGGGTCGGGCATCATCCGCCATACACAGGGGCTTCGATCCCGCAGCCGCGACGTTCCGCGCGGCGCGCGCCTTTCTCGCAAGGGAGCTCGAATGAGGCGTACACTTCCCGCCGTCCTGCTGCTGCCGTGCACCATGGTTTACGCGCAGACAACCGCGCCCGGCGCCGGCCGAACGTTTGGCGGCGACATCGACTTCCTCAAGCGGCACACGAAAGTGATCGTGCTCGAGGACGGCCCGGCGCAGGTGGTCGTGGCGCCGGCCTGGCAGGGGCGCGTGATGACCAGCACCGCCCGCGGGCCGAGCTACGAAGGCTACGGCTGGATCAATGACGAGCTGATCGCCTCGGGCAAGACGACGCCGCACATCAACGTGTGGGGCGGCGAGGACCGTTTCTGGCTCGGACCGGAGGGTGGGCAGTACGCGATCTTCTTCAAGCCTGGCGACGCGTTCGATCTGGAGCACTGGCAGACGCCGGCCTGCATCGACACGGACGCGTACGAGGTCGTGGCCAAGAGCGAGCGGCATGTCGCGCTGCGGCACCGCGCGTCGCTGACGAACTACTCCGGTACGAAGCTGGACGTGCAGATCGACCGCATCGTGCGGCTGCTCACGCCCGACGAGGCCGCCCAGGCGCTGGGCGCCAGACCTGGCCCGGGCGTGAAGCTGGTGGCGTACCAGTCGGAGAACATGATCACCAACGCCGGCCAGCAGCCTTGGACCAGGCAGACCGGCCTGCTGTCGATCTGGATTCTGGGGATGTTTAAGCCTTCGCCGCAGGTGACGGTCGTGATCCCGTTCCACGAGGGCAGCGTGGCGGAGCGCGGAGCGGTTGTCAACGATGCGTACTTCGGCAAGGTGCCCGCGGACCGGCTCAAAGTGGACCGCGGAGTGCTCTTCTTTAAGGGCGACGGCCAGCTCCGCAGCAAGATCGGCGTCGGGCCGAAGCGGGCCAAGCCGGTGATCGGCAGTTACGACGCGGCCCGCGGCGTGCTGACCATCGTGCAGTACACGCTGCCGGAGGGCGCGACCGACTACGTGAACTCGATGTGGGAGATACAGAAGGAGCCGTACGGCGGCGACGTGGTGAACAGCTACAACGACGGGCCGCCCAAGCCGGGGGCCAAGCCGCTGGGGCCGTTTTACGAGCTGGAGACGTCGTCGCCGGCGCTGGCGTTGCCGGCGGGCGAGTCGGCCACGCACGCGCACCGCACGTTCCACTTCGAGGGGCCGGCGGCGGAGCTGGATGGGATCGCCCGCAGGCTGCTGGGGGTGAGCCTGGAGCGGATCGCGTCGTTCGGCGAGCGCGAATGAGGCGGGCGCCGATGAAACGCAACCGCTGAGGCGCCGAGGGGGCGGAGAACGCACAGCGGGAGCTTGGGAGTTTGGGAGCCCTCGCTCTCGGCTCCGCCGCCGACACGGAAGCGAAGCTCGGCCGTGGTGTAGCAGTAGCCGTCGAAGGGCCCAGGGCCCCGCAGGGGGCGGCCGCTAAGCTCGCGTTGTGGTTTCTTGGCGAACCTGGTACCGCGAGGATCTTCTGCGGTCGCGCAGCGGGCGGGCACGGACGGCGTTGGCGATCTCGCCGGCGGAACTGAGCCATGCAGGATGCGTCTGCTTCGTGTTGCGGCGGGGGCGCGTGCGGCCCGAACCGGCGCGAGTTCCTCAAGGGGGTTGGCGTGACGGTGGCCTCGGCGTCCATGGGTGCGGGCGGGCTGCCGCTGCTGGCGGCGGGACGAGCGGATGCGGAGGCAGCGAGCGTGCGCATCGAGCACTACGTCCCGGCCGACAAGCGGCTCGATCCGGCGTGGATCAGGTCACTGTACGAGAGAGGCGCCCCACGCGTGCTGCGCGACCGCGAGCTGAACTTCATCGGCATGCCGGTGGGCGGCATCGCCGCCGGCCAGCTTTACCTGTGCGGGGACGGCACGCTCGGCGGCTGGCAGATCTTCAACCAGCGTTACTTCTCCGGCTACGGGGCGGACAACTACCGCCCGCGCATGCCCAGCCGGCCGGTCGCTCAAGGCTTTGCCATTGCCGTCGAGCGCGAGGGGCGCCTCGAGGCGCGGCGGCTGAACCGACAGGACTTCCCCGGCGTCGAGTTCGTCGGTGAGTATCCGCTCGCGTGGGTGCGGTATGGCGACCCGGATTTCCCGGTCCACGTCGAGATGGAGGCTTTCTCGCCCTTCATCCCGCTGAACGCGGCCGACTCGGCGCTGCCCGCAACGATTTTCCATTTGACGGTCGAGAACCACAGCGCTGCGCCGTTGCGCGTGGCGCTGGCTGGCTGGCTGGAGAACGCGATCTGCTTCCACTCCGCCGCCACGATCAAGCTCGGCCTGCGTCGCACGCGTTTTTCGACTGTCGGCCGTCGCACGCTGCTGGTCCACACGGTTGAGCCGCCGGCCCCCGAGCCCACGCCACGCCCGCCGATCGTGCTGGCGGACTTCGAGGGCGGGAGCTACGGAGACTGGCGGGTCGAGGGGCCGGCCCCGGGCTCGCAGCCGGCGAGCGGCAAGCTCGGCAACCAGAACGAGGTAACGGGCTTCCAGGGATCCGGTCTGGTCAACACCTATCAACCGGACGACGATGGCCGCGGCAGGCTCACCTCGCCCAGCTTCGCGATCGAGCGGAAGTACGTCAATTTCCTGATCGGCGGCGGCAAGCATCCCAAGGAGGCATGTATCAATCTGATCGTGGACGGCGCCGTCAAACGTACCGCGACCGGTCGTAACGAGGAGCGGTTGCTGTGGGATTCCTGGGACGTGGCCGAGCTGGAGGGCCAGCAGGCGCGGATCGAGATCGTTGACGAGCGCGGCGGCGCTTGGGGACACATCAGCGTCGACCAGATCGAGCTGGCCGACGAGCCGCGTTATGGCGTGACGGGCCGGATCGAGGACTTGGAGGACTTCGGCTCGATGGCGTTGGCGCTCGACGGCCCGGCTGGCTCATCGCAGCAGATGAGCGACGTGCTCGCGGCGCTGGGCGAGTGGGAGGAAGTGCTCGCGACGGAGGGCGAGCCGGCGCAGCCGCTGTCCACGAAGCTGCTCGGCGCGATCGGGGCGCCGTTGGTTGAGCTGGCTGCGGGCGAGCGGTGCACGCACACGTTCGTGCTGGCCTGGCACTTTGCGACGATCGAGAACGGGCACGCCTACGCGAAACGCTTCGCCGACGCGGCCCAGGTGGCGGAATACGTGCTGGACAATTGTGAGCGACTACGCCGCGACACGCGCCTGTGGCACGAGACGTACTACGACAGCACGCTGCCGCACTGGCTGTTGGACCGCCTGCATTCCACGGTGTGCAATCTGGCGACCGGCACGTGCCGCTGGTTTGGCGACGGCCGCTTCTGGGCCTGGGAGGGCGTCGGCTGCTGCGAGGGCACCTGCACGCACGTGTGGAATTACGCCCACGCGCTGGCGCGGCTGTTCCCGGAGCTGGAGCGCAGCACGCGCGAGATGCAGGACCTGGGCGTCGCCCTGCACGACGACGGACTGGTAGGTTTCCGCGGCCGACAGAACAAGGCCTACGCCGCCGACGGTCAGGCCGGCACGGTGCTCAAGTGCTATCGCGAACACCAGATGTCAACAGACAGCGGCTTTCTCGAGCGCGTCTGGCCACGGCTGAAGCTGGCGGTCGAGTTCCTGCTCAAGCAGGATGCGGACGACGACGGTCTGATCGAGAGCACACAACATAACACGTATGACATCAATTTCGAGGGTGCGAATACGTTCGTCGGCTCGCTCTACCTGGCGGCGCTGCGCGCGGCCGAGGAGGCGGCGCGCGAGGTCGGCGAGGCCGAATTCGCCGACCGCTGCCGGCGCGTGTTCGAGGCCGGCAGCCGCGGGAGCGTGGCGCGGCTCTGGAACGGCCAGTACTTCGTACAGGCAGTCGACCTGGAGAAGCATCCGAAGGACCAGTACGCGGACGGCTGCCTGTCGGACCAGCTTTTTGGTCAAGGCTGGGCGCATCAGGTCGGGCTGGGCTACATCTACCCGCCGGAGCACGTGCAGACGGCGTTGCGCTCGATCTGGAGGTGCAACTGGGCGCCCGACATCGGACCGCAGACCGCCGAGCATCCGCCCGAGCGTTGGTTCGCCACGCCGGGGGAGGCGGGGTTGTTCGTCTGCACCTGGCCCGCGGGGGCGTACCTGCATGATGGCGTGCGCTACCGCGAGGAGGTGTGGACTGGTTGCGAATACCAGCTTGCCGGCCACATGGTCTGGGAGGGCATGCTCGAAGAAGCCCTGGCGATCGTCCGCGCCATCCACGAACGCTACCACCCGCTGAAACGCAACCCGTTTAATGAGGTCGAGTGCGGCGACCATTACGCCCGGGCCCTGGCGAGCTGGGGCGTGTACCTGGCGCTGTGCGGGTACGAGTATCATGGGCCGCGCGGGCACCTGGGTTTCGCGCCGCGCCTGACGCCGGAGGATTTCCGGGCCGCGTTCACCGCGGCCGAAGGGTGGGGCACGTTCGAGCAGCGGCAGCGCGGGTCGTTGCAGTCGGCGCGTGTGACGCTGCGTCACGGGCGGTTGCGGCTGGCGTCGCTGGCCCTGGCCGTCCCACGCGACTGGAATGTGCAGCGCGTCGAGGTCCGCAAGGGCGGAAAGGCGGTTGCCGTACAGCCGAGCCGCGACGGCGAACGCTTGCTGGCGCGTTTCGATGCGCCGCTGGTCATCGAAACCGGAGAGACGCTGGAGCTGTCCATATCCTGACGAACTACGAGGATGGAAACGGGGTGAACCATGAAGCGAGTGTTGCCTATTGCTGTTGTGTTCGGCGGTTGTCTGGCGGTTCTGGCACAGGAGCAGCGCGTCATCACCACGCGCTCGCTGCTGGCGGAGATGGTAGACCTGGCCACCCTGGCGGAATATCCTGATCCGCCGTTTACCTGTAGACAATTCTCGAGCTACGATCGCGCCTCGACTTCGCCCGACGACGCGGCCACGTGGTTTGCCAACGGCGACGCTGGCAAGTTCCTGCGGGTCGAGGAGCGCGGCGGCCGCAAGGAATTCGTGATGATGGACGCCGCCGGCCCGGGGGCGATTGTGCGCATCTGGTCCGCAAACCCGACCGGGACGCTGCGCATCTACCTGGACCAGGACGAGAAGCCGCTCGTCGAGGCGCCGATGGGTGATTTGCTCGGCGGGCAGGTGCCGGGCGTGCCGGCGCCCATCGCCGGCTTCCGCAGCCGCGGCTGGAACAGCTACTTTCCCATCCCCTATGCGAAGCACTGCAAGGTGACCAGCGACCAGGAGGGGTTCTACTACCACGTCGGCTACCGCACGTACCCGGCGGCCACGGCGGTCAGGACGTTCACGCCGGCCGAGCTTGAGGAGCTCGCGCCGTACACGCACGAGCTGGCCGCCAAGCTGAGTTTCCCGCGTGAGCGCAAGACCGCTGCGGGCGCCCCCAGGCCGCAGACGCTGGCGCTGGAAGCGGGCGGCAAGGCCGCACGGCGCTTCGACGGCCGCGGCGCAATCGTCGAGATGCAATGCGCGCTGGCCGGCGCGTCGCTGGGCGACGCTGCCGCACCCTGGCGGAACATCCTGCTTACGATGAGCTTCGACGGCGAGCGCACGGTGGCCGTGCCGCTGGGCGACTTCTTCGGCGGCGGGCCGGGCGTCAACGCGTACGCGTCGCTGCCGCTGGGCGTGACGCGCGACGGTGTGATGTGGAGCCGGTGGGTGATGCCGTTCCAGAAAGAGGCGGTGATCGAGCTGGAGAATCGCGGCCCGCTGCCCGTCAGCGTGTCGCTGGCGGTCGAGCGCCAGGACTACCGCTGGACGGACCGCTCGATGCACTTCCACGCCCAGTGGAAAGGCGAGCACGAGCTGCCCACGCGGCCGATGCGGGATTGGAACTACCTGCACGCGACCGGCCAGGGCGCGTTCGTCGGGGCCGCGTTCAGCATCGCCAACCCGAACAAGATCTGGTGGGGCGAGGGCGATGAGAAGATCTACGTCGACGGCGAAACGTTCCCGAGCTTCTTTGGCACCGGCACCGAAGACTACTATGGATACGCGTGGGGCTCGCCGGAGCGCTTCACGCACGCCTACCACAGTCAGCCGCGCTGCGACGGGCCGGGCAACTACGGCTACACGGCGATCAACCGCTGGCACATCCTGGACCGCATTCCGTTCCAAAGAGACTTCCGTTTCGATATGGAAATCTGGCACTGGACCGAGACCATCAAGGTGCACATCTCGGCCGTGACGTACTGGTACGCCCGCCCGGGCGGCAAAGGAGACGCCGACGCCCCGACCGCGGAGCAGGCGGCCCTGCGGCCGATGCCCAAGTACGAGCCGCCGCGCACGCCCGGCGCGATCGAGGGCGAGTCGATGGTGATCGTGGAGCGAACGGGCAACCCGCAGCGGCAGGATCTGGACGGGTGCAGCGGCGAGACGCAGCTCTGGTGGCGCGACGGGAAGCCGGGCGAGCGGCTGGTGCTGGAGTTTCCCGTCAGCGAGTCCGGGCGCTATCGCGTGTTCGTGCGCTGCGTGAAGGCGCGCGACTACGGTATTTCGCAGCTCTACCTGAACGACCAGACGGCCGGTGAGCCGCTGGATCTGTACAGCCCGACTGTGGCGGCGGGTCAGGAAGTCGCGGTCGGGGAGTTCACGCTTCCGGCCGGGTCGAACCGGCTGACGGTGGAGATTGTCGGGGCCAACGAGAAGGGAACCAAAGACTACATGTTCGGTCTTGACTACCTGCGGCTGGAGCGGGTGCCATAGCCGTCCGTTGACGTGTGGCACAGCCGTCCTCGGCTGTGACTTCTCCGGGAGATAACGACATGCGATTCACAGCGCGTGCGATGGCGCTTACGTTGGGAGCGTTTGTGTTGACTTCTGGCAGCCAGGCCCTTGCACAGCAGAAACTCAAGATCGCCGTCATTCCGAAGGGCACCACGCACGACTTCTGGAAATCCGTGCACGCCGGGGCGGTCAAGGCGCAGCGCGAGCTGAAGGACGTGGAGATCATCTTCAAAGGACCCGAACGGGAGGACGACCGCGAGCAGCAGATCTCGCTGGTGCAGAACTTCGTCAGCAGCGGCGTGTCGGCCATCGTGCTGGCGCCGCTGGACGACAGGGCGCTGGTCTCGCCGGTGCGCCAGGCGACCGCCGCCGGCATCCCCGTGGTCATCATCGACTCGGGCCTGGCCGGGGAGGTCGGCAAGGACTTTGTGAGCTTCATCGCCACGGACAACTACAAAGGCGGGCAGCTCGGCGGGCAGCGGCTGGCGGAAGTGCTGGGCGAGAAGGGCAAGGCCCTGTTGCTGCGCTACCAGGAAGGCTCGGCCAGCACGGTCGAGCGCGAGAAGGGGTTCTGCCAAGCACTCGCCCGGCAGCCCCGCGTCGAGCTGGTCGACCCGAAGCGCTACGCCGGCGCCACGCGTGCCACGGCCCAGGAGGCGGGCGAGAACCTGCTGACGCGCTATGGCGACGTGAACGGCATCTTCTGTCCGAATGAGTCGTCCACGTTCGGCATGCTGCTGGCGCTGCGCAGCCGCGGACTGGCAGGGAAGACCAGGTTCGTCGGCTTCGACGCCAGTCCGGGGCTGGTCGAGGCGCTGGGCAAGGGCGAGCTGGACGGACTGGTGGTGCAGAACCCGATGAAGATGGGCTACCTGGGCGTGCAGACGGCGGTCGATCACCTGCGCGGCAAGTCTGTGGAGCGGCTGGTGGACACCGGTGTGGTGCTGGTGACGAAGGAAAACATGAACCAGCCGGAAATCCGCGAGCTGATCGCGCCGGACCTGGACAAGTACCTGAAGCCCTGAGCCAGGGACTACCTCAGAGACACAGAGGCACAGAGAGGACCAGGTAATCCTTCGAATCGTCCAATGCACGACGCCTGTCACCGTGCTTCCCTTCTCTGTGCCTCTGCGCCTCTGTGGTTGGCTTTGAATCATGATCGCGCCGCGGCTGGAGATGCTCGGCATCCGCAAACGCTTCGGCGCCACCGTCGCCCTGGACGGCGTTGATCTGCTCGTGCAGCCGGGCGAGGTCCACGCCCTGGTGGGCGAGAACGGGGCCGGCAAGTCGACGCTCATGAAGGTGCTCTCCGGCGCCGTGCGGCCCGACGCCGGCCGCATGTTGCTGGACGGCCGGCCGTTTGCGCCACGCAACCCGTACGACGCCCGCGCCGCCGGCGTCGCCATCGTCTACCAGGAACTCAATCTTGCGCCGCATTTGACCGTGGCGGAGAACCTCACGCTCGGCATCGAGCGGCACACGGTGGGGATCATTTGCGGCCGGGCGTTTCGCCAGCGGGTCGAGCGCGCACTCGCGACGTTGACGGGCACGTCGGACTGCGTGGAGCGCGGCGACGGCGCCGAGAAGGCGCGGATCGATCCGGACACGGTCGTGCGTCGGCTGCCGCCCGCGGCGCGACAACTGGTCGAGATCGCGCGGGCGCTGCTGATCGAGGCGCCCATCCTGGTGTTGGACGAGCCGACCAGCAGCCTGGGGGTGGCCGAGATTGAGCATCTGTTCGCAGTGATCGGGCGCCTGCGGGCGGCCGGCGTCTCGATCGTCTACATTTCGCACTTCCTGGAGGAAGTGCAGCGCGTAGCGGACGCGTTCACCGTGCTGCGTGACGGCCGCGTCGCCGGTGCCGGCCGCATGCAGGACACGACGCTCAGCCGACTGGTTGAGCTGACGATCGGCCGGCGGCTGGACGAAATGTTTCCGCGCGTGCCGCACACGATCGGCCAGCCGCTGCTGCGGATCGAACGGCTGTGCGGCCGGCCGCTGCCGGTCGAGGCGAACCTGACGCTGCACCGCGGCGAAATCCTGGGCGTGGCCGGGCTGATCGGCGCCGGGCGCACGGAGTTGCTGCGGACCATCTTCGCCCTGGCCCCGATTCGCAGCGGCGCCGTGCGCGTGCTCCGCCTCTCGCGGGCGAAGCACCGTGACGCCATGGCCCTGCGGCCCGATCCGGCCAGTCGGCTCGCGCAGGGCGTCGGCCTGCTCAGCGAGGACCGGCAGACGGAAGGCGTGGCGCTCTCGCGGACCGTCGCCGAGAACGTCACACTCAGTTACCTGGCGCCGCTCTCGCGCTGGGGCTGGGTGCGACCCGCCGTATTGCGGCGCACCGCGCAACGCTGGATCGAGCGGCTGGGCATCCGCACCCGCGGCCCCGAGCAGCCCGTGTGGGGGCTGTCCGGCGGCAATCAGCAGAAGGTCGCGCTGGCCCGGCTTCTTCATCACGACGTGGATGCGCTGCTGTTGGACGAGCCGACGCGCGGCATCGACGTGGCCAGCAAGACGCACATCTACGAGCTGCTCGGGCAACTGGCGGCCCAGGGCAAAGCGATCCTCATGGTCAGCAGCTACATGCCGGAGCTGCTCGGCGTCTGCGACCGCATTGCCGTCATGCACCGCGGGCGGCTCGGGCCGGCGCGCCCGGTCGCGGACTGGACCGAACACGCCCTCATGACCGCCGCCGTCAGCGGCACGGAGACCGCCGCTTGAGCTCGACTGCCGCTCGGACCGCCTTCGCATCGTCGGGCGCGGTCGCACGCCGGGTGCGCGGCCTGGCCACGCACCTGCTCGGCCCGCTGCTGGTGGTCGCGATCTTCTACGCCATCCCGCCGCACGTGCCCGTCACGCTCCTCAACCTCCAGACCGTGGCCCTGCACATGGTCATCGTCGGCATCGCCGCCCTGGGGATGACGTTCGTGATCGTCAGCGGCGGCATCGACCTGTCGATCGGCTCGGCCATCGCGCTGGCCAGCGTGACCGCCGCGCTGGTGCTCAAGCACACGACCGCCGCGCAGATTCCACCGCTCAACGCGTTGGTGTTGGCCTTGCTCGCGGCGATGGCGACGGGCGCCGCCTGCGGTCTGTACAACGGCCTGCTGATCACGCTGCTGCGCCTGCCGCCGTTCATCGCCACGCTCGGTACGCTGGGCTTCTACCGCGGCGTGGCCAAGTGGCTGAGCGACAGCATGCCCGTCAGCGCCCCCACGCACGGGCTGGAGCAGTGGGTCGCGACGATCCCGCCCGCGCCGCTGCGCTGGATGCTCTTTGCGCCGGCCGTCTGGCTGCTGGCCGGGCTGGCGATCTTCGCCGCGCTGGTGTTGCGCTTCTCGATCTTCGGCCGCTACGCGCTGGCGATCGGCTCGAACGAAGCGACGGCGCGGCTGTGCGGCATCCGCGTGCCGCGCTGGAAGGTCGCCATCTACGTCGCCGCCGGCGCGCTCACCGGCCTGGCCGGGCTGATGCAGTTCGCGCGTCTGACGCAGGGCGACCCGACCGTCGCCATCGGCCTGGAGCTGGACGTGATCGCGGCCGTAGTGATCGGCGGCGGGTCGCTGGCCGGCGGGCAAGGCTCGATCGCCGGCACGCTGGCGGGCGCCTTCATGATGGCCTACCTGCGGAACCGCTGCGTGGCCCTGGGCTGGTCGAACTATGTGCAGGAGATGATCGTCGGGCACATCATCATCATCGCCGTGGCGCTCGACCAGTGGCGCCTGCGCCGCAGCGCCGCGTAGGCAGCTTGTTTCGGAATGCTCCGCCGGACCGCGGACCTACGGGACACGTCCCGTAGCGATTTCCCAGCCGCCGTACCGGATGATGCCGGCACTGTGCCGGTCGATGTCAGACTGGCACTTCTTCCCGCGCGACGCGCTGCGACGCTTCGACGTAGCGTCGCTCGTTGAACAGGGCCACGAACGCAATGGCGGCCAGGACCGTGACCGCAATGGGTACCAGGAAGATGGCTGCCCAACGGTGACCGCCGCCCGGGAGCAGGAAGAGATGGGCAATCTGCCCGGCCAGCAGACTTCCCAGCAGCATACCCACGCCATTCGTGGCGAAGACGATCAGCCCCTGGGCGCTGGCGCGGACGTCCTTATGCGCCAGCCGTTCGACCGCGATCATGCCGCCGACGAAGAAGAACGAGTAGCAGATGCCGTGCAACGTCTGCGCCGCAATCACCAGCCAGACCGGCTGGCCGATCGCGAATACGGCATAACGCGCCGGCCAGGCCAGGATGCCCAGCAGGATCGTGGTCCGCATTCCCAGGTGCTTCAGCGACGGCGCCAGCAGCAGCATCAGCGCCACCTCCGCCACCTGCCCCAGGCTCATGGCGAAGTTGGCGCGGCTCTCCGGCAGCCCGACACCCGTCCCCGCCTCGGTCAGGAACAGGAACGTCAGGTTGTAATAAAACGGCAGCTCGACCGCGACCACGAACGAGATCACCAGCAGCACCGCGAAGTTGCGCTCGGAGCAGAGCTTGAGCGCCTCCAGGAAGGCGTACGGGTTCTTGGCGTGCCTGGCCGGCGGCGTATGCGGCAGCGTGAAGCAGTACAGCCCCATGACGGCGGAGAGCACCGACGCGGCCACCAGGCAGTCGCCGACGTGCGACACCCCGGGCTGTTGCTTCTCCCACCAGCCCAGGTACGTGCTCATCACCCAGTTGATGACGATCCAGCCGATCGTTCCCCACACGCGGATGTTGCCGAACTTCTTGGAGTCCTTCATGTGGTAGAAAGCGATCGCGTTCGTCAACGCGATGGTGGGCATGTACAGCACCGCATAGCACAGGATCAGGCTCCAGAGCGGCACGAACTCCCGTTGCTGCCATGCCACGTACATCAGCCCCGCCCCCACCAGGTGCACGAAGCCCGTGAAGATCTGGTTGGGCAGGAAGCGGTCGGCGATCCAGCCGGCGATCAGCGGCGACAGCATGGCCCCCAGCGCCGTGGTCAGGTACACGTTGTTGATCTGCGGGTCGGTGAAGCCCAGATTGCGCATGTGGCCCGCGATCAGCACCGCCCAAGAGCCCCAGATCGCGAACTCGATGAACATCATGATCGAAAGCCGCACATACACCGCGGGCGACTCGCCGGCGCTCGCCGCGTACGGCAGCGACACAGCCCCGGTGTTGGACGCTCGATCCATGCCGCAATACCTCCTCTGCCCGCTCGAAGGGACACGCCATTGGAAATGGCCGCGGCATCGTAGCGTCGCCGTTCCCCCACGTCACGGGGTCGCAGCCTCCCACGGTCGTAGGTGAAGACGCTCTGGCGGCCCGCTAAGCTGACGCCCAATCGGTTCGGCTACGGTCCTGCTCCCCGGGCGGGCGGGGTTTTGACCGGGCGCTCCGACAGGCGAGGGATGACCTGGTGCCGCCGCTGGCGCAGCTTGCCGATCCGCAGGCCTACCGTCCCTGCGACTGGGACCTGAAGGCCGACGCCGACGGCCGGACCTACTGGCTGGCGCACTTCCGCGAGTACTTCGACGTCGTCTGCGAGCTCATCGCCAGCGATTACCCCGCGGCCCAGCGCGACCGACTGCACGCCATGCGCGCCGACTATGAATCGCGGCTGCGGACGCTGGCCGAGCGGCCCGACGCCGTCCCGCGCATCGACGTGCTCACGCTCGACGAGCTGAAGCACGAGGTCCTGATGCAACACGGTTTCCCCGACCCCTGCCGCGCCGTCAAGCAGCGCGAGAACGCCGCCGTCCTGCCCCTGCTGCCAAAGGTGCTGCAGCAGATCGACCAGGCCCAGCCGGCTGACAAAGCACACCTGCTGGGCCGCGGCCTGATGGCCGGCAACCTCTTCGACCTCGGCGCCTTCGCGACCGTCGAACGCTACCGCGCCGGGCAAGCCGGCTTCTACGACTCGCTGGCCCGGCTGCCGCCGCGCCCGTGGCTCGTCGACCACGTGGACGCCTGGCGCCAGCGCTGGTGCACCGGGCTCCCATCGTCCTCCGGGCAGTCGCCGCCGTACCGCCACGTGGCGTTCTTCGTCGACAATGCCGGCGCGGACTTCTGCCTGGGCTGCCTGCCGTTGGTGCGCTGGATGATCTCCCGCGGCGCGCGCGTCACGCTGGCCGCCAACTCCCAGCCCGCGCTCAACGATATCACCGCCGCCGAGCTGTCGCCGCTGCTGGACCAGATCGCCCGCATGGACGCGCTTACCGCCGAAGCGCTGCACGAACGGAAGCTGGCGGTCGCAGCTTCGGGCGGCACGGCGCCGCTGCTGGACCTGACGCGGCTGTCGGCCGACTGCGTGGCGGCGACCCTCGACGCCGACCTGATCCTCCTGCACGGCATGGGCCGCGCGGTAGAGAGCAACTGGACGGCCCGCTTCACATGCGACAGCTTGCGTACGGCGGTCCTGAAGGACGAGCAGGTCGCGCACCGTCTCGGCGGGCGACTGTTCGATTGCGTGTTCCGCTTCGAACCGGGTGGGACGGTCTGACGAAGTCAGGCCTTGGCGGCACCATGTTCGTGGCGTCAACCTGGGCTGCGGCCTCGCCGCGCGAGACCGTGCCACCCGCCGCGACCCCGCGCAGCACGCGTAGGAGCGGTCTCGGACCGCGACCCCGCGTCGCACGCGTAGGAGCGGTCTCCGACCGCGACCCCCCGCCGCGTCGCACGCGTAGGAGCGGTCTCCGACCGCGACTCCGCGCCGCGTCGGCCCGTGAAACGGTTGGAAACCGTCGCCCCAGCCGATAGCCTACGTCCGCGATGAAGAAGCTGCTCAGCGCCGAGGAGATGCAGGCCAAGCTGCGGGAGATGGCCCGCGCCGTCGCCGCGGTCGCCCCCAGTGACGGCCCTCTGGCCGTTGTGGGCATCCGCCGTCGCGGCGAGTACCTGGCGCAGCGGCTGGCGCGGCTGCTGGCGGAGCGTGGGCTGCGCCCGGCGCACCAGGGCGCGCTGGACATCACCTTGTACCGCGATGACCTGACGACCATCGGCCCGAAGGCGGTGGTGCGCAGCACGGACATCGGCTTCGACGTGACCGGCACGTGGCTGCTGCTGGTGGACGACGTGCTGTACACCGGCCGCTCCGTGCGGGCGGCCCTGGACGCGCTCACCGACCTCGGCCGTCCGCGCGCCATCCGTCTGGCCGTGCTGGTCGACCGCGGCCGGCGCGAGCTGCCCATTCAGCCGGACTTCGTCGGCTTGCACCTGGAGACGACCCCCGCCAACGTCGTCAAAGTCAAGGTCCGCGAAGTCGACGGCGAGGACGGAGTCGACTTGTCATGAGCGCTGAGGCAAACGCGGCCGATGTGACCCCGGCCTGGAACCGAAAGCACCTGCTGCGACTGCGCGACCTTTCCGCCGACGAAATCCGCTACGTGCTCGACACGGCCGAGAGCTTCAAGGAAGTCTCGACTCGCAGCGTCAAGAAGGTCCCGGCCCTGCGCGGCCGGGTCGTGGTCAACATGTTCTTCGAGGAGAGCACGCGCACCCGCACCAGCTTCACGCTCGCCGCCCAGCGGCTCAGTGCCGACGTGATCGACTTCAGCGCCTCGGCCTCCTCCACCGCCAAGGGCGAGTCGCTGCGCGACACCGCCCGCACCATCGAGGCCATGGGCGTGGACATCATGGTCTTGCGCCACCCCGCCGCCGGCGCCGCCGCCGACCTGGCCCGCACGGTGAGCTGCTGCGTCATCAACGCCGGCGACGGCCAGCACGCCCACCCGACCCAGGGCCTGCTCGACCTGTTCACCATCCGCGAGCGAAAGGGGCGGATCGAGGGCTTGAACGTTGCGATCGTCGGCGACATCGCCCACTCGCGCGTCGCCCGTTCGGACCTGGTCGGTCTGACCAGGCTCGGCGCGCACGTCACGCTGGTCGGCCCGCCCACGCTCGTGCCGCGCAGCTTCGAACAGCTCGGGGCCGGCGTGGTGCACGACTTCGACGCCGTGCTGCCCGACATGGACGTGATCAGCCTGCTGCGCATCCAGAGGGAACGCATCACCAGCAGCGTGTTCCCCTCGGTGCGCGAGTACGTGCGGCTCTTCGGCATGAACCGCCAGCGGCTTGCCCGCTGCAAGCCGGACGTGCTCATCCTGCACCCCGGCCCGGTCAACCGCGGAATCGAGCTGGCCGCCGACGTCGCCGACGGCCCCAACTCCAGCATCCTGCGGCAGGTCACCAACGGCCTGGCGGTCCGCATGGCCGTGCTGTTCCTCTGCCAGCAGGCCGCCGCGGGGACGGCGGCCGATTGAAACGCCGGAGCCGGCCCGATGCCCAAGTTCGACAAGCATGTCTTCGTCTGCGAGAACGAGCGGCCCGAGGGCCATCCCAAGGGCTGCTGCCTGCACAAGGGCAGCGCGGCGGTGCGGCAGGCGTTCAAGGCGGAGCTCGCCCGCCGCGGACTTTCCAAACGCATCCGCGCCAACCAGGCCGGCTGCCTGGACCAGTGCGAGCACGGCGTAACTGTGGTCGTCTACCCCGAACAGGTCTGGTACGGCTTCGTCAAGGTCGAGGACGTGCCCGAGATCGTCGAGCAGCACCTGCTCGGCGGCATGCCGGTCGCGCGGCTGATGCTGCCGGAGGGGTGCATCAACTCGCCGGCATGCCCGCACAAGCCGCGCCCGGGCGTGCGACCGGCCTCGTAGCGCTTTGGCGTCTCGTGCCGCGCCCGGGCGCCGCGCTCGTGCCGCACGTCAAGGCCGGGGCGAAGGCCGGCCGCTACGAGACGGCGGGCGCTCGATGTATGGCTGCCCCTGCCGGTACAGCGCCAGGCGCTGGCGGATCCCGCGGAGCAGCGCTTGGGCGCCGGCCGATTCCGCTGCGGCGGCGGGCTTCGCTGCACCCGGCGACGTTGCGCCGCCTGCCTTCGCCGGGCCTGCGGATTCCACTGCGGCGATCGCCGACTCGGCCGTCTGCACGGCGCGGTCGAATTGGCCGGCGGCGGCGTACGCGGCGGCGAGCGTGTCGAGCACGCTGGCCAGCACCGCCCCGCTCGCGCCGGCGTGCGACGCCAGCTCCGCAGCGCGCTCGGCCAGGCGCACAGCCTCGGCCGGATCGCGGACGGCGGCGTCCGCGTCCGTGGCCAGGATCCACGCCACGGCGCTCATCGGCTCCAGCCAATCGGCGCGGCCGCGCAGCGCGGCACGGAAATGCTCCAGCGCTTCGGGCGTCCGGCCCTGCCGGCCGAGCGCGGCGCCGAGGTTGTAGCGGGCGCTGGCGTCGTCGGGCTGGGCGGCCAGCAACTTGCGATACTGCTCGATCGCCTCGTCCAGCCGGCCCTGCCGCATACGCAGCGCGGCCAGTTCACGGCGTGCGTCGGCGGCGTCGGAATCGCTCTGCACGGCCTGCTCCAGGGCCTGAGCCGCCTCATCGGGCCGGCCCAGAGCCGCCAGCGCACGGGCCAGGCGGCGCAGGATGCGGGCGGCGTCCGGGTCGAGCGGCAGAGCGGCGCGGAAGTGCGCAACGGCTTCCTTTAGCTGCCCCTGCGCCTCGGCCGCCTCCCCCAACCCGAAGTGCGCCGCGAGCAGGTCGGGCGGCTGACGCGCGTCTGCGTCGCGCTCCAGCACGCGGCGGAAGTGCTGGACGGCCTCGGCGGCCCGGCCGCAGCGGACAAGCACGGCCCCGAGCATGTTGTTGGCGACGGCGTGGTCGGGCCGAAGCTCCAGCGCGCGCTGCAAGGGGGGCAGCGCGGCGGCCAGGTCGCGCTGCTCCAGCGCGATCGTAGCCTGGGCCACGTAGCCCTCCGGCTGCTGCGGGTGCTGCTGCACCATCTCGGCGCACAGGCGCTCGGCCTCGGCAAAGTCCGCGCGATGCACGAGCAGCGACAGCTTGGAGCGCAGTTCGTGGAAGGCGATGAGGTCCTTGGGATCGGCGCGGCGCGGATCGAGCTCGAACGATGCGTCGCTCACGTTGCCCCCGACGTACCCGAGTGCCTCCAGCCGCCGCCGGTCGCCTGCATCCGTCGTCGCACGGCTTTGGCCGGCTGGGGCGGGTTGCGCTTCGGCGATTCGTGCGAGCTGCGCCTCCAGCTCGCGCAGCGTGTCGGTGTGCCGCTCCGCCAGGTTCGTGGCCTCGCGCGGGTCGTTCCGCAGGTCGTACAGCTCCGGGCGCGTCGTGCGGATCAGCTTCCAGCGCTGCGTGACCAGCGCCCAGAGCGGGTTCGCGCCGTGCTTGGTCGGCGTGAGGCTCTCGCTGTAGATGGCGCGGTCGGGATCGGCGAGCTCGCCCTTCACGCAAGCCGACAGGTCGACGCCTCGCGCCTGCGTGGGCGGCGCTACGCCCAGCAGCCCGCAGATGGTCGGCGCTACGTCGACCAGCCCGACCGGCGCGGCCACGCGCTGGCCGGCGCGGCCGCCAGGCGCCATGATGACCAGCGGTACGCGCAGCGCGGCCTGATAGACAAAGTAGCCGTGCGTCGACTCGCCGTGCTCGCCCAGCATCTCGCCGTGGTCGCCCGCGACCACAATGAGCGTCGTGTCGTACAGCCCCGTGTCTCGCAGCCGCTGAACCACGCGCCCGATGCCTTGGTCCACGAACGCGATCTCGCCGGCGTACGGATTGTCCTTGAACCGCTGGTCGAACGGCTCAGGCGGCTCATACGGGTAGTGCGGATCGTAGTAATGCAGGAACAGGAACCAGCGCCGGTCCTTGTGGTCGGCGATCCACTCCAGCGCCACGTCCGTCGCCTCGTCGCCGCGGCGTTCGATCATCTCGCCCGCCTTCAGCTCGCGCAGGAAGCGGTCCTGGTAGTCGTCGAAACCCTGATCGAGGCCGAACTTCGAGTCCAGCACGAACGCGCTGACGACGGCGCCGGTCGCAAAGCCTTGTCGCTTGAGAACCTCCGCCAGCGTCTCGACCGCCGCGGCCAGCCGATAGTCAGAGTTGTCGCGCACGCCATGCTGCGGCGGGATCGTGCCGGTCAACAGCGAGCAGTGGGCTGGAAGCGTCAGCGGCGCGGGGGAGAGGGCGTTCAAAAACAAGCAACCGCCAGCCGCCAGCGCGTCGATGTGCGGCGTCGCGGCGTCGCCTCGTCCATAACAACCCAGGTAATCCGCGCGGCAGGTGTCGATGCTGATGAGCAGGACATGCTCGATCGGGCGGGTCGGTGCCGGGGGGCTGGCGGGTGCATTGAAAGAGCAGGCCAGATTAACCAACAATGCCAGCGCCGCGCAGCGCGCCGCAGGGGCGCGTCGCGGTCGATGATTGGCGGCGGAGCGCGCAACGCGCATGAGGTCAGCCGTTCGCCGGAAGGCCGTCGGCCCCCCCCGAGCGACCGGACCGGGCGGCCGGAGCGGGCCTAACCCTCTCGGCTCCCGGCTGCCCGCCAGCGCTTCTACGAACACGTCGTGCCGTAGGCGGACAGGAACAGAGCCAGGTCCGCCAAGTTCACGCTGCCGTCGCCGTTGATGTCGCCGTCCTCCGGACCGGCGTCCGTACGGCCGAAATTCGCCAACAGGATGGCCAGGTCCGGCAGCGAGACCACGCCGTCGCCGTTGATGTCCTCCGGGCACTCGGGACAGACGGGGTCGCAGGGGATGCCCGCGGCCCGCGGGCCGGGGAGGGCGGCGACCTCGGCCGGGGGCATGGCATAGTCGCGCACCTGGATGCTGCTCACGTAACCGCTGTGGGTGTAGACCGGCGACCACCAGTTGTTGGTGAAGAACAGCAGCGCGTCGAAGCCCGCCTCTTCGTTAGTCCGCAACGCCCGCTTTCCGTCGAGGAAGTCGTCGCCGGCGCCCGTCGCGTGATGGACCGGCCCGACCCGCGTGTCGTCGTCGTAGATCACGTACTTGGTCACGAACACGTCGTCGCCCGGGTTGTTCGGATCCACGAAGTCCGGGTCATACTCCACTACCGCGACCAGGCGCATCCATCGTTCGGGCTGCACCCACCCGAGCGTGCCGCCGTAGTACCCGTCGTCCCCCAGCGCGCCGTCGGTGATCCGCACCCACAACATCGCGTCCTCCGCATTCACCGGGTTCGTCTGGTAGATCGGCGTCCAGCCGGGATCGTGTCCCGCCGGCGGGTTGCTCCAGTCGTCGTTCGTGAAAAACAGGTCCGTAATGACCGTGTAGTTGTTCACCCGCGTGCCCCCGCCGTTGGCCTCCGCGCCGTGCGGGAACAGATACGCAGTACAGGGTACCGTCGCCGGATAGCGCATCACGTCCCCGGGCCCGTCGGGCAGGTCCGGAATGGCGAAAGCGGTGGTGGTGCCGAACTGCGTGGCCGCCGGCAAGTCCTGGGGACAGTTCGGCTCCGCGCAGCCGCGGTCGAGAAAGGCGTTGAAGAACGTCAGGTCATTGCCGAACGTGGCATCCAGCCCGGCGGCGGGATTCTCAAAGTCCCACTGCCCGGCCACGCCGGTGCCGCCGGGGATGCCCGTCGCGGACGGGCCGCCGAGGGCCGCGACCTGGGCCGGGGTCATGCGATGGTCGCGGAGCTGGAGGCTGCTGACGTAGCCGATGGCGGTGTCGCCGCTCTCATCCGCGAACACCATCGACGGCAGGGCGTCGCTGAGCGTGTAGAGCGACCAGCGACTGTCGGCGCTAAGCGACAGAATCTGTGAGCCGACGAGCACGCCGTCGATGTACTTGTCCACCACCGTGTTCGGGTCGTTGGGGTCGGGGCCGTCCAGACCCACGGCGAAGGCCAGCCGATGCCATGCGTTCGCAGTCACGTTGCCGTCGTACTGGCCGGAGATGCCGATGCCGTCCTGCGGGTTGATGAAGAAGTCCCCGTCGTTCGTGTTGCACGCGTTCGTCTGCCACAGCGAACGCCAGTCGTTAGCGGACTGCGGCGTATAGAACACGTCCATGATGAGCGTGTAGTCGTTGACGTAGAACCAGCCCGGGGTGGCCGCCAAACCGGGCCAGACCTCGATGCCGTTGAACGAGTCAAAAGCCGGGAACTTCATCACGCCTTCGGTGCCGTCGCCGCCGGGCAGCGCGGCGATCCCGAAGCTGTTGGGGCTGCCGAACAGGACCTCGCTGGACTGATCGGTCTGCGGCAGCGTCCAGTAGGAGCCGTCCTGGCCGACGGTGGCTTTGAGACGGTTGCCCGGGTCGCTGAAATCCCACTGCCCGGAGACGCGCTGGGCCAGTGTGGGGCTGGCGGCCAGCAGCAGAACGGCGACCAGGGACAAGGTCCGACCGACATGCTTCGTCATGCGCGTGTGCATCGTCGATGCTCCTTTCCTTCCAGCGGTGAAGGAATCCCGTCGGAACTGCGTTCGGTTTTGCAGGCGCCCGGGCAACAAGCCCGTGCACCTTTCCGGCCTACGAGGGCCGGCACGGCTTCAGCGCGAGGCCGTGCTCAGGGCAGCGACCCCCGCGGCTGCTTCCGATCTTGATCGCCTCGTCGGAGGAGGCTTTGTGCCACGCGATCGGGTCGACCCGGCTGATCAACGTGTGCTCCGATTCCCATTCGCGGGTAAGACCCTCCACTGCGGTGCCGGCGCGCCTCGCCTCCTCGTGCCTGCGCTTGTACTCCGGGGTGTGAGTCCTCAGATACATGGTTTCCAACCGGTCGGCGGGGCATTGCGGGCACTTGAAGACGATCGCCTCGACCCCATCGCCGCTTTCCCCGCCGATGCCGTCCTCCGGGGCAAATGCGTTGCGCGGCGCCGCGTAGAGCTTCTTCTCGCTCAGGTCGTAGAAGTAGCTTCCCGGCGGCTCATAGGCCCCGCGGGGCCAGAGCCAGATCACCGCAGCCGCGGCCAAGGCCGTCGCCCCCACGCCCACCTTGATCGCATCCGCTCTGGTCAACTCCCCGCTCTGCTAACGCGGCCCGTGCGGGTAGAGCTCCACCGACCACCAGCACTGCCCGAGTCCGTCCTCGTCCTTGAAATCGCAGGGAATGTCCGAGGCCTCGTACACGCGGACACTCCCATCGTAGAAGCCGTAATTCGCCTTGCCCAAGTGCCGCACGGCCCCCGGATCGCCTTGAATCGTGCGGTCGTAGCCGGCCCGCTGTGGCGGCAGCGGCGGGTCCCAGAAGAAGATCCAGAAGCGATCCTCGGCCCAATCCCCCTTCGCATCGCCATGACCGTCGCCGAACAGGATCAGTTGGGCCGACCGGACGACATTGGCCCCGGCGCGGGTCAGGCCCTCCGGGTACCCGCTCTCCTGCGGTCGCCCGAACGGGCCGTGACCTTCCATGCCAACCCAGTAGTGGGCGAGATTGGCCCCGATGCCGCTGGCGTTGAAAATCTCGTAACGGTGCAGCTTGCCGTAGATTTTGGGGTTCTCGGCGCGCGGCGGCGGGGCGTCCGGCCGGCCGCGCGAGGCATAGATGTCCTCGAGCGAAAGCCCGTCGGCGTAGCGCTCGTTTTCCTCGGCCGGACAGTCCACGACCGACGGGTCGTTGCCGATGTACTTGTCCCACAGATACACGCGCCACGTGCCCTCGATGGAGCGACCCTGGTTGTCGACGTGCGCGTCCTGCATGGGGTTGAACCACTCGCGGTTATCGAGGGTGTAGGAGATGGCCGCGATCACCAGGTTGTGCTGGTTGGCGCTGCAGACGGTGCGATGAGCGATCTGCCGTGCCTGCGCGAAACTGGGAACGAGAATCGACAGCAGGAGTGCGATGATCGCAACGACGACCAGCAACTCAATGAGCGTGAAAGCCTGACGACGCGACGCCACGGCGTGCCTCCCATGTGGACGAAGCAAGGCCTGACGCCCCTGTAGTGTAATGCCAGATGGCTCGCGTGTAAATCTCTTGTAGGCCGAAGTTTCCGGGGTTGCAAGTGCAGGACTGCGCGCGTCTTGCGCTCGCCCTGGCGACCGCAGCGGAGCAACCGCGGGCGCTCAGTGATTCCCCAGCGGCAGCGTACCGGTCAGCAGCCCCGCCGCCAGCTTGAACGCCCAGCCGCCCAGGAACAGCACCAGGAGGATCGTCAGCAGCCGGTAGGGCGTCAGCAACGGCGCGCGGATCGGCGGCCAGCGGCCCGTCAACAGCACCCACAGCGCAGCCGCCGCCAGCGCCATCGTTGCCAGCGCCAGAGCAAAGCCCGACGGCTGCGCCCAGAAGGCCTGCGGCAACCGCCCGCGCACCGTGTACGCGAACGCGGTCGTCATGCCGCACGTCGGGCACGGCAATCCCGCCCACACGAGCATGCCACACGGTGCGAAGCCGAGCTGCTCGTGCGTCCCGTAGCCGCGCCCGTCGGGCTTGACCCAGGCCGAAAGCGCGAGCGCGAACAGGCACGCCGCCAGCACGCCCGCAGCGACCCCTCGTCCCGCGGTCGACACCGCGCGCGAGCTTCCGCGCGGCGCCAGCGGCAGTGCGTCCGCGGCAGCGTCCGCAGGCTCATCGGCCGGCGCGGCAATTGTGCCCTGGCTGCGTACTCCGCTCTCCGTCGCGTCGTCGCTCACACGTCACTTCCGTCGCGCGCGCTCGGCCCGGATCGAGACCTTCATGTCGCGCTTCGGCTTGCGCTCCGCCAGCACCTGGATGGCCCTGGAGGGGTTGGACACCTTGAACACCCCCAGCGCCCGCCCGCCCGGCGCCCCGGCCGTACAGTACGCGTACTGTACGTTGATGTGCTCGCCCGCCAGTCGCTCGATGACGTCGGCCAGCGCCCCGGGACGGTTTGGCAGCACCGCCGTCAGCACCTCGCTCTCAGCAGCCGGCACGTCCAGCGCCTGCAACGCCGCCCGCACGCGGCGCGGCTCCTCGGCGATCAGCCGCAGCACGCCGTGCTCGCTCGAATCCATCATGCTCAGCGCCACGATGTTGATCCGGCCGGCGGCCAGTTGATGCAGCACCCGCGCCAGCAGCCCGGGCTTGTTGGCCAGAAACACGGAGAACTGCACGTCCAGCTTCGGAAGGTGATTGTTCATCGTTCGCCTCCCATTCAAGCCGCCGAGGACGGCGGCAGACGTGTTCCGCACTGCGCCGACGAAGCGACGCGTCGCGCCTGCGCCCGCCCGCCGCCTCTGGTCGGCCGCGGACAGGGTCCCTATCATGCCTGATTCGTCCGCGCGAATCGCGGGCCGGCGGACCGTGCGGCTCGGCGATCGGCCCACAGGCAGGCAACCGCGAAACGGGTTTCATGCCACGAGCACACACCAGCCTGCCGCCGCATGCCTGGCGTCAGGCCCTGGTGCAGTATATCAGCGCCCACCCGGACCGACCACTGAAGGCGCGACCACTGAGTCGCGCGATCGGCGTCGGCGACGAGCACTACGGCGAGTTCCGCGATCTCACCCGCTCGATGCTGGCAGCCGGTGAGTTGACCCGCGGCCCCGGCCGCACGCTGCGCCTGCCCGCGCAGGCCGGCCGCATCGTCGGCGTCTTTCACGCCACCCGCCACGGCTACGGCTTCATCGAATGCCCCGGTCGGCCGGACCTGTACGTCCCGCGGCGGGCGGCGCACATCGCCCGCGACGGCGACGTGGTCGCGGCACGCCTGCTTCGTGCCCGCGGCCGGTATGGCCGCCCGCACGCCGAGATCGTCAAGATCGTCGAGCGCGGCGAGATGCACTGGGTGGGCGTGCTGGAGCGCAGCGGAGCCCGCTTTGTGGTGCGACCGCAGGGCAGCGCGCCGGCGCCGCTGGTCGTCATCGAAGATGCGACCGCCAAGGGTGCCCAGCCCGGCGACCTGGTCGTCGTGGAGCCGCTGCATCACATCGTCGAGGCGGGCGTCGTCCGCGGCGTGATCGTCGAGCGGCTCGGCCCGCACACGCGTACGCAGACGAAGGTGCTGGGCGTCATCCGCCGCTTCGGCCTGCCGCACGATTTCCCGCCCGCGGTGCGCCAGGCGGCCCGCACGGCGGCAGAGCAGTTCGACGAGGGCGCGATCGGGCAGCGCGCGGACCTGCGCGACCTGCTGACCGTGACCATCGATCCGCCCGACGCGCGCGATTTCGACGACGCGATCTCCATCGAGCGGTTGCCGGACGGCCGCAGCGAACTGGGCGTTCACATCGCCGACGTGTCGCACTTCGTCCCACCCGGCGGCGCGCTGGATGTTGAAGCCCGCCGCCGCGGAAACAGCGCCTACTTCCCCGGCTACGTGGTGCCGATGCTGCCGGAACTGCTGTCCAACGGCGTGTGTAGCCTGCAGCCGGAGCAACCGCGGTTCACCAAGAGCGCGTTCATCACGTACGACCGCCACGGCCACGTGCTGGCGGCGCGCTTCGCCGAGAGCGTGATCCGCTCGCGGGCGCGGCTGACGTATCAGCAGGTGACGGCGGCGCTGGAAGGCCGGCCGCGCGGCATCGCCGACGCGGTGCTGCACCTGCTCAAGGATGCCGAGCGGCTCGCCCGCCGCATCCGCCAGCGCCGCCTGGCCGAAGGCATGCTCGTGCTGAACCTGCCAGAGGTCGAGATCGAGCTGGACCAGCGCGGCCACGTCGTGAACGCCGGCCCGGCCGACACGAGCTTCTCGCACACCATCATCGAGATGTTCATGGTCGAGGCCAACGAGGCGGTCTGCCGGCGGCTGGTGCAGGCCGGCCTGCCGCAGCTCCGCCGCGTGCACCCGCCGCCCGAGCCCGACGCCGCCCGCACGTTCGCGCGGCTGGTGCGCGAGATGGGCCACCGCCCGCCGCATGGCTTCGAGCGCCGCGAGCTGCAGCGGCTGCTGGAGGCGACCGCCGGCAAGCCGCAGGAGCCGGTGCTGAACTACCTGCTGCTGCGCTGCCTGTCGCAGGCGTACTACAGCCCGGAGCCGATCGGACACTACGCGCTGGCCAGCGAGCACTACTGCCATTTCACGTCGCCGATCCGCCGCTACGCGGACCTGGTCGTGCACCGGCTGCTGGAGCAGATGCTGCACGTGCGGCGCGGGCGCGGCCGAGCGAGCGCCGCGCCGCCCCATGTGGACGAGCTGGCCGAGCTCGGCCGCAGCACGAGCGCGTGCGAGCGGCGCGCTCAGCAGGCCGAACGCGACGCGAAGAAGATCCTGCTGCTGGACCTGATGCGGCGAAAGGTCGGGCAGACATTCGACGGCGTGATCAGCGGCGTGGCGCCATTCGGCGTGTTCGTGCAGGTCCGGCCTTACCTGGCCGAGGGGATCGTGCCGCTGGAGGATCTTGGCGCAGACGCCTGGGAGTACGACGAGGACGCAGGCCACTTCGTCGGCCGACGCAGCGGCCGCGTCATCGCCATCGGCCAGCCCGTCCGCGTGCGCGTCGAGGAGGTCGACGAGGTGCGGCAGGAGCTGCGGCTGTCGCCGGCCGAGCCGCTCGGCGTGCAGCGCGTTGCTCCCCCCGGGCGAGAGGAGCGCCGCCGCGGGAGAGGCTCTCGCGGACGCAAGCCGGGTGTGCGCCGGTCGCGCCGAGGTCGGTGATCGTCCAGGCTTTTCAGCGCTGAAAGCGCTTGGAGCCTGTGACGCGCAGTCGCGTCCGCCTAGTAGCGCGGGGGGGCAGAAGCAAAAAAGAGAACACCGAGGCCCGAAGGCAACCCGGTGCTCTCCGGAGGGGAAAGAAGCCGCTTTTTACAAAGCCTCCATGCGGAGGAACAACGTTATCAGACCGGATACATTATTGCTCACACTCGCGGCTCGGTCAAGCGGCCTTTTCGCAAAATCTTCACGCCCAGCCCGTTAGATGATCGGCCCTCGGGCATCGCAGCCTTTACCCCGACTCGTGCGAACGTGCCGACACCCGCCGGTCAAATGCGGCAGAAGAATCGCAACCTCCTTAAGGACAGCACGTTACATACGCTCTACTTGCCGACGCAGAACCGCCCGAAAATGCGCCCCAGCACCTCTTCAGCTAAGCCGCCCTCACCGGCTGCCCCCAGTCGCTCCGCCGCCGTTCGAAGCTCCAGCGCGATGATCTCGGGATGGCGCAGATCGTCGCTAGCTTCGTCGACCGCTTCACACGCTCGTTTCAGCGCCGCCTCGGCCGCCTCCAGCTCCTCGCCAGCCCAAACCGGCGCTGCTGCACCGCGGCTCTCTCCCAGCGCGCCGGCGATCCCTGCTCGCAGCCGCTCCAGACCCTCCCTACGCAGCGCGCTGACGAACACCGTCTGCGCGAATCGCCGCGGCGGCTCGCCGCCGCTGGTTCCGAGATCAACCTTGCTGACCACGAGGACCCGTCCGTTCGGCGCGAGCCGCTCGCAGGCCATGATTTCGTCCGGGCACCAGGGCTGGGTTGCGTCATGCACCCACAGCACCAGGTCGGCCTGGTCGGCGGCGCGCTCGGCGGCGTGATGGGCCGCCAGCTCCAGTTCGTCCGGCGTGCGGCCGAGACCGGCGCAGTCCTGAAGCACGAACGATACGCCGTCCGCCTCGATCTCGACTGACAGGACGTCGCGCGTAGTGCCGAGGATGGGCGACACGATGGCGCGCTCGCGGCCGAGCAATGCGTTGAAGAGCGTGCTCTTGCCGGCATTCGCCAGGCCCGCCAGGGCGACGTGCGGCCGGCCGGCCCGCAACTCAGCCCGCGCCGCCGTCCCAAGGCTGCGAACTCGCTCCCCGATTTCGTCGATCGCGCGCCGCACCTCCGGCGGCGTGATGAAGCGGATGTCCTCCTCTTCGACGAAGTCGATGCCGGCTTCGATCAGCGCGATCAGGTCGGTCAGCCGTTCCACGGCTTCGCGGAGCGTCTGCCGGTATCCGCCGCGCGCCAGCCGCGCGGCTTGACGTGCGCTGGCGGCGTCCTCGGCCCGAATGAGGGCCAGCACGCCTTGGACCTGGTGCGCATCGAGCCGGCCGTTGAGGTAGGCGCGGGCGGTGAACTCGCCGGGCAGCGCGCGGCGTGCGCCGAGGGCGATGAGCCGATCGGTCAGGCTACGCAATGCGGGCAGGCTGCCGACGGTGTGAATCTCCACCACATCCTGGCCGGTGTAGCTGCGCGGCGCGCGGAATTGGAGGATCGTGGCCGGCAAATCGAGCTCACCGTCGAGCGCGATCCGCCGCTCGCAGAAGCGGCTGTGTGCCCGCGGTGGAAGCGGCGTGTGCGCAAGCCGGTTCGTCAGCTCGATCGCCTGCGGCCCACTGAGGCGGATGATTCCGACCGCGGACGGCTGCCAAGCGGTTGAGACGGCGACGATCGTGTCTTCGAGCGCGGGCGCTTGCATCACGGGAGTGTACCCGTCGGATCTGCCCGTGTGCGTCGAGCGTCACGTCCATCAGCTTCACCAGCCAGAGCTGCTGATCGATATTGTACTCCAGGCACTTGACGAAGTAACGGTTCGCCTCGGCGCCGGAGGGGTAGTTCGTGATGATCCGCGTGGGCTGGCCGCCGTAGTTGTACGCGTACCAGGTCTTCTCGAGCAGGGTGGCGCCCTGCGTGACCTCGTACCACACGAGCCGGTTGTTGAACGTGCCGAACTGGTTGGGGTGCGGCTCCTGCACGTCGTAGTGATAGGTGGTGACGATGTCCGGCTCCGCAAGGTTAT
>Ga0209172_10000571_pt1 | contig 98431 bp, 88 predicted proteins | sample LarsenN4metaG_FD_184113 | JGI IMG/M metagenome (GOLD analysis project Ga0209172, IMG submission 184113) | Hot spring sediment bacterial and archeal communities from British Columbia, Canada, to study Microbial Dark Matter (Phase II) - Larsen... ... | reverse complement strand
TCCAGCTCGGATTCCTCACCCGCCGATTCCAGGCGAGCGGAAAGTAATCGGCCCAATTCGGCGCCTCCCTGGATTGAAAGGCCTTTCCAAATACGAAAATCTGCGACAACAGGCAAGTTCAAATAATGAAGTTGATAACTTGCTTTCGCAGGGCCTGAGGGCCAGTACAATTCTCCGACATGACCTTTTCTGGCGTACAAAAGGCTGGCGATGATGGCGAAACGATCGTTAAGCGACATTTTGGCGTCCATTCCTGCATGGAAACTATTGAGCGGTTTGGCAGATTCGTTTGGGTCGGTTTCAAAGCGGAATTCATCCGGGAAAATGAATTTCGCATCACTCGAGGTGTAGCCAATGCGGGGGCCAATTGAAATTTGCTGGGCGAATGACAGGGATGCAAATAGCGAAAGCCCAAATGCAAGGAAGATTGATTTTTTCATATTGTTGCGTTTAAATCATTTGCAGGTTTTGACGTGCGCATTTGTTTCCAAGTTGCCTGCAAAATGAAAAAGCCACCGAGGTGAGTCACCCGGCGGCTTTTTCATTTAAAAAACTGGAAATCAATTAATAGCCAGGATTTTGCTGCAAGTTCCTGTTGGCTTCGATTTCCCGGGCAGGAATGGGATAGAGCAATTTATTATCGTCCCAGTTAAGGCCGTCGGCAGTGCCTTTCAGGCGTTTGATGTCGTGAATGCGGTGGCCTTCGTGCGCCAGTTCGAGGCGACGTTCGAGCAAAACGTCGTCGAGGGTGACGCCGATTTGAGCATCCAAACCTGCACGTGTGTGGGTCGCATTGAAATCATCATCCACCGTCGCGCCGACGGAGGTGCCAAGCCTGGCATTGCATTCTGCCCGGATGAGATGCATTTCAGCCAGGCGAATGACGGGTTGGTTGCGATATTGATTGCGCCATTTGCCGGTACGCATGGCAGCGTTCCCTTCGTAATGCAAAGCAAGGCGAGCATCCGCCGGGTCGTACAAATCGAGGTGTTTTTGTAAAATTTCGATGTCGCCATCGCGGCCTCCAAAGTCAGGAATCGAATAAAAGACGACCAGCGTGGTTTCAAGAAAATCCTGAGAAGAAACCTGTACCGCGTAGATGTCCTCGTTCGTGTTATCGTCGTTGTTCCATTCGTCAGCATAGTTTGAGACGAGCGAATAGGCTCCGGACTCGATGACTTCGCTGGCATTGTCGCGGGCATCGGCATAGCGGCTCATTTGCAGGTAAACACGCGCCAAGGTAGCGGCAGCAGTGTATTTGTTTGCCAAAACGCCATTTTCTTCGGGCAACAAGGTTTTAGCCTTTGTCAAATCATCAATAATTTGTGCGTAGCACTCTTCCACGGTATTGCGGGTAACGAAACTGGATTCGTCAATCTGACGAGTTGGAGTCAACACCAGCGGTACGCCAAGTTGCGTGTTGTTGCCGCCTTCCTGATAAGCCTGTCCGTAAAAACGAACCAACTGAAAATAGACCATGGCACGAATCCAGCGTGCTTCGCCTTCCACCTGGTCGCGGTCTTCCTCGTTCACGACGTCGAGGGCGCTCAACACATTATTACAGATATTGATGGTGTAATAGCCATCCACCCACATGTTTTCGGCCTCAGCGTTGTTGGCAATTTGCTGGTGGAAAAAGACAAAACGCGGCCCCTCGAAGGTCCCAACCCAACGGATTTCGCCGTCGGCGCCCATGAGTTCGGCATCGCGCATGGTGTTGCCGCCGAAGAGACCATCGAGCGCCAAACCGTCGTATGCGCCGAGCAAGACGGATTTGACATTGGCGTCGGTGCTTAGAGCGAGCTCTTCACTGATGTTTTGAGCGGGTTCGAGGTCCAGTTCTTTATCGCAGGCTGCGAGGCTGAATAGCAGTATCGTGAGCAGCCAATATTTATTGAATTTCATGTTGTTGCGATTTTTTTTGTTTTTAAAAATGTATCCCGGAACGCTGTTCCGGGTAGTCTGCGGAACAGCGTTCCGCAGTACAGGAGTTAGAATCCTACGCGGAAACCAGCCACGATAGTCTTTGGCTGCGGGGCAGCGTAAAAATCCACACCGTAAATGATGTTGCTGGCAAGGAAGTCCGTCGTCACCTCTGGGTCCCAGCCTTCATACTTGGTGAATGTGAGGAGGTTGGTACCGGTGACGTAAACGCGCAAGTCGCGGATGCCCGTTTTGCCAAAAAGCCCGGATGGGAAATCGTAGGCCAACGTCAGGTTTTTCAAGCGGAGGTAGGAGCCATCGGTGATGTAGCGGCTGCTGCGCACCTGTTCGCCGTTGCCGTAGCCGAGGCGGGCTTCCGGTACATCGGTGATGTCGCCAGGCTCTTGCCAGCGATCGAGTTGGTCGCGGGTTTGATTGTCGAACCAGCAAGCGCCACAGGACATGAAGTTGCCGGCGCCGTTCTGAATTTCATTGCCGGCTTGCCCTTGAAAGCGGACGTTGAGTGTCAGGCCTGCGAAGGAAAAGGTGTTGTCGAGGCCATAAATTACGTCGGGCAGGGGTGAGCCGAGCACGACGAAATTGGCTTCATCGTAGCTGTTGGTGGTCGCCGTCGGGTCAACGATGTTGCCGTTGTCGTCCGTTTCGTTGACGTACCAAAGGGCGTCGCCGTTTTCGGGGTCAACACCGGCGTAGTCGGGGCCAAAGAAGACGCCGATGGGCTCGCCGACTTTCACCACGTTGGTATTGCTGCCGTCGTCAATGATGGTCTGGCCACCTGCAAGCGATACGACTTTATTTTTGTTGGCGGCAATGTTGAACGAAGTTGACCAGGAGAATTTGCCTACAAAATTGTTGGAGTTGAGCGTGAACTCGACACCCTTGTTTTGCAATTCGCCGATATTCTGGAATTGTGTGGAAAAGCCCGAGGTAGCTGGCACTGGCACATTCAGCAACAGGTCGGTCGTATTTTTGATATAGTAGTCAATTTCACCGGTCAAACGGTTATTGAAAAGGCCGAAGTCGAGACCAAAGTCCGTCTCTGTGCTTTTTTCCCACGTAAGGCCGGGGTTAGCGATTTGATCCGGGTCGAGCGTACTGTTGCCGTTGTAGCCGCCTGCGCCGTAGAGACCGAGCGAGAGGAAGTTGCCGATGTCGGCGTTGCCGCTTATACCCCAGGAAGCGCGGAGTTTGAGGAAACTCAATACACGGTTGTTTTTCAGGAAGTTTTCTTCACTAAGAACCCATCCTGCCGACACTGCCGGGAAAAAAGCGTAGCGGTTGTCGCGGCCAAAACGCGAAGAGCCGTCAATCCGGGTGCTTACATTGAGCAGGTATTTTCTGTCAAAATTGTAGCGCAGACGCCCGAAGTAGGACAAGAAGCTGTATTCCGTGAGCGTAGAAGTACCTGCCGTGATAGATGCAGCGCTGGCGAGCGTCTTGAATTCATCGTTGGGGAATTGCTCGCCTTCTACGTAGGTGCGTGTGTATTCGCTGGTGAAAAATTCCGTGCCGAGGTCGAATCCGAGCGCGTGGCGGTTGAAGTCGCGATCCCAGTGCAGCACGGCGTTGGTGTTCCAGTCCGTCGCGCCGGCGAAAGCCGAATAGCCGTAACCCCTGCTGTCGTTGCCATTGTCGGTGCGTTCGCCGAATTTGGCATCATCGCGGACGTTGTAAAAGTTACCCGCGCCTTCCAGTCGCAGCCCAAGATGTTTGGTGAAAGAATAATCGGCAAAAAGATTGGCGATGGTGCGGAATGTAAACACCTTGCGCGTGGCGTCTTCCACATCAATAAGGCCATTGTAATAGGTAGTGACAGGGCGGTCGTACAGTTGGCCATTCTCATCCCTTAAAGGGGTGATGGGAGCAAGCGCCACCAACTGCATCGGCGTAGAAAATGCGTTGTCGTTTGAAACCTGGTTAGTAAGGGTGCGGGACAGATTGAGGTTGACACCTACTTTCAAACGGTTTGTTGCATCAAAATCGAGATTGAGACGGCCTCCCATTTTTTCCAAATCATTGCCGACCAGGATGCCTTCTGTGTTGCCCCAATTGCCGCTCGCGTAGTAGCGCACTTTGTCATTTCCTCCTGAAAGCGAGAGATTTGAATTAAAAATACTTCCGGTGCGGAGCGCTTCTTCCTGCCAGTCGGTGCGGTCTACGCCCTCTTTCCAACTGTCGTTGAAACCCGAATAGCGCGAGAAACGGCCTTCCGCAAACACTGTCCAGGAATCAGGATCATCGTAGGGCAATCCGTCAATATCGTCGGAGTTGTTGGCTGCCTCCGTGAACAGTTCGATGTATTCGGCGGCGTTCAAAAATTCGCGTCTGCCTGTCGGGCGGCTGGCGCCAACCTGCATATCGAATTCGATGCGTCCGCGACCGCTTTTACCCGATTTGGTCGTGATGATGACTACGCCGTTGGAGCCGCGCGCTCCGTAAATAGCTTTGGCAGAGGCATCTTTCAGCACTTCGATGGATTCGATGTCATTGAAGTTAAGGTCGGCCAAGGGATTGAGCGGCGCTCCGGACGTATTGCGGGCATCCTTCGCAATCGGGATACCATCAATGACGTAGAGCGGTTCGGTGCCTGCATTGATGGAGCCGACGCCGCGTACGCGTACGCGCATAGCGCCGCCTACTTTGCCGTTCACACTTTCCACAAATACGCCGGCGGCCTGACCCTGCATCGCTTGTTCGACCGAAACGACAGGCATGGACTTGAGATTTTCACCGCCGATTTTGGCGATGTTGCCGGTGAGTGTGGACTTGATTTGTTTGCCGTAACCGATGACAACGACCTCATCTACGAGTGTGTTGCTCGCCTTCAGGACAATGTCCACGCGGGATTGGGCGCCTACGGCGACTTCAGCCGTTTCGTATCCGGTGTAGGATACCTGCAAAACGGATTGATCGTTCGGAACCGTGATGTTGAAATTGCCATCCGTGTCAGTGATGGCGCCGGCGTTGCCACCTTTCAGAGTAATGGTAGCGCCGATAAGCGCCTCTCCTGTGGCGCTGTCGCTGACTCGCCCGGATACGTTGCGCTGCGCGGATACAGCCACAGCCATCAAGGCAATTACGAGCGTAAATAGTAATCGCTTCATACTAAAAGTTTGAAATGGTTAAAAAATAAGAGGATTAAATCAAGAGGATTCCAGACGCCAGATTCCGGATTTTGATGACAAAAACCAATTTCTGGAACAATCTAATGGCGTCTAAAATTATGGAATCTATTTTTCAAGCCGCTCCATCAATCTGGAGGTGATGCGAAGAAAATCCATTTCTGTGATAATGCCTACTAATTCTTTGCCTTTTACGACGGGCAAACAACCGATGCGCTGGTGCTGCATTTTGTGCATGGCATCCATAATGCTCGTTTCGGGCGCCACAGTGATAGGTTTTTCAATCATAATATCGCTGACGAGGGTGGAGCCCCCGGGTTGATTTATTTTGCCGCAACGGGCAAAATGACGCAATAACATCCGGCTGGAAATAAGTCCTATCAGTTCGCCTTTATTGTTTTCTACCGGCATATAACGAATGCGTCGCCAGTCCATAATTTCGGCTACGAGTTCGATGATGTCGTCTTTTTGTACAGTGAAGAGGTCAGTGGACATGAATTCTTCCACTTTGATATTGGTGGGATGCCAGTTTTCCAGGTCGGAAGCTGTGGCTTCTTTCCAGGTATGCACGGGTTTATTTTGTTGTTGATTTTTCACGATAGCAGCAGTGACGGCCGTGACGGCTTCGTCGTTGGTGACTTCTTTTTTTAATGCGGTAAAAGTACGCAGCGCCCAGCGTGCGCCGGTTTTATGCTCTTTCGCACGAGCCTCTATGATGTCGAGGTATTTGTTGATGTCGGCGGCTTTTACTTTGCGCATTTTGAGCCCGTCTTTCGCCATCGGCAACAGTTCTTTGAGAATCAACTCCGTAACGGGCACTTTTTTATCTTTCAACCAGGTGAAGGTTGTGTCAATGCCGAATTTAGCCGATTTCAAAAAATTATCGCGGGCGTCCACGAAGTCAATATGTTTGGTGATGTCCTCGAATTTATCACCCATTGCCACCATACACCCGAGCCAGAATGCCGCGTTGGCCACTTCGTCCACGGTGGTAGGACCGGCTGGCATCACGCGGTTTTCGATACGAAGGTGCGGTTTGCCATTGGGCGAAATGCCGTAGCAAGGGCGATTCCAGCGATAGACGGTCGAATTGTGAATTTGCAGGGCGCGGAGTTTCGGCGTTTTGCCCTCCATAACCATGCTCAGAGAGTCCTCCTCGATGGTACCTGCAAGCAGCACGCGGAAACGGCTGATATCTTCTTTGTAAATCTCCGTGATGTCGCCGCGCAGCCAGCCGGAACCGAAATTGACACGCGGCAGGCGCTCTCTCATGTGGTCGTGTGTGGTGCGTGTGTCAAGACTTTGCTGAAATAAGGCAATGCGCGTCTCGTGCCAGAGGCGGCGACCAAACACAAGCGGCGAATTCGCCGCAATCGCAATTACCGGACCGGCAAGCACTTGAGCGATGTTGTACATTTTGACAAATTCCTTGGGCGCAACCTGTAAATGAACCTGGAAACTGGTGTTACAAGCCTCCAGCAAAGGCGAGTCGTGCTTCACCAAAAGTTCGTCTACCCCCTCTACCCGCAATTCGAAGGAAGTGCCGAGCAAGTGTTTTTGGATAGCCGCCATGAGCGCATAGTAGCGGTCTTTCGGCGTCAGATTTTGCATTTCCAGATCGTGTTTTCGAAGCGTTGGCAAAATACCGCATAAAATAATGGAGGCGTCGAATTCGTCCAGCACCTTCTGAATCGTGGAAAGATACTTCAGGTTTTCGGCCTCCAGTTGGCTCAGGCAGTCGCCCACAAATTCGCGCGGACTCAGGTTGATTTCCAGGTTGAACTTAGCCAGTTCGGTCACGCACCAGGGTTTGTCGTCGCCGAGTTTGGCGAGCACTTCCATATTGATGCAGGCAGGTTTGAAAGTTTTATTGTGAACCAGGCACATCTCCTGTTCGGCGCCAATACGGGTAATATTTGATTCAAACCAATCATTTTCAAGCATGTATTCGAATGCCTGAACGTCGTCGAGCAGGCTGCGCACAAAATGCAGCATCTCATTCTTCGTGTCAACAGTTGTAACTTTTTGAAATCCCATAATTTTTGTAGCCGGGGCGGTTGGTTGGATGAAAGTCCGGCAGGGCAATATTATTTGTTTTGCTTCAGATGGACAAAAGATGTTTTTTGGCCAACGGATTGAAATGCCGAAACCCTGTTTGGGTACAGGGGAAAAAGTCTATTGCGCTTCTCCTTATGAAACGTTGAACGCCACTATGGCCAGTTAGAATCGCAACAGTTAAGGCAATAAATCAGATTTATTGAAAAACTATTAGGCAAAAATTTGTTTAAATAATTGAAAGTCAACTTACTTTGCCGCATGAATTCGGAGGCTGCCATATCACACCTGAAACAACACGAAAAACTTCGTACACTTATTGAGAATATTGTGGTTCCCGACTTTAATCCATCCGGAAAAGTCTATTTCGATTTACTGGAATCCATTGTTTCACAACAACTTAGCATTAAAGCCGCCGCTACTATTTTCAGCCGTTTTTGCGCATTGTTTCCAGATAGTTATCCGCATCCGGACTTGCTTTCTTCCATAGAAATAGAGCGTTTGCGCGGCGCGGGACTCTCGAATCAAAAAGCAACTTATCTTCAAAACGTTGCCCTTTTTTCTCTCCAATACGATCTTGAAAGCCATGACTGGAGCGTCATGAATGATGAGGAAATCATTGATTTTCTGACTCAAATAAAGGGTGTTGGCAAATGGACGGCACAGATGATTTTGATGTTCAGCATTGGCCGGCCCGATGTCTTTCCGGTTGACGATCTCGGCATTCAGCAAGCAATGGCACGGCTCTATCAACTTGATGAAAAAGATAAAAAACTAAAACAAAAAATGATAGAACTCGCCGAACCCTGGCGACCCTATCGCACGATTGCAAGCCGTTATCTCTGGCGCTGGAAAGACAGTGTCGTTTCGATATAAAAAATTTTAGCGTCACGCATTTCAACCATTTCAATATCTTTAAAAAGAAGCAGCAATGAAATCGCAGGAAAATCTCAGATACCCCATCGGCAAATTTGAATACGGCAGAACCTGGTCGCTCGATGAGACCCGCCGCCACATCAAAGCAATTGCCCGATTGCCAAAAGAACTTAAAAAAATGCTCAAAAAACTGAAAAGTGGAGAACTGGACTTGCCCTATCGAAAAGGTGGATGGACAGCCCGACAAGTAATACACCACCTTGCCGATAGTCACATGAATGCCTATATCCGCATGAAACTCGCCGTGACCGAGCAAACCCCTATTATTAAACCCTACGAAGAGGCGGAATGGGCCAAAACGGAAGACAGTAAAAGCGCCCCTGTGAAACTTTCGCTCCGCATCCTCTCTCCGCTTCACAAACGCTGGGTAACTTTTCTTGAATCTCTTTCCGAAGAAGATTTGGAGCGGGGTTACTTTCATCCGGAGCAAAAACGTGTCATTTCGTTGCCTGAAGCCATTGCCCTGTATGCCTGGCATGGCCGTCATCACCTGGCGCATGTCCGCCTCGTAACAGAGGGCAAAAAACAGCGACAAGAAGAAGCCGAAAAACCGGCTGCCATCGCTCGCAAGCCACGCGGACAGAAAGATTCAGATGAAAAAACCTCCGTTGCGGTCCCGGCGCCGAAACGCACGCGCCGCAGCAGCGCCGAAGTCGCCGCTGAAAAAGCCGCCAAAGCAGCCGCGCCGAAACTGAGCCGTGCAGAAATTCTGGCCAAAGCCCGCGCTGCCCGCGCCGCCAATGCTGCCCCAAAAGCGCCTGCCGCGCCGAAACGCATGCGCCGCAGCAGCGCTGAAGTCGCCGCCGAAAAAGCCGCTAAAGCAGCCGCGCCGAAACTGAGCCGTGCAGAAATCCTGGCCAAAGCCCGCGCTGCCCGCGCCGCCAATGCTGCCCAAAAAGCACCTGCCGCGCCGAAGAAAACGGCCGCGCCGAAACGCACGCGCCGCAGCAGCGCTGAAGTCGCCGCCGAAAAAGCCGCCAAAGCAGCCGCGCCGAAACTGAGCCGTGCAGAGGCACTCGCCAAAGCGCGTGCCGCCCGCGCCGCCAAGCAAGGTTCGGCTGCGCCCAAGAAGGTTGTGAAGCCGGAAGGCCCAAAACTGTCGCGCGCAGAAATTCTGGCTAAAGCCCGCGCTGCCCGCGCCGCCAATGCTGCCCAAAAAGCACCTGCCGCGCCGAAGAAAACGGACGCACCGAAACGCACACGCCGCAGCAGCGCCGAAGTCGCTGCCGAAAAAGCCGCCAAAGCGGCCGCGCCAAAACTGAGCCGCGCAGAAATTCTGGCCAAAGCCCGCGCTGCCCGCGCCGCCAATGCTGCCCAAAAAGCACCTGCTGCGCCGAAGAAAACGGACGCACCGAAACGCACACGCCGCAGCAGCGCTGAAGTCGCCGCCGAAAAAGCCGCCAAAGCAGCCGCGCCGAAACTGAGCCGTGCAGAGGCACTCGCCAAAGCGCGCGCCGCCCGCGCCGCTAAGCAAGGTTCGGCTGCGCCCAAAAAGGCCGTGAAGCCGGAAGGCCCGAAACTGTCGCGTGCAGAAATTCTGGCCAAAGCCCGCGCTGCCCGCGCCGCCAATCTGACTCAAAAAGCGCCTGCTGCACCCAAGGCAAAATCAGAGAAAAAGAAGGCCGGCGAAGCTGCTGCTCAACCCAAACGCAAAGGCTTGAGCCCTGAACGAATGGCAGAAATCAGAGCCATGCGCGGCAAGAAAAAATAATTTTTGAAAATTAAATGACAACGGCTTCCGGGATACGCTCCAACGGAAGCCGTTTTTTTACCAACCTGTATGAATCGGATTATCGGCAGTTTTGGAGGCGAAAATCCAGGCGCTTTGGTGCTTGTGTTCGGCGCTTTACACGGCAACGAACCAGCGGGTGTATTGGCTTTGGAAAAAATTTTTCAGATGCTGAGCGAAGAGGCGAAACAGCGCGAGGATTTTTGTTTTCAAGGGAAATTAGTTGGCATACTCGGCAATCGCCAGGCTTTTTTGACAAAACAAAGATTCATCGAAAAAGACCTGAATCGCCAATGGACGCCGGAGAATATACGGCGAATTGAGCACAACGAAGCGACTGGAATTGCTGCCGAAGACCTCGAAATCGCAGCACTTCTTGAAGTTATTCACGATGAGATTCAGGCCTTTAAACCTGAAACCCTCATTGTACTCGACATGCATACTACTTCAGCCGGAGGCGGTATTTTTTGCATCCCGACCGATGAAAAAGCCAGTCTTCGCCTTGCAAAAGAACTCCACGCGCCCGTGATTCTCAACCTCTTCGAAGGGGTGGAAGGTACTTTGTTGCGTTTCGCTGCCGACGGTCATTTGCAATCGGGAGGTTTCCCCAAACACACTTTCGGGGCAGCATTCGAGGCTGGCCAGCACGACGACCCCTTATCTGTCACACGTTCTATCGCCGCTATTATCAACTGTTTGCGCGCTGCGGGCAACATTCAGCCGGAAGATTTGCCGGGCGAATACGACGCCATTCTACTGGAATACAGCCGGCGGCTTCCAAAAGTGACACGACTGCAACACGTCCATCATATCCGTCCGGGCGACCATTTTCGGATGAGGCCGGGCTATGCGAACTTTCAGCCGGTTCAGAAGGGCGAGCACTTGGCCGACGACGTGACCGGCCCCATTATTTCTTCTTGCGCCGGCCTTATTTTGATGCCGCTTTATCAGCCGAAAGGTTCCGACGGATTTTTTATCGTCGAAGAAATTACATAACCGTGCAATTCAACCGGTCTTTAAAAGTGAAAGCGTAAGAAAAAACGCCTTCGCGCTCCAGCCAATCGCCGAAAGGCAAATTGATTCCCGAAACCGGCGTCTCGCGCCTCACACCTTCCAAAAATCCGCCGAATCGGGTCGGCAAAGGCAATCGTTGCCAGCCGCTCAAGGTGCTCAACAAATCGAGGAGCGACTGCAATGCTTCGTTTTGTTCATTCGGATTTTCAAACTGACATTGGAAGCCGTTGATGCCTAAGTTTTTCGACTTGTAGTTGGAACGGTTGGGATGGCACAAGGGGTTTTTCTCCATGCGACGAAGCATTTTTTCTTTCAAATTTCGTTCAAAATCAAATGTTTGCAAAGTAGGAAGCATCTGAACGAAGGCAGGAAAATTGAAAAACCGGTTCACCCATTCCTCCACGTTTTCCCGGTAATGTTGCGCGTTCACGAACGTCGAGTCAGCCAGCCAGACGAGCATTTCCGCCTCCGGCGAAAGATTTTTTTCCTCGAAAAGCCACAGCAAAAAATGTATAGTCGCCAGGGGATATTTTCGCCGGAAATGCTCCTGAATCGAAAAACCGCGCAAGGCGTTCGGGTTCAGAGAATGGCTGTGGCCGGGCAGATTATCATCATGTTTTAGCGAAATAATGTGGTGACCCAGACTCGGAATGGCAGCGTGATAAATGTCCAAATCCACTGCGAATAATTTTCCTGCAAACAGTTTTTCCCGAAAAACGAAAGGCGAATCCTCATACCAGAGCCGCGTGTATTGGCAGTAAATCCCCGCTACCGGCCAGCCGAATTTTTGATGTAAATACATGGCTGACAACAAACTGTCCAAATCGTCGCCGATGACCATGCCTTCCACATAGTCGGGCCGGGCGAAAGGCAGGAACGATGCGCGAATCAAGTCGCGATCGCGACAGTCGGTATTGGCGAGGACGGGCATGACACTTAAATCCTAACTTTCCGAAAGTTGCAAACTTTCGGAAAGTTCCGGCATAAAACTACGCCAAAATATCCCGCACCACCTCGCCCGAAACATCCGTCAAGCGAAATCTTCTTCCCTGGTACTGGAACGTAAAACGCTCATGGTCAATACCCATCAGGTGCAAAAGCGTGGCTTGGAAGTCGTGGACATGGACGGGCTTTTCCATAATGTTGTAGCCGAACTCGTCCGTCTCACCATAGACGATGCCGGGTTTCACGCCGCCGCCAGCCATCCAAATTGTGAAGCAACGCGGGTGGTGGTCGCGCCCGAAACCCGCGTCGAGGCCTTGCGAGTAGTTCGTCCGGCCAAATTCGCCGCCCCAAATGACGAGCGTTTCGTCCAAAAGTCCTCTTTGTTTCAAATCCGTAATGAGTGCTGCGCTGGCCTGGTCCACGTCTTTGGCGAGGCGGCTCGTCATGCCCAACACGTCGTTGTGCGCGTCCCAGCCCATGTGGTAGAGTTGCACGAAACGCACCCCGCGTTCCGACAAACGCCTCGCCATCAATGCGTTGGCGGCGTAAGTGCCCGGCATCATGGCGTCAGCGCCGTAAAGCCGGAAGGTGGATTCGGGTTCATCGCTGAGGTCGAGCAGTTCCGGCACGGAGGTTTGCATCCGGTAGGCCATTTCGTATTGGCTGATGCGGGTGCTGATTTCAGGGTCGCCAAATTCTTCGAGATGAAGTTGATTGAGTTCGGCAATTTTGTCGAGCATGGCGCGGCGGCTGAGCGAGTCGAGACCTTCCGGGTCGCGGAGGTACAGCACCGGGTCTTTGCCCATTCTGAATTGGACGCCCTGATGCACGCTCGGCAAAAACGCGCTGCCCCACACCCGCGAAGCGAGCGGTTGTACATTCCCCTGACCCCTCGACAGCAGTACGACGTAGGCGGGCAAATTGGCGTTTTCGCTGCCGAGGCCGTAACTCAACCACGAGCCCACGCTGGGTCGTCCCGGCTGTTGATTCCCCGTTTGAAAAAACGTCACCGCCGGGTCGTGGTTAATAGCCTCCGTGTGCATCGTCTTGATAATGCACAAGTTGTCCACAACTTTGGCTGTGTGCGGCAGCAAGTCGCTGAGCCAGGCGCCGCTTTGTCCGTGTTGTTTGAAATCAATCTGCGCGCCCGCGAGCGGGAAACGTTTTTGGCCGGAAGTCATGCCCGTGAGGCGCTGACCTTTGCGTACAGATTCGGGGAGTTCCTGCCCGTTCATTTTGCGGAGCAGGGGTTTCCAGTCGAACAATTCAAGTTGCGAAGGCGCGCCGCTTTGAAAGAGATAAATTACGCGCTTGGCTTTCGGGGCAAAATGGGGAAGTCCGAGATTTTGAAAACTGACGGAATCACTGCGCCTTTCGCAGCCGAGCAACGAACCCAGCGCCGCGCTGCCAATGCCAATCGCCGCCCGGTGCAGGAAAGTGCGGCGGTTGAGGTGGAGGTGATGGTGCAAAAGTTCGTTTTCCATACTCAGGTTGGCAATTTTTATTCATTTTCCAGCCCATATTGCTTCAACACCTCCTCCGGCACACCCGTCCATTGGTTGGGCGTGTTGCCCAAGTAGCCGAGGTCGTTGAGGCCGATTTGGCTTGTCCAGAAGGCGCTGGCAGTGAGGTTGCGCATGAGCGAAAAGAACGCGACACCTTGACTCATACCCGGCTTTTTGCGCTCCGGGTAGGCGATATCTTCCACGATTTCAAGTTGTTGCGTACGAGAGCAGTCCACAAATTTTTTCTCGAAACGTTTATTCGATTCCGTGTTCAGCCAAACGAGCCCCCCGCGCAAGGGCGTTTGCAACGAAGGTTGGTCTTTCGCCATGAACTCGATAAGTTCCACCGCGCCTGCTTCCGTCGCTGAGCCGGAGCGCCCGTCTTTCGGGATGATGATGTCGGCCAAAACGCCGATGGTTTTCAACTCCTGTTTGTTAAAAAATTGCTGAGCGAACAGTTTGGCGTCGCGCTCCTTCTCGTAGTCGGTGCGGCCAAATTGCTCGAAATCTTTGTCGCCTTTTTCGCCTTCGGCGGTTTCGGACGGCACGAGCGGGTCGAGCCATTCGGCGGCTTTCACTTGCGGGCTGAGACCGGCGAGGCCGAGGGTGGTGAGGCCGGCATTTTTGAGTAAGTCGCGACGTTTCATATTTAATGAGTGAATGGGTGATTGAGTGAATGAGTGATTGGTTGAGAGGAATTTAGAAAAGTTGAGGAGGGTTTATGCGATTGATTATCAATATTTATCATCCCTAATCAACTTTCATCAATTTTAGATACACCCCGTTCGTCCAGCCGAAGCCGTCCTGATTCGGGTATTCGCCGCCGCCAGCCTTCGCGTCGGTGTCCATGACGTTGTATTTTTCCATCATTTTCCCTGTGGCGGCGTAGGTTTTTTCGTTCAAAGCCAGCCAACGGCGGCGTATCCCGGTGGCTAAGGTATTAAATCCGTAATTTTGTAAGCCCTGAAAAGTCATCCATTGCAGCGGCGCCCAGCCGTTTGGCGCGTCCCATTGCTGGCCGGAGCGAATGAGCGTTGTTGTGACTCCGCCAGGCTGAAGGAATTTTGACTCGATATGTTGGGCCACTTTCGCGGCTTGTTCTTTTTCAGCAATTTGAAAAAACAAGGGAAAAACTGCCGCGAGCGTCCTCTGACCCGAAGGTTTTTTTTCGGCAAAATTGTAGTCGAAATAAAAGCCTTCTGCCTCATCCCAAAAATACTTTTGAATGGCGGCTTTACGCAGCCGGGCGCGGTCTTTCATCACCTCCACCGGGGTGTGGTCGGGCAAAAGGCGATAAGTGTGAACGAGCGTTTTTTCCAAAAAATACAGGAGGCAATTCAAGTCAACCGGCAGTAAATCAGTCGTTTGAATCGTCTCCATGTTTTGCCCGTCTTTGAACCAACGGCTGCTGAAATCCCAGCCCGACTCGGCAGCGGCGCGGATGTGGCGATAAACAGAATCGGCATCCCGCCCCGATTTTTCGGCCACATGAACGTCCTCGACGTAAGCCTCCGGGCGCGGCGCGGCGTTGTCGTCCCAATGCCGGTTCAGGATGCTGCCGTCGGGGAAACGCACGACGCGGCGATGCACAGGATTTTCAGCCGACAACTCGTTTTCGCCGGCCATCCAGAAAGCGTACTCTTTTTCGAGTTGATGGCGGTATTTCAGCAAAATTTCTTCTCCTTTTATTTCTGCCAACACATTGACCATGAGGGCAAAAAACGGTGGCTGCGACCGACTGAGATAGTAAGTTCGATTCCCGTTCGGAATAAAGCCGAGCGTGTCAATCAGGTATGCGAAATTGTCTACCATGTGCTGAATCACGTCTTCGCGACCTGAAACTTGCAAGCCGAGCATGGTGAAATAACTGTCCCAGTAATAAATCTCGCGGAAGCGACCACCCGGCACGATGTAGGGGTGGGAAAGAGGGATCAGGGTTGTTCGTTGCTGGTTGTTGGTTGTTGGTTCTCTTTTGAGCACATCCCACAGGCTATCAAGGTGTTGCAAAATGGGCCTCTCCGCCGATTGGTAACCCGGGGCAAATTCAGGTGGGAACTCGAAGTGCGCTTCCATAAATTTTTTCAAATCGAAATCCACTTGGTTTTTGGACTGTTCGTATTGTTCCAGAATAGCTGCCGGGTCGGATTTGGGCGCACAATCCGGGAAGAATTTGGAGTCGGGAAAGAGGCCGCTCGTTTGCACGGCTTCGTAGAGCGGGGTGAGGGATTCGATGTGAAAAAATTCGGTGTCGTGGTGCATGTTGGTCAGTATTCGGTGTAGAAATATTCCCGGACCATACCGGTACTGGAGACCTGGCTGCTTCGCTCCGTTCGTTTCAAGCGTTTTTTTTCGTCGTACTGCAGGCGGATCACCACCTGCTGTTCGGTCCGATAGACGATGATCCTGCCGTCCATCGGATAGGCGAAAATGGTTTCGGACAGCGGAAGCCCAGCTTTATCGTAGGTGAACTCGTTGTATGGTTTCTTTTCTCGGGCGGTATAGAGCCAGGTTTTATTGTTTTGACCGGCCGAATTGTAGTCGAATATGAATCCGATTGAAAAGGTATCCCGGACGAACGTTTTCGTTTCCTCCAGTTTCCCATCCGGGCTGAAGAATTTTTCCTCGACCAGTTCGTCCTGTTGTCGGTTGACGGTGGAGAAACCGAAAATGCTGCCCGCCTTTTTCCCCTTATCGAATTGCAGGCCGATGCTTTGCCGGGGGACGAATACCCGTCTGGTATTATCTTCATCGAACAGGTAGTGCCGGGTTGCGCAGGGGGCATCGTCCTGACAGGAAATAACCTCGGCTAAGCGGCCCAGGCTGTCGTAACGGGCAAAGGCTTCCTGCTTTATTCTGCCACCGGTACGCACGATGCGGCTCGGGCGTCCGGGTAGGCTGTCATAGTAAAAAGTGGTGTGCAAGGTAAGGTTGGGGCCATCCTGTTTTTCTTCGATCAGCCGCCCGGATTCGTCGTACAACCATTCCAGCACCGTAGTAACATCCCTACCCCGATGGATATTGGTGATGGTTTCCTGCATGCGGATGCTGGCATAACCGGGCCGGGCCAGGGAATCCTGTTCAAAATACTGGTACAGGTAAACAAAACGGGTGTCCTGCGCGGACACTGGCCCGATCATTACCCATAAAAGCAGAATAATTAACCTTTTCATGCCCGAACCTGTATTCAAACCGACGGTGCTGCCGAACGCGCCTGCAATTTTTTGAAGAAAAATAACCCCGTCAGCAAAATCCCGATGGGTACGAGCGAGAAGTAAAACGCCGTTTGGCCGTCGAAATGCTGGAAAATATTGCCCGTGATAATCGAACCTGTCGTGCCGCCGAGTGCCGAAAAAATGATAATAAGACCTGACATGAGGCCGTGTTTGTTTTTCGGCAAACTGCTCAAAATCAGAGAATTGATAGCCGGGTAAATGGGCGCGAGGAACAAGCCGATGACCGGGAACACGAACGCCGCCAACGGCGCGTCGCCCCAACCCGTCACCGGGCGGCCTTCCGCGCCTTGCGCCAGCGGAATCGCCGTCAACACCAAAATTGCCGCCAGCACGAGACAGCCCGTCAGCACGGTGTACCAGTTGAGTTTTTTCATCACCACGCCAGCGAGGAAACGCCCCAGCGCCGTCGCGCCCGCCATGATGCTCGCCATTTCGATGCTGAGCGCTGTTGGCAGGTTCAGCACTTTACTGTTGTAAGTCGGCAGCCAACTCATAATGCCTTGTTCCACCAGCACATAGAAAAATGCGCAGAGGATGAACACCAGCACGAGCGGCACGACCATGAGTTGGAACATTTTGCCAAAATCCTGACCGAGCGAGGCATTTTCCGGGCTTTTTGCTGCCGATTCGTCCAATTTTGCCGAAAACAAAAGCAGAAACGCCGCCAGTGAAATCACGCCTATTAAGTAATAAACTTTCAGCCAGGCCGTGCTTTGCGGGTTCGCATCGTCCACGAAGGCGCTGAAAAAGAAGTAGCCCGCCAGCACGCCAATCATAAAAAACGACTCGATGAAATTCATCAAACTAATGTGCTCCTTCTCGTCTCGCGTCACAAGGCCGATGGTGCTATACACCGACATTTTTATCAAAGCAAAACTGAAACCGATAGCCGCAAACATCAACTTCGTCGCCCAAAAACCGCTCAATGAAGGCATGGCAAAACACATCGCCGTCACTACTCCCAGTGCTATGAGCATGGCGTTTTTGTAGCCAATCCGCGTGATGTACGACGACAGTAAAAACGACACGATGGCAATGCTCAGATCCTTGAACGCTTCCAGCACCGAAGCCGCGCCTTCCGTCACACCGTAGTTGTTCTGCACTTGCAGGATGACCGTGCCCACGCTGTTCAGGAGGATGGCGAAGACGAAATAATTGAGGAAAAGCGAGGCTTTGATTTGCCAGTTTTGCATGAAAAAATGAGTGAATGAGCGATTGTGTGAATACCTAAATCTCTCTGCTGGAACTCAAAGATTTCCCGCTTTTCGTTCAGAAACAATGTATTGCGAGGCCCGCATCGAAAGTGCGAGAATCGTCCATGTGCAATTTTTGTCGCCCTGCGAAGGGAATGGCGCGGCGTCCACCACGAAGAGATTTTTCACGTCGTGCGCCTGTTGCCACTTGTTGAGCGCTGACTTTTTCGGGTCGTTGCCCATGCGCACGGTGCCGACTTCGTGGATGATTTCGCCGGGCGCGTTCAGGCCGTAATCTTTGTCGGCGCCGGGCGTGTCCGAGAGCGGGATGCCGCCCATTTCGGCAATGATTCTTTCAAAGGTCTCGTGCATGTGTTTTGCCTGAAGTCGCTCGTAATCAGACCATTTGTAATGAAAACGAAGCACGGGAATGCCGAATTTGTCCACCGTGTTTGGGTCAATTTCGCAGTAATTGTCCTCTCTCGGGACGGCTTCTCCGCGCCCGGCCATGCCGATGTAAGCACCGTAAAACCGGCGATAATCGTCTTTCAACGACGCTCCGTAGCCGCCTGCCTCGCGTTTGTTGCCGTTGCGGTCGGGGAACATCCCGTTCACATTTTCGATGCCCCAGCCGAAGCCATAAGCGGGCATCCCCATGCCGCCCCAATACTCGATGTGGTAGCCGCGTGGAAAGTCTAACTTCTTGTTATCCAGCCACCAGGGACTGTATACGTGCATCCCGCCGACGCCATCCTCATTGTAGCGTTTGCGGTCGAAAAGTTTGGGAACAATAGCGCCACGCGACGCGCCCGTGCTGTCGTGCAGATATTTCCCGATCACGCCGCTCGAATTCGCCAAGCCTTCCGGGAAGCGGGCGGATTTTGAATTCAACAGAATGCGCGCCGATTCGCAGGCGCTGGCGGCCAGCACGACGATTTTGGCGCGCACGGTTTTTTCTTCCAACGTTTGGGTGTCCACATAAGAGACGCCCGTGCAAAGCCCCGTTTTGGCATCGGTCAAAACCTCGCGCGCCATCGCAAAGTAAATCGTTTCGAGGTTGCCGGTTTTGTCCGCCGGTTTGCAAAGGCAGGAGGAGGAGGAAAAATCCGCGTAGGACACGCAGGCGCGACCGCATTGGGCACAATAAAAACACACGCCGCGATCGTCGTTCACGGGTTTTGTCAAAATGGAAAGCCGCGAAGGAATCGTTGTGATGCCGAGGTTTTTATTGGCTTTTTTAATCATCAATTCGTGCAAACGCGGCTTCGGTGGCGGCAGAAAAATACTGTCCGGGTCGTTTGGCAAGCCTTCCTTCGAGCCAAAAACACCGATAAGTTCGTCCACTTTATCGTAAAACGGCGCCACGTCCTCGTAGCCAATCGGCCAGTCTTCGCCCAGGCCATCAATACTTTTTCGCTTGAAATCGTCGGGCCCGAAACGCAGCGAAATGCGCCCCCAGTGATTCGTTCGTCCGCCGAGCATCCGCGAGCGGAACCAGAGGAACTTCGTGCCCGGCACGGTCGTGTACGGTTCGCCTTCGATGTCCCAGCCGCCGTAGGCTGCATCGAAATCGCCAAACGGGCGGTAGCGGGTGCTCGCGCCGCGCCGGGGACTTTGCCAGGGCCATTTCAGTTGGGTGATGTACTTCGGGTCGGCGGGGTCGTAGTGTTGGCCCGCTTCGAGCAGGCAAACCTTCGCGCCGGCTTTGGTGAGTTCGTGAGCAGCCATGCCGCCGCCTGCGCCGGAACCGACAATGATGACGTCGTAGGTTTTGGGCGCTTCTTTGATTTGAAAATCAGCCATAAAAAATTGTTGCTGGAAATTTTACGCGCCGCTAATGTAGAATTTTGCATCTGGCATTTGGAACAACATTTTTGGATGAAATTTTTTGCTGTCATTTTCTCTTCTTGGAAAGCCAATTTTTGTACGTAATTTTGTACAACTTTTTCAAAATCCTTTACATGACGGCTACCACCATCACCGATTTTCGCGAAAAACTGAAAGAATACCTCGACCGCGTGCTCGACAACCAAGAGGCGCTCATCATTTCGCGGCCTAAAAAGAGCAATGTCGTGGTGATTTCGCAGGAAGAGTACGAGTCGTTGCGAGAGACAGCCTACCTGCTTTCGTCGCCCAAAAATGCCGTCCGTTTGCAAGAGGCTTTGCAACAGTGGGAACAAGGCAAAACCGTTCAGAAAAATCTCGCTGACTTGTGAACCTGGTTTTCACCGAAAACGGCTGGGACGATTACCTCTATTGGCAAAAGCAAGATGCCAAAAAGATAGAGCGTATTAATGAATTGCTGAAAGACATCTCGCGCCAACCGTACAAAGGAATTGGCAAGCCGGAACCACTGCGCGGCAACTTGAGCGGCTGGTGGTCGAGGCGGATTGACACCGAACACAGGCTTGTTTATCGCGTGGAAGACAACCAAGTGATTGTTTTACAGTGTCGTTATCATTATTAAATCGCTCGCCCTCACGTCTTGCTCACCGCCTCATCCAAATTAAAAATCGCACTCACGACGAGCATCAGGGCGGCTTGTTCTGCCAGGTCGAGAGAAGGATTTTGCGGGAAACGACCCGTGTTCAAAAGTTTCTTCGCTCGCTCAGGTTCTTTTTGAAAACGGGAAAATTCCGCCCGGTACAAAGCCGCAAGTTTTTGAATTTCAACCTTTTCAGGTTTTCGGGTGAGAATTTTGGAAAACGCCTTCGCGATTATTTTGTCATGGCCTCGGCTATCTTCCCGACTTCGACTTTCTTCCAAAATCCGTGCTGCGAGTACCCGCGACGCCTCCAAAATCTGCACATCGTTCAGCATCACCAACGCCTGTAAGGGCGTACTCGTGCGGGCGCGATTTACTTCGCACACGTCGCGCGGCGCGGCATCGAAGGAGAGCGAAGTCGGCGGCGGAATGGTGCGGCGATTGTAAGTGTAAAGGCTGCGGCGATAGATTTTTGAGGCAGCCGTGTCGGGTTTGTAGGAGTTTTCCCCGCGAAAATCGTTGGCCGTTTTGTCGGCGCTGATTTCTTCCCAAAGGCCGGGCGGCTGGTAGGGCTTCACAGACGGCCCGCCGATTTCAGGCACGAGCAAACCGCTGGCAGCCAATGCGTTGTCGCGGATAAATTCGTAGTTCAGCCGGTAGCGCGGCCCCCGTGCAAGCCAGCGATTTTCAGGGTCTTTTTCCAAAATTTCTTCACGCGCAGCAGACGATTGGCGATAGGTCGCCGAAGTCACGAGCAGGCGCAGGGTGCGTTTCATGTCCCAGCCGTTGTCGCGAAAATCGCAGGCCAGCCAGTCGAGCAGTTCTGGATGCGTCGGCAAAGCGCCCTGCAAGCCGAAGTTGTCGCTCGTGGCGACGATGCCTTTGCCAAAAACTTCCTGCCAGAGGCGGTTGACCATAACGCGGGCTGTGAGGGGGTGGCGCGGGTCGAAGAGCCACTTTGCCATCGCCAGCCGGTCACGCCCCAAAGTCGTGTCGAAAGGCAAAACGTTGGCCGGAAGATTCTCCGTTACTTCCTCGCCGTGCAGGTCGTACTGGCCGCGTTTGAGGATGTAGGTTTTGCGCGCGCCTTTGCCCGTCGAGTCGCGCATGACCATTTGCAGCAGCGTGTCTTTTTCTGTTTTGAAAAATTCTTTTCCGTTGAGGAATTTCAAAACGCCTTGTAAATCAGCCTGAACGATGGGAATGTAAGGCTTGGGCGTCGCCAGATTCGGCACGAAACCCGCCTCCGGCACTTTGTTGAAAAAAGCCGAGGTCGCGTAATAATCGCGGGTCGAAATCGGGTCGTACTTGTGGTCGTGGCAGCGCGCGCACTCCATCGTGAGGCCGAGAAAGGCCTTGCCAAAAGTGTTGGTGCGGTCGGCCACGTACTCCACGCGGTACTCCTCGTCAATCACGCCGCCTTCCTGCGTGATTTTGTGATTTCGGTTGAATGCCGAAGCCAGCAACGTCTCTTTCGTAGCGTCGGGCAGCAGGTCGCCCGCCAGTTGCCAGGTCACGAATCGGTCGTAAGGCATATTTTTGTTGAAAGCCTCGATGACCCAGTCGCGCCAGGGCCACATCACACGCGGCAGGTCGTCCTGATAGCCGTGCGTGTCAGAGTAACGCGCCAAATCGAGCCAGTACACCGCCCAACGTTCGCCGTAAGCAGGCGAGGCGAGCAGGGCGTCCACGACTTTTTCGTAAGCGTCGGGATTTTCGTCGTTCAGGAAATTTTCCACCATCTCCGGCGAAGGCGGCAACCCGGTAAGGTCGAAACTGACACGGCGGATCAGTCGCTCTTTTTCGGCTTCTTCAGAAGGTTCGAGGCCGTGTTCCTGTTGTTTTTGCAGGATGAAAAAATCCACTTCGTTTCGCGCCCACCTTTGTTTTTCAACTTTCGGTACATCAGGCTTTTGCGGTGCGATGAAGGCCCAGTGTTTTTCCCATTTTGCCCCTTGTTCAATCCACTTTTCGAGCAATTTTTTTTCAAAATCCGACAACTCCAAATGCGCATCGGGCGGGGGCATCATGCTGTCGGGACGCGTGGAATAAATGCGCTGGATGAGGGTACTTTGTTCGGGTTTTCCCGGCACGATAGCAAAGTGGTCTTTGCCCTCGCCGAGTGCCGCAAACGCTCCTTCCTGCGTGTCGAGCCGCAGCCCGGCCTCGCGTTTTTGTTCGTCGGGGCCGTGACATTTGAAGCATCGGTCGGACAGAATCGGGCGGATGTGAAAGTTGAAACTGACGAGTTCGGGCAGTTCTTGCTCGTCTCGATTTTCGTTTTTGGCAAAAAAGGCGAACATTAAAATGCCGGACGCGAGCAGCGCGGCAGCGAGGGCGAGTTTGGAAAAAGACAGGCGGCGCATGGCCGAAAAGTACGCCACAATTTCAATTTACAAGAAGCCCCGTGTATTATTTGAGGCGCCTACATTTTTTTAAAAATGAACACCGAAAAAACCGAATGCGCCGACACGGCCGAATTTTTCTCTTTCAAAAAACGCATTCAAAGTCGGAAAATCCTTTTTCGGTGAAATTGGTGTGTTCGGTTTTTTTCGGCGTTCCAAATTCAAAGCAAAAGTAAGGTTCAAACTTGCTTTCCAATTTCGGCAGCCACTTTCCTACTTTTGCCAGTCAAAGATGACCTCAAATGACCCTTAATGACTTCTAATGTCCACCACCTTCACCATAAAACTGCCCGCCTTCGAAGGCCCGTTCGACCTCCTGCTCTTCTTCATCGAGCGGGACGAACTGGATATTTACAACATCCCGATTGCCAAAATTACCGACGATTTTCTCGATTATATGCATCAGGCAGAGGCGATGAACATTGACCTGGCCTCCGAATTTATCGTCGTGGCGGCCACGCTCATGCGCATCAAGGCCAAAATGCTGCTGCCCCGCAAACAACTCGACGACGAAGGCAACGAAATTGACCCGCGCCGCGAACTTGTGGACCGACTGCTCGAATACAAACGCTACAAAAGTGTGCTGGAAGAACTCCGCCGCCTCGAGGAAGTCCGCGCCTTCATGAACCCGCGCGGCTACGCCAGCACCGAACTCCGCAAACTCGCCGAAACCGCGCTCGCCGACGCCGAAATGGAATCGGTGACGTTGTACAAACTCCTGCGCGTGTTCGAGCGGTTGCTGGCGCGATTCGAGGAAGACCAAAAAACGAAGCGCGTCCACACCGTTTACAATTATAATTACACCATTCAGGAGCAGCGCAGTTACCTGTTGGGGAAATTGAAAAAAGGGAAAAAAACCGCTTTCGAGCAGGTTTTTTTGACGCTGGAAAACCGAATTCACGCCGTCGTCACCTTCCTCGCTTTGCTCGAATTGCTCAACGAACAAGCCATCGCGCTCGTGCAAGGCGAGGGCGTGAACAATTTTTGGCTGACCTTGCCGGAAGAAATCGAAACGCCTTTAAACCCGAAACCCGAAACCCCTTAACCTGAAACCTGTTTTTTCGCATGAAAATCCACTTCTACCTCCGCTATCACACCCAGTTCGGCGAATCCTTTACCCTCCGCCTCGACAACGGCCAAACGCTCGCGCTCGAATGCCTGAACGACGACCTCTGGCACGGCTCCATTGAAATAAAGTCGAGCCAAACGCTTGGTTATCAATACGTTTTCCATGATTTGGAGGGCAACGAAAAACCGGAGAAAGACCCGCGCCGCTCCGTTTCCGTCGGCGACGTAAAAGTGGATTCCGTGACGGTATTCGACTATTTCAACCCCGTCGGAGCGGTAGAAAATGCCTTTGACACACAGCCTTTTCAAGAGATTTTTAGCCCCCTCCCGACCTCCCCCATGAGGGGGAGGAGTCACACTTCTTCCCCCCTTATGGGGGGGCGGGGGGGGGCTACCCATATTTTTAGGGTAAAAACCCCGCTCCTGAAAGCCGACGAAGTGCCTTGTCTGCTCGGTCATGGCGCAGCTTTGCGCAATTGGGATACTGCCGCGCCGATTGTACTTTCCCGCAATGGAAACTGGTGGGAAACCCGCCTCGACCTTTCCAAAGAAGAACTTCCGTTAGGCTATAAATACGGTATATGGAACACAAAAACGGGTCAGTTTACAGGCTTCGAAGATGGCGGCAACCGGACGGTTTTTGAGCATACGGGGGTGAATATCCACCACGACAACTACGCCCGTTTCCCCAACAACACCTGGCGTGGCGCAGGCGTGGCGATTCCGGTTTTCAGCCTGCGAAGTCAAAAAAGTTGGGGCATTGGCGAGTTCACAGATATGCATTTGCTCGTGGATTGGGCCAAGTCCGTCGGCCTCAAACTCATCCAACTCCTGCCCATCAACGACACGACGGCCACGCACACCTGGACGGATTCGTACCCCTATGCGGCGGTGTCGGCCTTCGCTTTGCACCCGATTTATTTGAACGTGGAGCAGTTGGCCGGGAAAAAACACGCCGCGATTGTAACGCCGTTTTTCAAACGGCGCAAAGAACTCAACGCGCTTGAAGCCGTTGATTACGAAGGTGTTTTGCAAACAAAATGGGACATCATCCGTCAACTCTACGATTTGCAAAAAGCCGATTGGCTCAAAGACCCTGCGTGGCACGAATACTACGCGGCGAACAAACACTGGCTCGCGCCTTACGCGGCCTTCTGCTGGCTGCGCGACATGAACGGCACGGCGGATTTCAACCAATGGTCGTCGCACAAAACCTATAAAGCCGCCGAAATAGAAAAACTCTTCTCACCTCTAAATCCTGAAAACCCTGTAAATCCTGTCAAAAAAAACAGCCCAAAATCTGTCAACGACTTCGACCAAATCGCCATTCACCTTTTCGTGCAGTGGCACTTGCACCTGCAACTCAAAGCCGCGACCGACTATGCCCACGCCAACGGCCTCGCTGTGAAAGGCGACATTCCCATCGGTATTTACCGCTATTCCTGCGATGCCTGGGTCGCGCCGGAACTCTATCACATGGACAAACAGGCCGGCGCGCCACCCGACGATTTTGCTGAAAAAGGCCAAAACTGGGGTTTCCCGACCTATAACTGGGAACGCATGAAGCGGGACGGTTTCGCCTGGTGGCGACAGCGTTTCGAGCAGATGAGCCTCTACTTCGACGCCTTTCGCATTGACCATATCCTCGGTTTTTTTCGCATCTGGAGCATCCCGCTCGACGCAGTGGAAGGCATTTTGGGGCAATTCGTCCCGGCGATTCCGGTTGCGGAAAAAGAGTTTCACGATGCAGGTATCGGCTTCAATTACAGCCGTTTGTGCGAGCCGTACATCACTGAACGGGTGTTGTGGGAAATTTTCGGCGAAGACGAAGCGCCTTTTGTGCGCGACCAGTTTTTGGAGAAAAAACAAAACAGCCACCAGTACGCGTTGAAGGCTGAATTTGCCAACCAGCGAAAGGTGGAAGCGTGGTTCAACGGGCAGGTGCCGAACGAGCGAAACGAGCGTTTGCGCGACGGATTGTACAGCCTGATTTCCAACGTTTTGCTGTTTCAGGAAGAAAAAGGAAAATACCATTTCCGCTTCGGCATCGAAAAAACAACCTCTTTCCAACACCTGCCCGACGAGGTGAAAGAGCCGCTTAAAAACCTCTACGTCAATTATTTCTATCGCCGTCAAGACGATTTTTGGCAAAAAGAAGCGATGGAAAAACTGCCGGATTTGAAGCGTTCGACCAATATGCTCATCTGCGGCGAAGACCTCGGCATGGTGCCGCACTGCGTGCCCGATGTGATGAAAGAACTTGGCATCCTGAGTCTCGAAATCCAGCGGATGCCGAAGGCGATTGGGGCGACTTTTTTCCATCCGAAGGACGCGCCTTACCTCTCGGTCGTGACGCCCAGCACCCACGACATGAGCACGATACGCGGCTGGTGGGAAGAAAACCGCGAACTCTCGCAGCGTTTTTTCAACGAAACGCTCGGCTACGAAGGCACTGCGCCTTATTTCTGCGAACCCTGGCTCAACCGCGCCGTCATCTCGCAGCATTTCAACTCACCCGCGATGTGGGCGATTTTTCAACTGCAAGACCTGCTCGGCAGCGATGAAAAACTGCGCCGCGAAAACCCGCACGACGAGCGCATCAACGTGCCCGCCAACCCGAAACATTACTGGCGCTACCGGATGCACTTCGCGCTGGAAGATTTGATGCAGGCAGAAAAATTTAACGCGGACGTGAAGAAGTTGGTGGGGGAAAGTGGGCGGGGATGACTTGTCCTGTTTTTAGTTCACTAAAAACAGGACAAGTCTCAATTTTCCTTGTTCTCCTATGCTCTATCCGAGATGTTTATGGTTGTTCTAATTGTGGCTCTGTCATTTTACCGGACAACCGTCACATCACCTTTCAGTATCTCCACATAGCCGTTTGTATATTCAATCTCTGCATACCAAACAAAAACTTCAGGGCCACGAGGCCATTGTTTGTTTTTTTTCTTCTTTAGGTGCGTACCATCCCAACCTACACTAGGGTCGTTGGGAACGATATCGTTTTTTTCAAACATCAATTCGCCCCATCTGTCGTAGATTCGAAGCCATTTGATATTTGTGATGTTTTCATCGCAAAAGATAGTTAATTTAGAGTTTTCTCCATTGCTCTCAGGGTGGATTGCATTTGGAACGTAACAGTTACCACAAGGCTTGACTTTGATGTTTTGAGTGGCAATAACGGAACAGCCGTTGTGATACACCCGCAATTCGTAGGTAATATCACTTTTCGGGGCCATCACCAAAGGGGTAAGACAATCGGTGCAATCAAGCCAATTACTTGGTGACCATCTGATAGAGTCAATGATGTGGCCTGGATTGATTTCGGGCGCAAGTCGAGCAGTGTCGTTGCACGTTCTTACCATCAATGTTGCTGGGGATAAGATTGCTGTCAGTTCTTGTGCTTCCAATATGGTTACTTCAGTAGAATCGGCACAGCCAAGCGAATCTATCACGAGCAGCTGGTAGTTGCCCGGTGGGAGGTCGGCAAATACATTGTTCTGGAACGGCCCGTCACCATTTATTGAATATAAGAATGGCGGTGTTCCGCCAACAACATCCAGCGAGATGCGCCCATCTTTCTTTTGGTAACAGGACTCATCAATGGCGTCGGCATCCAATACGGGTACCAAACTGGCATCGTAATATGTGGTGACGATGACCAAACTGTCGCACCCCTCTGGAGTTTTATATGTAAAAGTCACCTCGCCCACTTCGTCAAGGTGACAAGTGTAACGCGTAAGTTGAGTCATCGGAATACTCGATGGCTCGAAAGTGGTGATAGTAGTGACAGTGCTGTCGCAGCCATATTGGTTTTGCAGCACCGCCACACTTGTACCCTCATTATCTGGGTTACAGGTTTTTTGCTGAAGTGTTGTGCTATCGGTCGGTGCCTGTTCGTATGCCACAATGTCAAGGCTGTCACACCCGGCATGAGTCAAAAGCCACAAGGTATCAATGCCCACTTCACTACTTTGGCAAACCCACTCTGAGCGGTTCGATTGAGCAACGCCCGCCAAGTCATACAGTTTGTTCACATAAACCACGCTATCGCAGCCGAAGTAAAACGTATCGCGCCGAACTTCCGACAAGCGGCACACAAGGATTTCTTTTTCAATAAAAACGGTTTGGGTCGGCAGTGTTGTCCTGAAAATCGCTCCATTACACCAGTTTTGGCTGTTTACGAAAATGGTGTCTTCCCCGACCTCCGAGGCAATACAGGTAAAAACGGTGTCATATTGAACAAGAATACCGGAAATATCAAGTGAAACATTCGTTGTAATCACGCTGTCGCAGCCTATGTACTCTGTAAACTGGCCTACTGCGGCTGGGTCGCAAGTGGTAGCAGACTGCTCTACGAATACCGTTTCTTTAAAAGTGGTGGTTGTGACGACAATGCTATCGCAGCCCTGATAACTTTGAAGCACTTGAACTACAACGCCCGTATCGGCGGGGTTGCAAGAAAAAGTCTCGATATACGTTTCGATTTTGGGTAAAAAATCCAGTTGGACTTCGAAGATGGAATCGCAGCCAAATATGCTGGCATTCGGCAGAGTTACTGACCCAGCAGGGTTGCTCTCATCAAAAGTTACGGAACCGACGACAAGGCTCTCGCCCTTGCAAAGAGTGGCATTGATGTAGCCTATCGCTTGTGAAAGAGTGTTGAGGGATACAATTATAATGGTGTCGCAATCTGGGCCAGAGATGTATTCTGTGCCCGAAGGGTTGGCATGATTATATACTGTGCCGTTCACCTTTATACTATCGCCCGGACAAAGCGTCGCCGTGAGCATTGTTGGAAGGTTTTCTTCGATATTCACCGACAGTGTTTTTGTGCAACCTTGCTGGTCTTGTACCTGCACCATGTACTGCCCGGCGGCTGACACATTGAACGTTGGGTTGGAACCGAAAGCACCGTTGTTCAAACTATACTGGTAAGTACCGTTCCCTGTCACTTGTACTGTTATCTGCCCCTCTTGCTGAGCGGCACTGCAATTAAGAGGCGTTATGTCCATAGTGACTGAAAAAAAGTTATCAGGAACGGTATAGTAGGCCGTGTCGAACACTTCCTCGCCGCAAAAGGTGATGTATTTGCCGATTGCCATATATTCGCCCGGCTGGGCGATGGCCAGCACGGAGTCCACCTGTGGCTGTTGGCTTAGCACCTGGTCGTTCAGGTACCATGTCACCCCTCCATTGATATATTTTTTTTGGAGGAAGAGGGTGTCGAGGCATTGGGCGTTGGGTTGGAGGGCGACTTCGGGGACAAAGGTTTTCTTGAAATCAGAGTAATACCCGCCTTGTCCAGATTTTCCACTTCTTCCAGATATTGAGACTTGAATCGGGCCATCTGAGAATACAGATATAGTGCCGTCAAGATCTGTTCGGTAAATAACATAATCAGGGTTTCCCTGAACTGAAACGGGAGTGCCAAGTGGGACCAACTGTCCATTTTTTCTAATTTCCACTACGTTTGCGTTACTTGAAGCGACAACATGTACTTCTCCAGTAAAATCTTCACTTCCGATTTTATCTACAAAGGGAATGTTGTTTACAAAATTTCCTGTCTGGCAGTTTGTTGGAGGAATAACATTTAGTGAGGCTGTTCTTTCATCGTTATCGTTGCCTAACGATTGATAAACAAATACTTTTTTATCAGTTTTGATATACATATTTCCCTTCCAATTGCCCTGATTATCGTAGTAGTTATTTTTATTTAAATTCAAATATTGACCAGCATTCAAAATTATTGGATTGGTGCTGCCATTTACAAAAACCTTAGTACTGTCAAAATGGCCTACTACCAGGCCGCTTTCGATGGAGTAAGGGCCATCTCCTGCCATGAGAATGTATTCAGTCCCTACATTTTCAAGCGGGACAGCTTGGTCAATTCCTATATCCCAAGTATTATCGTTTCCATCAACTGGAGATCCTAACCACGAGCCGCAGTCTACTACTATTGGTTTCGTTGATTCTACTAACAGGCCAAATAAGCCATGTGTAAAATTGCCTTGATAATAACCGTCGTCCATTGCTATCACATAACTTTCTCCGGCGTTTAGTGTAAAACTGATTGGAGCAGTTGCAAGAAAAGAGCCAGTACTACTCATCAAGTAGGTGTTTGGCCTAAAATTAGAAATAGTTACGAGCGTATTGTCTTCGGTAGCCATCATTCCTACAGTATGATTGCCAAAGTCTGCTACCAAATGGCCAATACTGAATTTAGTCCCCTTTGCGGCATCGCCCTTGGACGTTATACACCCTGCTTGATTCGCCGAGTGTATTCGGTAACTGGCATAAAATTCTTTTGGCCCCTTCAAAATAAAGCCACGTTCAGGAAGTATCGTATTCAATTCTGTGTTGTTTTTTATGGTCATATTTAAATTAGCGTAAGCTGCATAATACTCAATTGGATTAGAATTAGAAACCATAATCGTGGTATCAATATATTTATCGTAATAAACCCATTGACCTGGAGGAGTAAGTATCCAGTAGGCATATTGATGATGATAGCTAATAGTAACTGGGAAAGGAGTAGTTTCTGGCGTTGAAATATACAAATATCCCACCTCGCCTTCATTATTGCCAGAGTATAACGGTGGGAACTTATGCTCTTTAGCTAATTGTCCCCAACCCTTCACAGGGAACAACCCGTAGATGATGCAAAACAGCGTGATTTTAAGGGGAAGCAGAGCACCGGAAGATTGATTTACGTTTGCCATGATGCCAGATTTTGTTGATATTCAGGAGAAACCGCTCTAATGTAGGCGGTTTCTCCATGATTTTGTTGATGTGTTTTTGAAATTTCATTCCACTTCGAGAATTGCCGACATGATGAGCGACTTTTCTCCGCCGGAACGGGCGTTTTTCATTTTCAGCGTGTACTCCGAGCCTGCGCTTCCTTTGTAACTCACTACCGGGTGCGCATCAGTTGCGTCGTCTTTTTTGAGCAGTGTCCCTCCTTTGCTGTACAGGAAAAGGTCAACATCAAAGGCGTTTTGGTCGCCGCCGCCGATGATGGCACTCAATTTTGAGGAAGATAGCCGGATGTTGGAAATTTGGGTATCCTCGCCTTCGTCGAGCACACAACCGAACATAGCCCATTGGTTGGTAGTGGATAAGAAACCCATTTTGTTAATCTTCTGGCAGAGGGCCTCCGTCATCGAAAAGAGGTCGCTTAGGGCGGCTTTCAGTGTTTTCATTGGTATGGTGTACCCGGCATCACTCATTATCAGAAGACTGGCAAAACTGCCCGGAGTTTTGGTGCTGAACATTTTTACCTTGACAGTATAACTCCCTGTGGTGGCAGGGGTGTAGGTTACAAGTGGCGAATTGTCCGTTTTTGTGTCTTTGGTTAATTCCTTGCCTTGAGCATCGTAAAGAAAAATGTCGAGGTCTGTCACATCATCGTCGCCGCCGCCGACAAAGGCGTAAGCGACACCGCTGGAGAGTTGGGTGGTGAAGCCTACTGTTTCGCCTGCTGACAAGTATGTACCCATCATGCATACGTCCTTGTGAAAACCCATATCAGACAGATCATTGAGTAGTATGCCTTTCGCTACGACGTTGGCCAATGCCTGACGCATATATTTTGGCGGTCCGCACTCGCGTTGAGCCTTTGCAGCAAGGCAAAAGAAGAGTATGGGGATAAGGAAGAAAGCTGAACGTTTCATTTTTTGGATTTTTTTGAAATGGTGAACGGATCGAAGAAAAGATTTTTTGGGGTTTGGCTATGAGGGGGCAGAAAGTCGTATTTGCTCGGGGTAAGGCCATGAATCACTCCCGCAGTTTTTCGACGAAATTTTTTCTGACGGCTTGCAAGGCACTCATGCCCCGGGTGAATATCCCGTTGAAATCTTGTGGTTTGGCGACAAAGACTTCGAGGCTGAAGCGCACCTTGTCGTTGGAGATAAAAGCTTTGGCAACCTTTGTTTTGCTGGTAGCGTGTACGCAAGCAACTTCGGCCTTCCATCGTTCTTCCGGTGTTTTTACAGAGATGACCTCTGTGGACATGATACGAAAGAACTCCTGGTCTTCGGCATCAACCGAGATGTAGTACGATGTACCTTCGAATTTGAAAATCACATCGCCATCGGCATCTACCTCCGGCTTGAATCCTTCGTTGGCAAGGTACTCCTTGTACATTTTTTGGAGTTGCTCTTTGGTGAGAGGTTGGGCCGAAGCGACGGGGCCAAATGACAGAAGCAGGAAGGCCACGAAAAGGCTAGAATAAAGTGTGGTTTTCATAAAACTGCGTTTGAAAAGTGAGAAAGGTTCTTTTTTTTGATTTTGGTAGTACATACAGGATGGTCGGTAATGTGGGGTGGGCTGCATTTTTATTTGATTTGCTCTTGTATCTACGGCATCTCGTTTTTCTCACAAAAAATCGGAAATTTTTTTTCGAGATTTCGGGCTTGTGTAACTTGCCGACCGTAGCAGCCTGCATTGTTGTAAATTTTTTCCATAATCTTGTGATATTTTAAAATCGAACCGATAAGCTGCATGGAAACAAACCTGAAACTCATCGAAGCCTATGTCGCAGGAGATGACGAAGCGTTAGAAACCCTTTTCTTCACAAGAGGGTATTACGATAGCTGTTTCTTCAAGGCGAGGCGGTATTTAAGCGACGACCACGATGCACATACGGCGGCGGAAGACACATTTCTTGCTCTACGAGAAAAAAACTTGTTGGAGCGAGTTGCTATATTTGAAAAAGGTGGACGAACGGAACAGGGTTTCCGAAATTATATGCTGACCATTGCTGAAAACAAGGCGAAGGACATATCTGCTAAAAAGCCGAAAAGACCGAGTCCTTTGCTTATAGATATTGTAAGCGAGTCAACGGAGTCGCCTCTGTCAAACGGGGAAGAAGACCCGCACCCAACAGACTTGTTTTATCAACGTGCCAAACAAGTGGACGCCTGCGCCGAATCAATCAAAGAACGCGAGTCAACTAACCCTGTAGAGAAAGGCCGAAAGCCGCTTGACAGCGAATTTCTTGAATTGTGGCGTACGGTAGGCGACTACGACAATGAACCTTTCCGCAAAGAATTCGGCATGACCGATAAACAAATACGAGTAACCAAACAGCGTATCATGCGCCGATTGTCGCGCTGTTTAGGTATTGATTAAACCCTTTATGCTATGCAACAAACTGACGATACACAAAACATTGCCCATGAACATCTAGTGCGGTATGTTTTCCGGCAACTTTCCCCAGAGGAAGAGTCTAGAATAGAGGATTTTCTTGACGCCAATCCTCATGAGGCGGACGTTGTGGATGGCATTTTACAATTTTGTAAGGAGCGAGGCATTCGCACTCGAGAATCCTTTGAAGAGGTGTGGGGTGTCCAAAAAGGAAAAATACTGGAAACAATCAAACAAAAAACGAAACCTTCTTCCGGTTCATCCCCAGCCATAACTTATAGTTTAAACCAATGGGCTTGGGCCACCGCTGCCTCGTTTGCGTTGCTTATCGTTTTGGGAGCATGGGCTTGGGTAGAACATAAAAAGATGCAAGAAATAGTGGAAGAGATAAAAAGAAGAAACACCCAACAGGATGTCGAAATAGCAGACTTGAAACGAGAAATTTTGATACAGTCTGCTAACTTAGCAGATGCCAGAGCACAATGGGAGGCAGAAAATCAGAAAAACGACACGCCTTTTCATCTTGTCCCCGCCGAACGGAATGCGTGGTTGACCCGATTTATTAAGGCAGAAACAGGTCGGCTTAATAGCGCGGGGGAAGGCGATATCTCAACCGACTGGAGGCAAGAATTCATAACTCGTAAAGATGATAAGAAAGTGATTCGGTTGTTGCGGGATAAGTTTGACAAAGACCCGGAATCCCTACAGTCTGCCGAATTCTATGTACTCGGCGCATTTTACTTGTTGCGAGAACGTAAACCTGCTGAAGCTGTGCGCTTTCTGGAAAAGGCTAAACGGGTAGACCGCCCTGACTACGACGAACTAATGCTGGCAGCATACTTAGAAAATCAGCAATACGGTAAAGCAAATCAGTGGATAGTTGAACGTAGTATCCCCCCTATCCGGTGGCCAAAAGGCTCAGAACGTTTTTTGAAAAAGAATCAGGAGAAATAATTTCACCTGGCAAATTGCGCCGGAGGCCCCACACAAATAAAATTAGCCCAAAAGAGTGGATGCCGTGATTCTTTACCGTATTTTAGGTAATCTCTTTTGGCCTTAGCAAGTGCCTCATCAGTAGGCATCTTATCTTTTAGCAAATTATCATAGAAATATTCCAAAAGCAATGCCGAAGGCTTATCTCGCACCTCGTTCAACGTGGCGATGACATTAGGACAGCCTGCATAACTTACAGCCCGGTGAAGACCAATAACACCCTCACCTTTTATTCCAGATTCGTGTTCTCCTTCTAGCTGTTTAGCCGTTGAACAGCTCGCAAATACGGCTAATCGTGCATTAAGACGGATGGAATACAAATCCAAGACCCTCATAGCGTTGCCTTTAAATGACAGATAAGATAGTTCTGGGTCAGCATTTAAGCAACCATGCATACAGAAATGCAGCAAGTCAAAACTTGGCGCGTTTTTTTCAAACACCTCGGTAGTAGCACTATTAAACGAGATCACTTGACTTGATAGTGTGGGCAATTTCTTAAGAGAAAATTGGCCAAGATTATCAATCTGCAGTGTCCCGCAGCCTGTTTGATCAATATTAATAAAAGAGCCGATTCTGCTTCTCTTGCTTTTCTCAAGACTCAGTAACTGCTCCTTTTGTAATCGCCATAAAGCAGCTGAGTACTGATAACTCACAATATATTCTTTCAACACATAGTTTAGATCGTATTGGTGGCTATTGCCTTTGGCTGGTACTTCGTCCATGAGGAGCGCTTCAAAAGCAATCGTTCTTAGCCCATTGTCCCCGGAAATAACAATTCTTTCAAGGCTTCTCCGTTCAACAGCAGGGATGTCGTTTAGCACATTTCCTAATAATACTTTATAGAGACCGTTAGAAATCTTGCGTTGTGAAGGGCCAATGTCCTTTTCTCCTTTTAGCCAATCTTCCTGATAACGCTTTGCATCTTCCCAAAACTTATCACCAGAAGGAATGTCCAGCAACACCACGCCTTTACTTTTTTTGGTTATCCATAAGGCAAAAGGTTGGGGTGCCGACCATACGTATTCGATAAAAACGGCGCGGTGGTCGGGCAAAAGGCTTTGCTGCACATCTTCCAGCGAAGGCACGTCGTGATTGAAACGCTGGTTGTAATGCTGCACGTCCGCCGGATTACTGCTGGTTTTTAGCGCGTGAAAAAATTTATAATACTCATCAAGGGTTGCTAGTATCGAATCTTGTGCGCCCAACTTTCGAAACTGGAACAACTTATCGCGCAGGGCTTTTTCCCGACAGTGTGGTTCAGCAGTGCTGTATTCGTTGCACTCTGCCTCAAAAGCGGCTCTGACATTTTGCCGGAGTACGAAACCCTGCCCTTGTTCAGCGTACTTAAAAGCTTTACGCCAGTATTCATCTTTTTTTTTCAACTCGCTGGTTGGCGTTTCTTGATGCAACAATGCTGCGATTCGAGCAGCGTTTGGATAAACCGAGTGGAAGCGCAGACGCTGCGCGATGACAGACGCTTCATCGAATATCTCATTTTGCAGATTATTTAAAATCTTGGCCGCCTGTTCATAAGCCGCTAAACTTTTTTCCAAATACTCGATTTGATGGTGCTTGTTGTAGTGGAGATGCAGCACCGCTCCCTTATTTTGCAATATCGCTATGAATAATTGAATGGTGTCCCCTGATGGCAGATTCACTTCTGGTGTTGCTAACGGGTCATCGCTAGTTGCAAGCCCCAACGGTCTACAGCTATTTATCAAGTCAGAAAGAGCCTCGTCGAAGCTCCCTGTTCGCGCATGTAGTACCGCACTTGATGAAAAATTAGCACAGTTGAGCACATGAGGGTATTTCCCCGGCCCATCGAAATATTGTTGTATAAAATTGCGGGAAACATCGTATTGTTCAGCCAATGCGGCTGCATTAGAAGCATTGAGTAATGTTACTCGATAAGGGGCTCCCCCGATACCAGAAGCAATATCAACATTTTTTTTAAAAATTTCCAAAGCCTTTTCCGCAGAACTTCTCATTTCAATAGTACGCATATCGGCACGATAACTCTGACTTTGCAGGCTATATGCAAAAGCCAGGTTGTTGGCAGCAGTTCCTTTCAGCTCGCCAGAGCGAAAGAAACTAAAGAGGCTTTTAGTCTCTTCGCATACTCTTGTTCCCAAGTCAATCGCTTCTGAAAACTTACCCTGTTCAGCAAGTAGTTTCACAAGGTTCGCTTCATTGATTAATTGCCCATCTCTCATGCCGAGTTCTTTATACAGGGTAATTGCCTCTTTGTAGCTTGCCTCCGCCAGACTTTGGTAGGACTGTTGGTTGTAGATGTAGGCCAGCAAATTGTAAAGATCTGCTGTATACTGCTTGTGTGCGGCATCGCTGGGACTTAGGAAAGACTTGAGTACCTCTAAACGTTGAAGCGCATTTTCAAAACGATTGCTGTTGAGGTCGTCATATGATAGCATCAGCAAACACTTCGCCCTGCGCTCAAGAGCGGCTTGTCCTATTGCGGCAGCCTCCCGCTCTTCCTTTGCAAGACAAGAGCTGTCTAAGTTCATCGTGCTGCCTGTATTGATAAACATAGTATAGGCATTCTCACAGCAGGATTGGCCCTTGCAACAAGCTAGGGTAAAAAATACTGGAAAAATAAGCAGAGAGAATCGTATTGTCATGACAGAGCATATTTTATAGGGCGAAAATAATCGCAATGTGTAGATATTTTTCATAAAAATCTCTCTGGTGCAGCCTTTTCAAATTTTGCCTGCGTACACTTGTTGCCATTACCCAAACGCCGAATACTTCCCGATGCAGGCTCCAAAACCTATCACGCCTACCAGCAACCCGGCGAGCATCATGGCTCTGCCAATGTGTCTGTTTTCTTTACTAAAAAGCAAAAAAAGGCCGACGACGAGGTTGATGCCCGTTTGCGCGACAAGCGCCATCGCATCCAGAAGAATCGGGCCGTAATCATGTCCTTTGCCAATGCCGGTGACGGTCAGGTAGAACAGCATGATGCCGAAGTTGACAAGTACCACTTTGCCGAGTGGCATTTTAGGTCGCGGATGGAGCGGAGCGGTGAGTTGGTCAAGTGGTTCGTTCATAACTCAGATGTTTGGCGGGAGTGAAAATTTCGGCTCTCAGTTGTTCCAAATACGCCCGTTTTGCCGGGTCGCGGTAAAACATATTCATCGTCTCGAAAGGGATGATTTTTTCGTCGTCCAAACTTACGATGTGGACGCAGGATTTTTTAATCGCCCGCACATCGAAATCGTAAGCGTCAATAAACCGCATGATGATGATGCGAAAAAGATTGTCGTAACTCAGGTTGGGGGCTTGCACCTGAGGGAGGCAGCACATCAGGCTCTGGTTCAATTCGTCGGTGGCGCACTCGACCGAATTCCCTGTGCTGAACAGTTGAACCATGTGCTGATGCAGCCGCTCATCTTGCTCATACACAATGGTGTTACGTGAATTATCGAGAATGTCCTGCGGGTTGATGTAGCGCGTGAGCGGAAACACCTGGCCGTCCATTTTCAAGGCGTAGGCCATCGCCAAAGCGTCGGGATTGCAAGGCACGGGAATGATGTCTTCGGGTTGGAAAACTGGCGACTGCCGCAGGATTTCCCGCCGCACTTCAGTCAAAGTGATGCGGTCGGTGGCCGGGTCAAAATGCTCGAAACGTCCTGCTGCCTGCGTGGGCTGAAAAGTGACACCGCGTACACATTTTTGCTGCAAAGCGAACTCTATGATGCTGCCGATTTCACCGTCGTTCAGGCCTTTTTGCAAGGTGACGACGAGCGTCGTGGACAAATTTACTTTGTTCAAATTTTCCAACGCCCGCAGCCGCACATCGAGCAAATTTTCCCCGCGCAAACTTTCCAACGCCTTCGGATTCAGCGAGTCGAATTGCAGGTAAATTTCAAAATCGGGCATATAACCCGCCAGCCGCTCGGCGAACGCCGCGTCCTTCGCAATGCGGATGCCGTTGGTGTTCAGCATCAGGTGGCGGATGGGTTTTCGTTTTGCAATGTCCAGTATTTCAAAGAATTGCGGATGCACGGTCGGCTCGCCGCCGCTGAGTTGCACCACGTCGGGCTGGCCTTCGTTGGCGACCACGAGGTCGAGCATTCGTTCGATTTCCGCCAGCGTCCGGTGTCGCCCGTGATGCGGCGACGACTCGGCGTAGCAGGTCGGGCAAGTCAGGTTGCAGCGGTCGGTCACTTCCACGATGGTGAGGCAAGAGTGCTGTTCGTGGTCGGGGCAGAGGCCGCAATCGTAAGGGCAACCGAAGTGCGTGCGCGTGTTGAATCGGCGCGGCATTTCGCTGCGTTTGGCGTAGTTGCGGGTGTTGCGATAGTATTCTATATCGTTGGCAATCAATACTTTTTCCGCGCCGTGTTCGGGGCAGCGTTTGAGCATGAAGACTTTTTCGTCTTCAAAAATCACCTTCGCGTCCACACGGCGCAGGCAGCGCGAGCAGAGGGAAAGCGTGAAGTCGTAGTAGATGTAAGGGCGTTCCAAGTTTGTTGTTCGTTGTTAGTTCTTGGTTGTTAGTTCTTGGTTGTTCGTTCTTAGTTGTTGGTTAGTTGTTTTTTGAAAAGTGTTTTTGGGTGAAAAATGGTTTTTCGATAATAAAAAAGCCCGGCGAGGCAGGCGAGTTGAATCGTGGAAAGGCCGAACGGGAAAACGTAAACCGGCTTCAGCCACTCCACAAAGAAACGCCACGCGAGGTAGCCGATAAGGAAAATTTTGAAACGGGCGCCGTTGGCGAGCGAGCCAGACATTCCAAGTTTTTGAAACTTGGAATGTCTCGCATCCCCCTTGTTTTCAAGCAAAAAAATGAAAACAGCGAGTGTTACGAGGAAAATAATTTCGTAAAAATTGACGGGGTGGCGCGGAATGCCGTCGCCAAAATCAACAGCCCAGGGAAGCGAAGAAGGCAAGCCGTGTGTGCCGTCCGTCAGACCTGCGAGGTGGCAACCGAGTCGCCCGACTGCCAAACCGAAGATGAGCGGGTAAGTCATCAAATCGCCCGAAGAAGTCGTGACGCCGATGATTTTTTTGGTGATTTCCACGCCAGCCAAGCCGCCGAGCAAGCCACCCACGATGGTTTTGTTGCCCATCCAAACGAGCAAATTGAGTCGGGAAAAATGTTCGGGATTCTCCAAAATACCCAGCAAATGGCTGCCCAGCAATGCACCCGCCGCTGCGCCGATGAAAATCCACCAGCGATTGTCGTCGCTGATAAGGTCCTGACTGCGAGCGCGTTGCCACACGTAGAGCTGGTAGCCGAGCGTGTAGGATAGCATCTCGAAGAGGAGATGCGCCGGGATTTTGGCTGCGCCAAAGTGAAATTCGAGCGGGTAATGCACGGCGAAAAATAGGGGGTTTTTGTTTTTCGGAAGCGGCCTTAAACAAACGAAGGGTTCGCTGTTTGGCGAACCCTTCGTTTGTCTTTTGAAAGTTGAAATGAATTCAAAATTACATCTTTTTCACCACCAATGGCGCATCGCCGCGTCCCGGGCAAGCGTCCGATACTTTGGTAAAAGTAGCCGTGTCACCGTTCAACGTGTAAGCGTACACGCCTTTTTGGTCGGACGGGCAGGTGTTTTCGCCTGCCGTGTCCCATATGGTGATTTGTTTGCCGTCGGAAGTGTAAGAGCCTGTCACATCCGCCTTGCCGTCCATACCCATATCGAACTGGTAGGTGTTGTCGGTGATGGTCAGGGTAAATTTCAGCGCCGGCTGGCCGTTTTGGCCGGGAAACTCGCCTGCCCATTTGCCTACGAGGCTTTGCGCGAAAGAGGTAGTGGTGAAAAGCAGCATGGTCACAACAAAAAAGAAAGATTGTTTCATAAGGAAAGAATTTTAGTGAAGAGAAATAGGTGAAGTGGCAAATATAAAACAAAAAACAGGGAAGCACAGTCGTTAAATCTGCCAAAGCATCAGCCCGGAGGATGCTCATCCGCCAAGACCAGTACCCGGCGCAACAGGACAAGTTCTTCACGGTTGAGTTTCAGTCTTTCTAACGTCTCCCGTCCAATTCCGGTAAGGGGCACGATGAGGGTCTTTGACTCGTCCCATTGAAAATGTTCGTTCCAATTATCGAAGCGTGGGTGAAAAAGCGGCGCAACGGTTTCTGTCAAAAAATCAATCCATTCGATGTGCGTGTGTTTGTAGTTGTTGCAGCCTTGACACGAAAAGGCAAGATTTTCCAAGTTGTCGTTGCCGCCTTTGACACGTGGGATGATGTGCTCTATGGAAAACGGGTCGGGAGAAAACTTTGCCTGCGAAAGACAATATTCGCAGCAACCATTGGCTCTTTCTCACACCAAGGTTCTGATGGCCTCACGCATAACTTTCGGGACGGATACCAAGTTGTTGCATCAATTCACGCAATGACACTTTGCGCAAACGAGCCAGCGTGACAAGGCTCTCCATTCTTTTTACGTTGGCGCGTTCGACTTGGCGAGTCATTTCAATCAATCGCTCGAGTTCTTCATTTTCAATGCGCTCGGACTGGCGTTTTTGTACGAGACTTTTATACTCATCCCAAAACGCAGCTGAAAAACCTAAATCAATATTTTTGAGCAATTCGCTTTCCTGCGGCTTAAAGTCGGCGGGAATGTCAGCTTGGGCAAAATATTCGAGCGCTTGGGCCAAGTAGCTATCCAAGCCAACGCCTTTCTTGGCTGCTTTCTCCCGCAGTTGTTTTTCAATGGCTGGATTTATCTGAATAGTGATGGACATGACGCTTCTTTTTGCGCTGCAATTTAGGGTTTTTCAATCAAACTCAATCGTATCCCCTGCCTTGTAGGTCTGTTTATCGTCCGCCTCAGGCTTGTTTGCCGGAATGTCATTCCGGCTTACATCTTCTTCTTCGCCAAACAAACTCGCCTGCTGCACCGGCGGCTCTTCCTTTTTAGAAGCCAATTTTGATTCGCCTGCCTCTATTTCCTTCACCCCGCCGAGCATCTGGTCGCTGAGGCGATTGCCGACGGCTTTCCAGCCTTTCACATCCATAAAATCGCCGAGTGAGACTTCACCCGTCATGGCTTTGCCCTTGATTTTCAGGGTGTATTTGATGCGCGGGTTTTCCTTGATGGAGGCAAAAAGCAATTTCGACTTCGGGTGGTCGCTGAGGAAGGAGTAGCGCTCCTTGAGTTTGTTGGTCTCAATTTTAAATCGTTTCACCATCGTCCAGCCTTTGTGGCCGTCGAAGTGGACGGCATTCACGACGAGGTCGGGCGAGAGTTTGCAGAGCGTGAGGATTTCTTTCATCTCGAAACGCTGCTGCACGTCGGTGTCGGTCACTTCGTAGGAGCCGTCGTTGTAGAGGATAAAAAGGTTGTCGCCCGTGTCGAATTCGCCGAGCAAATTGCCGCGTTCCTGCGTGTTGAGGCGGCCCGTGATGTCGTCAAACCACAATTTTTGCGCGCCGATAGTGCTTTTGCCGACCTCTTTTTGGCGGATTTGCTTGACAGGGTATTTTGTCAAAATATTGCCCTGCGAGTCGCGGCCTTTAATGGCCAATTCTCCAAAATCGTAGTCGAACACTTTGATTTTCGCCGTGCTGCCGGGGCTGAGCGTCACGGTCACGACCTCGCTCTCGCCGTTGGGATTCACCGTGAGATACAGCAACTTGGAGTTTTTCGCGTCGGAACCGAGTTGATAATCTTTGTCGCGTGTGATGGCCGTCACGTTGAAACGTTTGACAAAAGTCCGACCTGTTTTGCCGTCCACGTAGGCCATGTTGTAGGTGGTGCGCTCGTCGTTTTTCTTCCACACCGCTACGTGTACGATGTCTTTGCCAACGAAGGTTTTGTCGCCGATTTTCACCACTTTCATCACCCCGTCGCGGCGGAACACAATGATGTCGTCAATGTCGGAACAGTCCTGCACGAACTCGTCTTTTTTGAGGCCGTAGCCGACAAAGCCGTCGGCGCGATTGACGTAGAGTTTAGCGTTGTTCGCCACCACAGCCGATGCCTGAATGGTGTCGAACGCAGCGATTTCGGTGCGGCGTTCGCGGCCTTTGCCGTGTTTGGCGAGCAGGTTTTCAAAATAAGCAATGGCGTACTCGACGAGGTGTTCGAGGTGGTGTTTCGTCTGTTCGAGTTCCTCGTTGAGTTTGGCGATGTCCTCGTCGGCTTTGAAAGAGTTGAATTTGGAAATACGTTTGATGCGGATTTCGGTGAGGCGAATGATGTCGTCTTCGGTCACGTCGCGCAACAACTTGATTTTCTTCGTTTCTTTTGAATAACCCGCTTCCGACGGCGTTGAAACGTACTTTTTCAAACCCTTGTCAATCGTCTCGATAACTGCCTCCCAAGTCTCACATTCCTCGATGTCGCGGTAAATCCGATTTTCAATAAAAATTTTCTCCAATGAGGAAAAATGGAGTTTTTCCTCCAAATCGTGTTTCAGAATTTCCAACTCCTGCCGCAGCAATTCTTTCGTGTTCTCGGTGGAAATGCGGAGCAACTCATTCACGTCGGTGAACAAGGGTTTGTTGTCCACAATGACGCAGCAGTTGGGGCTGATGCTGACCTCGCAATCGGTGAAAGCGTAGAGCGCGTCAATCGTCACGTCGGGGCTGGTGCCGGGCAGGAGTTCGATTTCGACGTCCACATTGGCCGCCGTTTTGTCGGTCACTTTTTTGATTTTGATTTGACCTTTTTCATTCGCCTTCACGATGCTCTCCATCAGGTCGGCGGTGGTGACGCCGTAGGGGACTTCGGTGACGTGCAGCGTTTTTTTGTCCTCTTCTTTGATGCGGGCGCGGACGCGGACTTTGCCGCCGCGCGCGCCGCCGTTGTAGTTCGAGGCGTCAATCATGCCGCCCGTGGGAAAATCGGGAATCAACTCTACCCGCCGACCTTTCAGACACGCGATGCTCGCTTTGATGATTTCGATGAAATTGTGCGGCAAAATCTTGGTGCTCAAACCTACCGCGATGCCCTCCACGCCGTGCGCCAGCACGAGCGGGAATTTCATGGGCAAATTGACCGGCTCGCGTTTGCGACCGTCGTAACTGAGTTGCCACACCGTCGTGTCGTGGTTGAAAGCGATGTCGAGGGCGAATTTTGTCAAACGCGCCTCGATGTAACGCGGCGCCGCCGCGTTGTCGCCCGTGCGATAATCGCCCCAGTTACCCTGACAATCAATCAGTAAGTCTTTTTGCCCCATGTTCACCAGCGCGTCGCCGATGGCCGCGTCGCCGTGCGGGTGGTATTGCATCGTCTGGCCGATGAGGTTGGCGACTTTGTGGTAGCGTCCGTCGTGCTGCTCGTACATGGCATGCAGGATGCGGCGCTGCACGGGCTTGAGGCCGTCCTCGATGGCCGGCACGGCGCGTTCGAGAATGACGTAAGAAGCGTAGTCCAGAAAGTAATTCTGGTACATTCCCGACAGGGTGATGACGGTATCCTCGTGGTTGAGCGAGGTAGTGGGCGGCGTGGAGTTGTCGCGTTTTTGCTTTGCCATGTTGCAGCGTACGTAACGTCGGAAGGGTTTTGAACCCTTCCGACGTTTATTTTATTTGACGGTTAATCAAATTCGATTTCAAATTTTTCCAAATCCGCTAATACCTGATTCGGCAGGTGGTATTTTTGGTAGCCTTCTTCATTGCCAAACCAGGTAAGCAGTTCTGCTCTTTTGAGTTTCGTATCCATTTTTGACAAATGAGCATGATAAGAAGAGTGCGGATAATCTCGAAAATCCTCCGCAAACCCATGTTTTTGTGGGTTGGCATGGATGTAATACACTAATTGAACAAAGTAATCGTCGTCATCTACCGGAATACGTCTGAACAGTTCTTCAAACAAACCTCCTGTGCGTCCGTATGCTTTGTTGATGGCTTGAGCATAACTATTGAACAGTTTTGAAAATTGGTTGCTGATGATTTTGTCAGCGTTGGCATCCGTAACGTCGGAAGGGTTCAAAACCCTTCCGACGTTTTCATTTTTTACAACGTTCCGAATAATTTCCTCCGCCTCTCGCGTCTTCACCAACAAGTGAAAATGATTTCTCATAAGGCAGTAAGCATAAGTCTCCGCGACGGGTTGGATGTATTTTGAGTATTGCTTCAGAAAAAATGCATAGTTCCGTTCTTCTTTGAACAAGTCTTCACCGTTGATGCCCCGATTGTAAATGTGATAGAAAACACCACATCGCATGGGGTAAGTGTGTTTTTTCATTTTGGAAGGGTTTTATTATTCCAAACGTCGGAAGGGTTTCAAACCCTTCCGACGTTACGTTACGTTTTCGCTGAACCACATCTTATTCCCGAACGGGTCGGTCAAAGCCATATAAATCCCGCCCCAAAAAGCATCCTCGACGGCGGGGCGAAGGTATTTGTAATTTTTGGCAATGAGGCTCGCGTGCCACTCGCGCAGCCCCGTGCAGCGCAGAAAAACTTTGCCGCCGGGCGTACTGTCGCCGGCGTGTTCGCTGAGGTGGAGGGTAAGGTTGCCGAGCGAAACTTGCATATAAATGGGCATTCCTTCCTCGAATCGGTGTTCCCAATCCACTTCAAAACCCAGCCAGTCGCAGTAGTATTCGCGTGCTTTTTGTTCGTCGAAGATGCGGACGACGGGGATTGTTTTTTCGATGGTCAACATAGTTCTCGTGTGTCTCCACCGATAAATCGGTGGGTTGAGGTGAAAAAAGTCCTGCGGACTTATGTCGTTCAGCCCACCAATTTATTAGTGGGAAATGTCGGCGGCGGCAAAATGCGGATTTTTGATAATCCCGATGATGTTGCCCCAGGGGTCTTTCAGGGTCGCCACCCAGATGTCGCCGCCTACGTTGGTCGGTTCCATTTTGGCGGCAGCGCCGAGTGCCAACAGGTTTGCAAAAGTCGTTTGAATATCGTCCACGCCCCAGTAGGTTTCGATGTTTTCGGCAGTCAAACTTTCCGAAAGTCGGGAATTTTCGGAAAGTTGCTCGATGGGTTGCAAGCCCAGCTCGTAGCCGCCCACCTCAAAGCCGACATAAAAAGGCTCGTTGAAATAAGGTTGAAAACCAAGCACTTTCGAGTACCATTCGGTCGCGGCGGCGAGGTCAGGCACGCGATAAATACAGGTGCGGAGGCCGAGGAAAGGAGAAGCCATGTTTCGTTGTTTTTATTGCGGATGCGTTTCTGCCCAGCGGTCCAGTTGCCGCACCGACCAGGCGTTTTTTACCGATTCGGCGATGAAAAAGTCTCGTTTGTGGGCATCGGCGATGCGGACGAGGAGCCTGTAATGTGTCCATGTCAATTCTTGACGCACTGAGTCAAGAATTGGAAAACACAAAAAGAAGTCCCGCATTCGCCACAGGTTGTTTGCGGAAAAACCCTCGCCAAACTCTCCTGTCAGATGCTTCGACAGCATGGGGATCAGGTTTTCACCATAAGCCGCCCGCTCACGCCCCTGTTGTTGCTCTTCCACAATCACCCGCCCGATGTTCCAGTATGCCACGACCAGTTCGTGATTGACCGACCGCGCCACGCGCTCGCGGGCCTCGGCGATGATTTGCCGGATGTCGGATAAAAGTTGTTGCATCGCTTTGGTTTTTATCAATTCACTTCTCGGGCAGCAAAAGTATCAAATTGTTTTAAAAACGAAACTTTTTGTTTTTAAAATTTTAGAAGTTGTTTGAGTTATTCTGCCGGAGGCAAAAAGAGCAGGGTTTCAAGTCAGGCAAGACATTTTTTGAAGTTCATAGTGGAGCTATGGACTTCAAAAAAGGTGAAGCATGATTTGGAAAAATGCCTTTTTGACCCGGTGAGAATAACTCAAACAACGTCTTACTTCTCCTCCTCCGACGGCGCCCTGAACCGCAGCACATCGTGTATCATCACGCCGATGATGATGCCTGCCGGGAAGAAAAAAACCTCCGTCTGCCAGCCGGGGAAAAAGGCCACGCTGAACATCGCGCCCATCAAAAAACTCACCATGACGGTGACGCGCAGCAAGGCCTCGCGCTGAATCAGCCGCCGTTTTTCACCTTCGGAATGGAAAATCTCCGCGATGTCCACGCCGAGTTCGTTCACCACACCCGTCATTTGGCTGGCCTTGATGAGCGACGAAGTGGTGAGGCTCACCATCGCGTTTTGGATGCCGATGGAAAAGAGAATCATGCCCGGAAAAGCGACCGGGTGCAAAGCCATCGAGTTGTCGCCGGAATTGCCGACGTAGATAAAAATGCCGGCCACGACCGCCAGCGGGAGCAGGTGGAGGTAGCGCCATTTGAGGAGTTTTTCGCGCTCCACGCACCAGCCGGCGAAAAAGCCGCCAAGAAAAAAGGCGAACAGCCACAGGAAAATCGAACCCGCCGTTCGGATTTCGCCCTCATACAAGTCTTGCGCGATTTGCGGGAGCAAACCCGTCACGTTGGTCACGACGACCGAAAAAGTCATCAGCCCGGCGTAGATGACGATGCCCGAACTAAAGGGATAAATGAAGGCGTAGAGCATTTTCATGCGGAACGAGCGCCGGCGCGCCTTCTCGCTCGGCCTCGGCAACATACTCACCCAGGTGGGCGGATAAAGGTATTCGTACCATTTATTGGGATGTTCGGCTTTGGACATTTGTATTTGTTTGCTTTTGATTTGCGACTTTTGCGGTTGTGAATTTTAACACAGAGTCCACCGAGTGAAATACACAGAGCAGCACAAAGATTTTCTCTGTGGTTCTCTGTGTGTTTCTCCTTTATTCTCTGTGTTTAAAAAATATTCGACATTCATTTTCCTGTATGAAAATCCTCACTTCCTGGCTTCCCGTTCCATCTGACTCCGATTTTTCGATGTACAATTTGCCGTTCGGCATTTTCCACACAGGCGACGGGAAAGCCCGCGCAGGCATCGCTATCGGCGACAAAATTGTGGATTTGGCAACGGCAGCCGAGGCCGGTTTGTTTGGCAAACGCCGTTTTTTCAAAAAAATATTTGAGCAAAATACCCTCAACGACTTCATCGCGCTCGGCAAACCCGTCACCAATCGCGTCCGCCGGAAAGTGCAGGAATGGCTCAGCCAACCCGCCGCACCCGACAACGCCGGGCGTATCCTGACCGACCGCCACAAGGCGACGATGCTCCTGCCCGTTCGTGTCGGCAACTACACCGATTTTTACAGCAGTATCGAACACGCCACGAACGTAGGCAAAATGTTCCGCCCCGACAACCCTCTTTTGCCCAACTGGCGCTGGCTCCCGGTCGGCTATCACGGAAGGGCATCTTCCATCGTCGTGAGCGGTACGCCGATTCGCCGTCCCTGGGGACAAATCGTTCCGAAATCTCAGGAGAATCCGATTTTTTCACCCTCGCAACAACTCGATTTCGAGTTGGAAATGGCTTTCGTCATTGGCAAAGACAGCCCGCTCGGCGAGCCGATCCCGGTGGACAAAGCGGAAGAATACATCTTCGGCCTCGTGCTCTTCAACGACTGGAGCGCGCGCGACATCCAGCGCTGGGAATATGTGCCGCTCGGCCCCTTTTTGGGCAAAAACTTCGGTTCCTCCATTTCGCCCTGGATCGTGCCGCTCGAAGCCCTCAAGCCTTTCCGTGTGAAAGGCCCGAAACAAACGCCCGCCCCCCTCTCCTATCTCCAACACGCCGGACACAATTACGACATCGCGCTGGAAGTAAGTGTTAAAACAGGAAAAAATAACGCGAAAACTGTAATTTCGCGTTCAAACACGAAGTACCTTTACTGGTCTATGGCGCAGCAACTCGCCCACCATACGGTGAACGGTTGCAACGTGTGTGTCGGCGACCTCATGGCTTCCGGTACCATCAGCGGGCCGCAGCCGGGTTCCTACGGTTCCATGCTCGAACTCTCGTGGGGCGGCCAAAAACCTGTAGAACTGAACGACGGCGACGCGCGCACTTTTCTGCTCGATGGCGACAGCGTCACGATGCAGGCCAAAGCCGAAAAAAACGGCCTCCGTGTTGGCTTCGGTGAAGTAAGCGGGACGATTCTCCCAGCGAAAACCTTGTAATCCGCAAACTGCAATCAGAAAATATAGTTTCAACAACAAATCCGTCTTCCTATGCAACAACTTCCTTCAACCCGATCAAAAACTAAATCCTTTTTTCACCCGCCGGGTTTGCGGGTTTTTAGCCTTATTGCGCTGTTCGCATTTTGCTGCCAATTTGCAGCGATGGGACAGTGTCCGGCTGACGTTACAGTGACAGCCTCCAATGCTTCAGGAAATACAGGTACTTGGACAGCGCCTGCAAGTGGCGGCCCTTGGCTGGTAGAAATTACTGCTGTCGGCGGCGGCGGCGGCGGCAATGCTGGCGCAAGTGGCGGCAGCGGCGCTACGATTACCGGCCGATTTGTAATACAAAACAGTCAATCTCTTTTCGCCATCGTAGGTGGTCCTGGTAATGCAGGTACCACTACTAATGGCGGTGGTGGTGGTGGCGGCACGGGCGTCGTACTTGGCGGCAGCACTGTCCTGTTAGTTGCTGCTGGTGGTAATGGTGCAGAAGGAGGAAGCGGCGCCGGTTTAGGTGGCTCGGCGGCTACTGGTGGTAATGGAAATGGTGGTACTTGTGGTGGCACAAACGGCGGCGGCGGCGGTGGTGGCATTAATGCTGGCGGTGCTGGGGACGGCGATAATTGCACCGGTAGCGGTGGTGACGGCGGTGAAAATATTAGCAATACTGCACTTTCCATTGGGGGTGATGGCTTAAGTGATGGAACGGGATCTGATTCCGATGGTGGTAATGGCATGGGAGCAGGCGGCGGCGGCGGCACAAGTACTAACAATGGCTCAGGTGGCGGCGGCGGTCACACAGGTGCTGCTGGAAGTAATGCTGGTAGCGCAACTTCATTTTTCAACAGCGTTGGCACCTTGCTTTCGAGTGCGAACGGCACAAATGGCGGCGGCTCTAATTCTGGTTCCGTTGTCATCAAATGTTTGGGATCTTTTGATGGAAATTGTTTTAATGGAGTTCCTTACACACTTACTGGCCCTGCTACTACAACTTTAACAGCTCCTGCTACCGGAGGCCCATGGACAATTCAAATAACTGCCGTAGGCGGCGGCGGCGGCGGCAATGGTGGTGATTTGGGAGGTAGCGGCGCTACAGTATCTGGTTCTTTTACAGTCCAAAATGGAGAAGTACTTAGAATTACTGCTGGCGGCGCAGGAGAAACACCAACTGACAATAATGCCGGCGGCGGTGGCGGCGGTGCTTCAGGCGTGGCGAACGTGACAGCAGGAGCAACGCTTATTATTGCTGCAGGCGGAAATGGAGCAGAAGGCACTACTGATGGATTGGGAGGCTCGGCGACATTAGGCGGAACAGGTAATGGCGGTGCAGGTGGTGGCGCGAATGGCGGCGGCGGCGGCGGCGGTATCAATGGCGGAGGAACAAACGGCACTGGCGGCAATGCCGGACAGGGAGGCAGTGCAATATCTCAATCCTCTTTGGTTTTGGGTGGAGACGGTGGTGTAGCAGCGGATGACAACGACGGTGGGAATGGTATGGGCGGCGGTGGCGGTGGCGGCACTGATGCGAACAATGGCTCAGGTGGTGGCAGTGGCCATACGGGAGCCCCGGCTGGCAATACAACAAGCGCCACATCTTTTATAAACACTACTTATGGGACACTTTTGGCCAGTACGAATGGCGCAACAGCAGGCGGTTCTAATGTAGGTTCTGTCACTATTACTTGTATCGGCGCTTTTCAGCCTGCTGGGTGTGATGGAAATACCGCAATCAATTTGACCGGCCCCGGCACTATCACATGGCCAGCACCAAGCACTGGTGGACCTTTCGCAGTACACATAACCGCAAAAGGCGGTGGCGGTGGGGATTCCGAAGGCCCAAATCAAGGTGGCAGTGGCGCTACCATGAGTGGAACCTTCGTTGTTCAAAATGGGGAGACACTTTTGGCTATTGCAGGTGGCAAAGGAGCAAACAGTACTAATGCCGGCGGCGGCGGCGGTGCTGGTTCTGGTGTCGTTAACTGTGGCAACCCTTCCAACTGTGCATCTGGCACTATTCTCATAATCGCTGCTGGTGGTAATGGAGGAGAGGATACTAGTGATGGACTCGGCGGCTCTACTTCTACAGGTGGCGGTGGTGCTGGCGGTGCTGGCGGCGGCGGCGGCACTAGTGGCGGCGGCGGCGGCGGCCTTAATAGCGCTGGTAGTAGCTCAGGTGGCGGTGGCGGTGGCGGACAAGTATCAAAAACTGCCATAGCAACAGGAGGCGCGGGTTCTGGCGGCGGCGGTACAGGTGCTAATGGTATGGGTGCTGGTGGCGGTGGTAGCACCGGTAATTCTACAGGCTCCGGCGGCGGCGGCGGACATACAGGTGCCGCAGGTGGTAATGGAGCTGCAGCTACTTCTTTCAACTCCGGTAGCAATCAGGTTAATACAGCAGGTACAACCGGCACAGGTTCCGTAGCAGGTACAATCACAGTCATCTGCCTCGCATCCTTGCCCGTCGAACTCCTCGACTTCAAAGCCGTCATCCGCGACAACCGCACGGTGGACCTGCTCTGGGCTACGGCTACGGAAAAAGACAATCGCGGCTTCGACGTAGAGCGCAGCGGCGACAACAAAAACTGGACAGTCCTCGGCTTCGTGCCCGGCAACGGCACCAGCACCGAGCGCCACGATTACCTGTTCACCGACGAAAAACCGCTCTCCGGCGTCAACTACTACCGCCTCAAACAGGTTGACTACGACGGCAAATCCGAATATTCGCCGATGGTCGTGGCCGATATCCGCGCTGGCAATTTGCAGTTCGACATTTATCCCAACCCCTCCGCTACCGGCGAACTCAACGTCCGCACGGTCAGCCAGGTGGAAGGCGACGCCCTGCTCGAAATCTACGACTGGGCCGGCTACAAGGTGTACAAAGAGAGCGTGCAGTTGCTGAAAGGCACGATGATTTACCCGGTTTCGCTGGCCAATTTCCCGAAAGGCGCTTACACCGCCCGCCTCGAAATGCCCGACGGAACCGTGCAGTTCAAGAAAATTCTGTTGCAGTAATTTTTTGATAAAAGATGTTTTTGTGCGAGGTGGTGACGGTCAGCGTCGCCACCTCGTCGTTTTTGCGGAACGTCCGTTTCAATGCCCCGACGGCGACCCCAAAGTTGTTTTTTGCCAAAACCCGCGTGCGGCAGTTAGGAGGGTTTTTATTTACAAAAAAGTAATGGTCAGGGCAGGGAGCGTTGAGAGCGGAAAAGTATTTTTGCAGATTACCAGCGACACCTTCGAATCAAATATTGACAATGACCATGAAAAAATCTTCACTCCTCTTCGCCTTAATAGCCCTTTCGAGGCTCTCGTTTTCTCAAGTTTTTTTGGATAATTTTGGAACCCAAAACTCTGGGAATCCACCTGACCCATTCATAAATCCAGCTGCGATTGTGGCTTCAGGCATTACGAACAACGGCTGGACTGGTGGTAATAATTTTTTTACGGGTAATCCGGGAGGAGCATACGCGTATCAGGCAAACTCGGCAGGACAGAGTGGTGTGACCATAACGCTGTCGTTGAATGTCGCGAATGATTTGGATATCACCAGCATTCAATTCGACGCAAGAAGTTCGACACAAGGGCCTGATAACGTGACAGTTGATGTGAACGGAATAAATGTAGGAAGCAGTTCAGTGTCGCGATCCTCGACACTATGGAGCAACATCAACCTGGCAGCTGCAATCAATGACTTGAGTGGCCAGGTATCTGTCAACCTGGTTTATTCGGGAGCCAATCCGGCAGTTGCCAACTGGACGACTCGCATCGATAATTTTCAAATCAACGGCGTTGCCCTGCCAATTGAACTAATCTCCTTTACAGGAAAATTACAACAACGAGTAGTCGTTTTGAACTGGCGCACCGCTACCGAAACCTCCAATGATTTTTTCTCCATCGAACGCAGCGCCGATGGCCGGCACTTCACGGAAACAGGCCGTGTGCAGGGCAGCGGCACGACCGCCGAGCCGCAGGACTACCGCTTTACCGACGACAATCCACTACCCGGCCTCAACTACTACCGCCTGCGCCAGGTGGATTTTGACGGGCAGTTTTCGTACAGCAAAGTTGTGAGCGTACGGGTTGGCGAAACATCCGGCGCCCGGCTTTATCCCTCTCCCGCGACTGAATTTTTGACCCTTCAAATGGAAAAACCGGCGGCTGAAAATACCGTCTGGGAAATCTTCGACCTCGCCGGGCGATTGTTGCAATCAGGCGAATTTTTGGCCGAAAACCCCGATTTTCAAATCAATGTCGCCGCTTTGCCGGAAGGTCTTTACCACCTGCGCCTCAGCGCCGGGCAGTCCGTCTCGACCTTGCGTTTTTTGAAAAATTAACAGCGAACAAGGCATTGCCGGAAGAACAGGCGCAGACAAGGCGCGACAAACGGCGTACCTTTGCCCCATGCTCAAACACGTTCTTTTCGACAACGACGGCACCATCGTGGACTCCGAAATCATCGCCGTACGCAGCACCCTCAGCTTGCTCGCGCCCTACGGTTTCCAGATGAGCGAACAGGAATACAGCCGCCGTTTCCCCGGACTTTTGGAGCGCGACATCCTCGCGATTATCCAAAAAGAGTACGGCATTCGTGTCGCCGACGACTATTTCGACCAACTTCGGACTTTGCATAACACGGCTTTTGACCGCGAACTGCGCGCCATCACGGGTATGCCCACCATTTTCCGCAACCTGAAAACGCCGAAAAGCATGGTCTCCAACGGCAGCGTCCGCCACGTAGAACGTTGTCTGCGACGTGTGCGCCTGCGTTCCGCCCTCGACGGCCACATTTTTTCTGCCGAACATGTGGAGCGCCCCAAGCCTCACCCCGACGTGTATCATTTCGCTTTGGAAAAACTAAGCCTGCAACCCGCCGAAATTCTCGTCGTGGAAGACAGCCCCACCGGCGTCGTCGCGGCCAAAGAAGCCGGGCTTCAGGTGGTTGGATTCCTCGGCGCGGCACACATACACGACGGCCACGACACGCGCCTGCTCGAATGTGGCGCCGATTTTATCGCCGAAGACGCAAAATCGCTGGGAAAATTGCTGGAAAAATTCGGAGCGTTGTAACTTTCGGAACAATGTCGAAACGGTCGTTTCGGCTTCCTTCATCATGTTCGACCGCGCCATTCTTCACCTCGACCTCGACGCATTCTATGTGTCGGTCGAATTGTTGCGCCACCCAGAGTTGCGTGGCAAACCGCTCATTATCGGAGGCAGCAGCGAACGAGGCGTGGTGTCGTCGTGCAGTTACGAAGCGCGCAAGTTCGGCGTTCGGTCGGCCATGCCGGTAAAAGCAGCCTTGCGACTTTGTCCCGAAGCCGTCGTTTTGCGCGGCGACATGGAGGCTTACGCCCGCCATTCAAAAATTGTCACAAAGATGATTGCCGAGTCTGCGCCGCTGTTTGAAAAAGCCTCGATTGATGAGTTTTACTTGGATTTGACAGGCATGGACAAGTATTTTGGCTGCTGGAAATGGTCGCAGGAACTCCGTCAGCGCATCACGCGCGAGACGGGTTTGCCGCTCACGATGGCGCTTTCGGTAAATAAAACGGTCTCGAAAATCGGCGCGGGCGAAGCGAAACCCAACGGCGAATTGCTCATTCCGGCAGGCACGGAACGCGATTTTCTCGCCCCGCTCGCCGTCGGCAAAATGCCCTCCATCGGCAAGGAAACCGAGCGCAAACTGGCTCAAATGGGCATCCGTACCATCGGCCAACTGGCTGCCATGCCATCGTTTATGCTCGAACGCGAACTGGGCAAACATGGCCTTTTTCTCTGGAAACGCGCCAACGGCGAAGACGACACGTCCGTATCGCCGTTTCGGGAGCAAAAAAGTATCTCAACCGAACGCACTTTTCATGTGGACATCGGCGACGTGCAACAACTCCGCGACCGCCTCACCGACCTTGTCACCCGTCTGGCTTTCGAGTTACGGCAGGACAAAAAACTGACGGCCTGTGTCGCGGTGAAAATTCGATACCCGGACTTTTCCACTTTCACGCAGCAGCGAAAAGTCCCGCCTACCTCCAACGATTCGATTTTGATGAAAGCCGCGCAGGAGATTTTCGAACAATTGTACGACCATCGCCGCCCTTTGCGTTTGCTCGGCGTTCGGTTCAGCGACCTTATTGCCGGCAACGAGCAGGCGAATTTGTTCGACAACACCGCCCGCGAAGCGGATTTGCTCCGCCAACTCGACCATATTCGCCAGCGTTTTGGAGCCGGCGCGGTGGTGCGGGGCGTAAATGCGCGGAAGAAGAAGGTTTGATGTTGTTTGAGATGGTTTGAGGTTGTTTGAGGTTGTTTGAGATGGTTTGAGGTTGTTTGAGGTTGTTTGAAATGGTTTGAGGTTGTTTGAGGTTGTTTGAAATGGTTTGCTTGTTGCTGTAAAGAGCACACCGAAAGAACCGAATACACTGATACCACCGATGTTGTTTTTCGGTTTTTGTCCGAACCAGTCAAGGCAGGCTTCACCTGCTTCATCGTTTTTCAGAGCAAAGCAGTTTTGACACAGTTCGGTGAACACACCTTACATTTTCGGTGGCATCGGCGACTTTGGAAGTTTCGGTGTTCTATTTTCGCAGAAGACATTCCATGTTTTCCAAACATGGAATGTCTGGCACTCAAAGAAAAGTGCAGCCGGAAGGTCAAAATCTCGAACTGTTACTGCACGCTATTTCGCAAAAAGAGAATGTGTACCCTTTCAAAAACCACCTCAAACCACCTCAAACCATTTCAAACAACTTCAAACAACTTCAAACTATTTCAAACCATTTCAAACAACTTCAAACCATTTCAAACAACTTCAAACCACCTCAAACCACTTCAAACCACTTCAAACCACCTCAAACCACCTCAAACAACATTATTCAACATTTTCCAAAGCAAATCTTTCAGTTGCTGCAAATGCTTGTTCGTCATCGAGGAAATAAAGATGACCGGCACACCTTCAGGCAGGGTCGGGCGCAGCATTTTTTCCAGGTCGTTGTCAATCAGGTCTGATTTTGAAATGGCGAGCAGACGCGGCTTGTCCAAAAGTTCGGGGTTGTACTCGGTGAGTTCGTTGAGCAAAATCTCGTACTCGTCGCGGATAACGCGCTGCGTGTCAGCAGGAATCATAAAAAGCAACACGCTATTCCGCTCGATGTGGCGCAAAAACCTGTGTCCCAGCCCCCGGCCTTCGTGCGCGCCTTCGATGATGCCCGGAATGTCGGCCATGATAAACGTCTGGCCTTCGCGCACCTTCACGATGCCGAGTTGCGGCACGAGTGTCGTGAACGGGTAGTCGCCGATTTTGGGCTTGGCGGCGGTGACGGCACTGAGCAAAGTGCTTTTGCCGGCATTGGGGAAACCGACGAGGCCGACATCAGCCAGCACTTTGAGTTCGAGGATAATCCACTGCTCGATGCCGGGTTCGCCGGGCTGCGCGTAGCGGGGCGTCTGGTGGGTGGCGGTTTTGAAAAAGTTGTTGCCTTTGCCGCCGCGACCGCCGGGCAGCAGGATTTCGCGCTGGCCGGGTTCGGTGATTTCGAGCAGGACTTCGCCGGTTTCGGCATCTTTGGCGACGGTGCCGAGCGGGACTTTCACGACCACGTCGCCGCCGTCGGAACCCGTTTTCAGGCCGCCGCGACCGCCCTGACCATCGTCCGCATAAATGTGTTTTTTGTATTTCAAATCGAGCAAAGTCCACTCCTGCGGGTTGGCTTCGAGGATGATGTGGCCGCCGCGACCGCCGTCGCCACCGTCGGGACCGCCTTTGGGCATGGCAGGGCCGCGATAAAAATGGACACTTCCCGCACCGCCTTTGCCGGAGCGAAACATGATTTTGACGTAATCAACAAAATTTTCTGACATAGGACAGGATTGGGGAATGAGGGGGCAAATGTACGGCAACTTCGCGCGTTCCCCCCGAATCGTTGAAAGGTTGTAGTTTGGCAGCAAAAAATAAGGTCTGAAATATGGCAACACAAAAACGCCTCATTGATCCCAACGAACCCCATTTTCTGGAAGGGCCGCGCAGCCGGAGTTTTGAATTATGGTTCGCTATCAAGGTTTTTTGGGAATTTTTACGTGGATTTCGCGGCTTGCATTTTATCGGGCCTTGCGTCACGGTGTTCGGCTCGGCGCGTTTCAAAGACGGGCATCCTTACTACGAAATGGCGCAAAAAATGAGTGCGCGTATCGTGGAAGAACTCGGCCTGACGATTATGACCGGCGGCGGCCCGGGTATTATGGAGGCGGCCAACCAGGGCGCCAAAGACGCCAACGGGCGTTCGGTTGGCTGCAATATTGTGCTGCCGCACGAACAAAAGGAGAATCCGTTTTTGGACAAATTCGTCACGCTCCGCTATTTTTTCGTGCGCAAAGTGTTGTTAATCAAATACTCCTACGCTTTTGTGATTTTTCCTGGCGGCTTCGGCACGATGGACGAATTTTTTGAAACGCTCACTTTGGTCCAAACCGGCAAAATCGAGGGTTTTCCCATCGTCATCATGGGCATGGACTACTACCGGCCTTTGCAGGAATACCTGAAATTCATGGCAAAAGAAGGGACGATTTCTCCTGAAGACATGAATTTGTTGCTTTTTACCGACGATATGGACGAGGCCATCGGGCACATCCGAAAGTACATTTCCAAAAATTACAAAGTGGTCAAACGCGAGCGCCCGATCTGGTGGCTGTTTGAAAAATCCTGAACGTCGGAATGGGGTAACGTCGGAAGGGTTTAAACCCTTCCGACGTTCATTAAATGCCGCGCGATGTATTTTCCGATGATGTCGAATTCGACGTTCACCGTGTCGCCGGCGCGCAAGGTTTTGAAGTTCGTGTGCTCCCAGGTATAGGGAATTATGGCCACAGCGAACAGGTCGTCGCGTGGCGCCACGACCGTGAGGCTCACGCCATTGAGGCAAACCGAGCCTTTGTCCACGAGCAAATGTTCGGGCGCAAGGCGGTAGCGAAAAGTGAATCGCCAGGAGCCGCCGGTTTCCGCAACTTCCACACATTCAGCCGTTTCGTCCACGTGACCTTGCACGATGTGGCCGTCGAGCCGACCGTTCAAGGGCAGGCAACGTTCGAGGTTGACCAATGTCCCGATTTCCAATTTCCCCAAATTGCTTCTCCTCAAAGTCTCGTCCACTGCTGTGACTCGATGCCAGCCGTCGCCGAGGCCGACGACGGTGAGACAAACCCCATTGTGGCTCACACTCTGGTCAATTTTCAGTTCGTGCGAAATCGGACTTTCAACAGTGAAATGCACGTTAGAGCGGTCTTTTTCGATGGCTTTTATTTTGCCGAGCGATTCGATGATACCGGTGAACATTTTGAATGCGAGGTTAGAAGTGATACTTTTTGAAAAAGTGTCACTTCTGATTTAAAGAATTGTAAAACAACAAACTCCGTTCAATTTCTTCCTGCGTTGGTTCCAGCATTTGCATCGAAAACGGCTCCGTGCCCGGCACAGCCATACGCACTTTCCCGGCGGCATTTTTTTTGTCTTGCTGCATCAAATTCCGGATTTCGGGAAAAGCCGACGCGGGAATGAGGCGATGTGGAAAATGACTTTTCCCACCGCCGTTAAAACTTTGGCGGGTAAAAATGACTTCAATGACCTTTTCCAATTGCTCCAAACTTCCAATTTGGCTCTCGCAAATCATCCCGATCGCTACCGCTTCGCCGTGTGTGAGCGGCTCGTTTGTTTCCAAAAAATAACTTTCCAGGGCATGGCCGATGGTGTGGCCGAAATTCAGGAGCGCCCGCAAGCCATTTTCCAGAGGGTCTTCCTGCACGACGCGGACTTTGACGGCGATAGAGGCGCGGAGCGTTTCGAGCCACGAACTTTCCGAAAGTTGATCCCGATTACTCGGGACGGAAAGTTGACCGCTAATAATTGCGTGTTTAATTACTTCAGCAAGCCCGCTGCGGAGTTCGCGTTCGGGCAAAGTTTTCAAAAAAACAGGGTCAACGAAGACGGCGGCGGGGTTTTGAAAAGTGCCAATTGTATTTTTAACGCCTTGAAAATCAATGCCGAGTTTGCCGCCGATGGCGGCATCGGTCATGGCGAGCAAAGTGGTGGGAACCTGGATAAAATCCACGCCGCGTTTCCAGGTGGCTGCGCAAAAACCGCCCATATCGCCGATGACGCCGCCGCCGAGGTTGACGACGAGGGCCCGGCGGTCAAGTTTGGCATCGAGCATTTGTTGCCAGATTTGCTGGCAGGTGGCGAGGGTTTTGAAGTGTTCGCCGGCGGGGATTTCGGCGGTTTTTACCTCGCCTGGCAAATTTGTTTTTTCCAAAAAAATGGGCAAACAAGCGTGCCGCGTATTTTCGTCAGTCAGGATAAAAATCTGAGAATAAGCGCGTTGTCGCAGCCAATCGGGAAAGGCCTCCCGGATGTCGCCGAGAAAAATGGAGTAGTCGCCGGGTTGGAAGGTGTGGGTCATCGCTGCGGCATCCTGATTTCGATCGTCGTGCCTTTGCCCGGCTCGCTGTGGAGGTTGAGTTTCCACTTGTGTTCCTTGCAAATGGTTTTTACATAAAACAAGCCGAGGCCGAAACCTTTGACATTGTGGACGTTGCCGGTGGGAACGCGGTAGAATTTGTCGAACACGTGTTTTTGGTGTTCTTTGGCGATGCCGATGCCGTTGTCCTGCACGCTGAGCACGAGGTCGTTGCCTTCGTTTTTCAGGCTGACGCGAATTTCAGGCGTGCCTTTGCTGTATTTCACGCCATTGTCCACGAGGTTGTGGACGATGTTGGTCAGGTGCAAGCGGTCGGCTTTGACGAGGGCGTGGGTGGCGGCGAGATCGAGATGCAGGGTTCCTTTAGCCTCATTTACTTTCATCTCGATGGTAGGCGACACACCTTTGATAAGTTCGGTGAGGTTGAGTTCTTCGAGGTTGAGTTCGATTTTATCGCGTTCTATTTTGGCGAGTTGCAGCACTTTTTCCACCTGTGTGTTGAGGCGCAGGACTTGTTCTTTGATGATGTGCGCGTAGCGGTCGAGCCGAGAGTCCTCTTTTATTTTTTCATTTCCCAAAAAAACGTCGGTCGAGATATTGATGGTCGAAATCGGCGTTTTGAACTCGTGGGTCATATTGTTGATGAAATCGCGCTGGAGTTCGGAGAGTTGTTTTTGCCGGAGAATGACGAACATGGAATAAATAAAAAACGCCAGCGTGATGAGCATCAGGGCCGTGAACACGATGACAATCCACATGTTGCTCAGGATGTTGGCGTTTTTATCCGTAAAGCGCACGCCGAAATAATAGTTGAGTTCGCTTTTGTTGTGGGGCGGCAATGCTTCGTCGGCTTGCAAATTGCTGACGCCGAAAGGTTTGGCTTTGTTGTATTTGATGGTTTTGCCAGTCACCATTTGTTTGTTCGAACAGTCGAACACACCGTATTGGAAATCTTCGTGAAGCCCTTGATTTTCAAACGATTTTTTCAAAAAAAACTCCAGGGTGTTCGGGTCGAAGGGATTGTCCACGTTCACCACATAATAGTTGGAGGAAAGCCGGTCAATCAAATCCTGCGGTGGCAAATCGAACGGCGTGGCAATAGCCAAATCGTTGGCAGCGTCCATCAGCGCCTGCGTCACTTTGCGGTTGAATTCCTGTTCCTGCAAATCCCAGGTGCGCAACACCCAGTAGGTCTGCACGGCGAGCAGGCTGAGCATCGAAATGGCTCCCAGCACGATGACGCGGCGAACGATTCTGTTGGTCATTTTTTGAATGGTTTGAGTTGTTTGAGGGGTTTGAACGGTTTGATGTTGTTCGAGGGTTTGAGTTGAAAAGAACACTTCAAACAACTCAACCTTTTCAAACGCTTAGAACTCCTCAAACCGATTACCCCCGCCACACTTCGAGGTATTTTTTGATGGCTTCTTTGTTTTCCCGGTACACTTTCGCGCCGCGCGTGGCGGTGACGATACTGCAAGGCACTTCTTTGGCGGTTTCGCGTTGCGACAAGCCCCGGTCGAAGGCGTCGAAGATTTTCCAGCGTTCGATCATCATCGCGCGTTCGTGTTCGGTAAACGTCAGATGGAGCAATTCGTTGAATTCGGCTTCGTTTCGGGCTGATTTGAAGAGTTCGTAAAGCATGGGTCAGGGCGTTTTGCGCGGCCCAAAGGTCGGGAGGCTTTGGGAAAATCTGGCAGGAGTTTGCACTTCCTTACCAATTTTTGGCTCACACCCGCTTGCGATAAGTCCACACTGCCAGCCCGTTGGTCGCCACGGCATAGGCCAGCACGCTGAAAAAGTTGTTTTGGATATCCTGAAAACCCGCGCCTTTGAGCAGCACGAGCCGCATGAACTCTACGAAATAGGCCACCGGGTTGAGTTTGTTCAACACTTGCGCCCACTGCGGCATACTTTCTACGGGGGTAAAAAGTCCGCACATCAGGATGAAAATCAGGAGAAAAAACCAGGCGGTGAACATGGCTTGTTGCTGCGAATCGGAAAAATTGGAAATCAAAAAACCGAGACCGAGCATACAGGGCGTGAAGGCCGCCGTGTAGCCGAACACGAGCCACAGGCTGCCGAGCATCGGAATGTCGAACACGAGTTTGCCGACTGTGAGCCCCAGCGTCATCATCACCAACGAGAGCAGCCAGAAGGGAAGCAATTTGCCCAGAATAAATTGCCATTTCCGCACGGGCGTCACGTTCATCTGCTCGATAGTGCCCAGTTCGCGTTCGCGGACAATGTTCAATGCCGTGAGAAAGCAAATTATCAAGGCTACGATTTCGCCCAGAATACCCGGCACCATGAAAGTTTTGTAGTCGAGGCGGGGGTTGTACCAGTTGGAATATTCGACGTTGATTTGAGGATTTGAGGATTCGGGGATTTGACTGCTTGTAAGTGTGGCGAGGCGAGGCGTCCAACGTTGAGCGAAATCTATGTTGAAATTACGGACGATGTTTTGGGCGTAACCCATGCCGAGGCCGGCTTTGGTGGCGTTGATGGCGTTGGCGGTCAGCGAAATGCTTGCTTTGTTTTCGCGCACGAGGTCCCGCTCGAAGTTGGCGGGAATTTCCAAAATCAAATCCACTTTGTCGGCGGCCATGGAGCGGTCGGCATCTTTGGCGGCGAGCGAAAATTGTTTCACCTGAAAATAACCCGACGCGCTGAATTTGTCGGTCAACTGCCGCGACGCGGGCGACAGGTCGTGGTCAACGACGGCGAGGGCGAGGTTTTTTACCTCGTAATTCGCTGCAAACGAAAGCAACAAAGTCTGCACCACCGGCATCACGAGCAGCAGGGGCAGCATCGTCTTGTTGCGGAAAACTTGCAGAAATTCTTTTTGGACGAGAAAGAGGATGGTTCTCATTTTTTTTCCTTCCTCCGTGTCCTCTGTACCTCTGTGTTTAAAAATTTCTAACACAGAGACACGGAGGACACGGAGTTTTTATGTTTGTGAGTTAAAACTTTTCAAAGCCATGAATGAAAAAACGTACAACGAACTTACTTCCCAGATTCTTAGCGCCTGCATCGAAGTTCACCGGGAATTGGGGCCGGGGCTTTTGGAGAGCGTTTATGAAGTTTGTCTTTTGGATGAACTTCATCGGCGAGGATTGAGAGCGGAAGCACAAGTCAAACTCCCCGTCTCTTACAAAGGCAAACAGTTGAACAAAGAATTCGTCATTGACATTTTGGTAGAGGATTTGATACTCCTCGAATTGAAAGCGATTGAAGTTCTCCTACCTATTCACGAAGTTCAACTTGTGACATACTTGAAACTTTCAGGCAAAAAATTGGGCTTGCTCATAAACTTCCATGTTGAACTTTTGAAAAATGGCGTTCGCCGAAAAATTAACGGCAACCTCAACGAGTAACTCTCTGTGTCCTCCGAGCCTCTGTGTTCGATAATTTTTGAAACACAGAGGCTCGGAGGACACAGAGTTTTTAGAGCCTGTCTTTAAAATTCCTCATGCTCAACGCCAGAAAAAACACCGCCATTCCGCCCAGCACCAGCGTCTCTTTCCACAACACTTCCAGCCCGACGCCTTTTATCATAATGCCTTTCACGATGGGGTTGAACCACGTCGCAGGAATCACATTGCCAATCACTTGCAGCGGCAAAGGCATACTCTCGCGGGGAAAAATGAAGCCCGACAACAACATCGTTGGCATCATCAGCCCGAGCGCCGACATGAACATGGCGGTCATCTGGTCTTTCGCCCGCGTGCTGATAAAAATGCCCAAAGACAACGCGACGAACATATAAAGCACACACTCTGCTGCCAGCAGCAGCACCGAGCCGCTCATCGGCATCCCGAACACGACAATGCCGAGCAACACGACCACGACAGCATTTACAAACGAAAGCGCGAGATAGGGCGCGGTTTTTCCCAAAATAATTTGAATCGGCTTCAGGGGCGATACGAGCAGCACCTCCATCGTACCCAATTCCTTTTCCCGCGCAATCGTGATAGAAGTCATCATGGCCGACACAAGCATCAGAATCAGCGTCATCACGCCCGGCACGAAGTTGAAAGCGCCTTTTTGTTCGGGATTGTAGCGCATTCGGGTTTGCACAGTTATGAGGGGTGAGTTATGAGTTATGCTGCCTGCTTTTTCCTGTTGAAAATCAGCGATAATCGCGTTGGCGTAGTTAATCAAAGTCGTCGCTGTATTCGGGTCGCTGGCATCGCCGACAAGTTGAAGTTGGGCTTCGCCTGTTTGCATTTTTTGGGAAAAATTGTCGGGAAACACGAGCGCCATTTTGATTTTGCCCGTGCGAAAAGCGGGTTCCAAATCCTCCGCGGAAGTCAGGTTTTTTTCCAAACGAAAATAACCGCTCGACGTGAGTTTGTTCACCAGCGCGATGCTCTCCGAATCCTTCGAGGGGTCGAGCACGGCGATGGCGGCGTTTTTGATTTCGTTGGTGAGCACAAAACCGAACAGCAACACCTGCATCACCGGCATCCCGAAGAGGATTAGCAGTGTGCGACGGTCACGCAGGATGTGCCGAAATTCTTTTTTGATAAAGGCTGCAAAGCGATTCATTTCTCTGACTGGCTTGGGTTATTTTTTTGACAGGATAAACATGATTTACAGGATTTTAGGGTCAAACCCAGCGCGGTACTTTCTGGGAGTATTCTTCGTAGGTTTCGCCAAATTGTTTTTTCAAAAAGGGCTCTTCAATGGCTTTTACATACACATGAAAAATGGCGGAAACGACAAGGCTGTAAACCAGTACTTGCCAACTCGCATACCACACCGACCAGCCCAATAAAGCCGTCATAATGCCGAGATACATCGGGTTGCGCGAGTATTGGTACAGTTGCGCCGTCACCAATTTTTTCGGCGGGTCGAGTGGGAAGGGTGTGCCTTCGCCTTTTTTCATAAAGTCCCAGACGCAAATCAGCAAAATGGTGAGGCCGAACAAAACGACGGGCAAACCCAGCCAGGTCCACCAACCGTGAAGGCCGTCGCTGCGCCGCCCCAGCCAGATGGGCAAATACACGCCGACCGTGCCGGGGATGATGAGCGTGAAGAGCAAATTTTTGAATAAGAGTTTCATTGCCTGTTGGTTATTTGCTTAATTGTTGATTTGGTTGTTTGAACGTTTACGAAACCTTTTTGAGGTTTTGTAAACGTATTTTCAGAGACATTGAATTCATCATTTATCATTCATAACTCATCACTATACCCCCCTCGCCAATTTCCGAAATACCTCGTCCATATCCTCCGCACCAAAACTTGCTTTCATCGCGCGCGGAGTGTCGAGCGCCTCGATTTTGCCGCTCACCATGATGCTCACGCGGTCGCAATATTCGGCTTCGTCCATGTAGTGCGTCGTCACCATGAGCGTCACGCCCTCGGCGGCAGCCTCGTAAATCAGTTCCCAAAACTGTCGCCGCGTAAGCGGGTCCACGCCGCTAGTGGGTTCGTCGAGGAACACGATTTTGGGCTCGTGGAGCAGGGCGACGGAGAAGGCCAATTTTTGTTTCCAGCCTAAGGGCAGCGAGCCGACGAGTTTGTCCGCTTCCTCCGTGATTTGCAGTTTTTCGAGCAAAACAGCCGTTTTCGATTTGATTTCCGACGTTTTCAAGCCATAAATGCCGCCGTAGAGCCGGATGTTTTCGCGGACGGTGAGGTCTTCGTAGAGGCTGAATTTCTGGCTCATGTAGCCGATGCGGCGTTTGATTTGCTCCGGTTGTTTTTTGACATCAAAACCCGCCACCGTCGCCGAGCCGCTGGAAGGCGAGAGCAAGCCGGTGAGGATTTTCAAAGCCGTCGTTTTACCCGCGCCGTTGGCGCCGAGGAAACCGAAGATTTCGCCTTCGCGCACCTCGAACGTGATGGCATCTACGGCGGTGAATTTACCGAAGCTGCGGGTAAGCTGGTGGGTGGAGATGATGTTGGTCATTTTTAGTCATTAGGAGTCATTAAGAGTCATTGGGTCATTTTTTTAATGACTTTCAATGACTCTTAATGACTTCAATCTTTTAGTTTTTCATCAATTCGATAAAACAATCTTCCACCGTCGGTTCGGCGGGTTTTACTTCGATGTTGCGGTGGTTTTTGGAAAGTAAAAACTCGTGAATCGAACTTTCGGAAAGTTGGAAACTTTCCGAAAGTTGCCCCAACTTGAGATGTGCATACTCCCCAAACGCATAACAATCCGCCGCGCCCTCGAACCCGCGCAAGTCTTTGATTAACTGATACATATTGTCGGAACGTACGGCGTACAACGGCTGCCGGAACGAGGCAGTGATACCTTTCGGCGTGTCAATTGCCATGATTTCGCCTTTCTGAATCAAGGCCACGCGGTCACACAATTCGGCCTCGTCCATGTAGGGCGTGCTGACGAGCATGGTCAGTCCTTGCTGGCGCAAATTGCGGAGCATATCCCAGAATTCTTTCCGGGAAACAGGGTCAACACCAGTGCCGGGTTCGTCGAGGAACAAGACTTCGGGCTTGTGGATGAGCGCACAGCAGAGGGCGAGTTTTTGCTTCATGCCGCCGGAAAGCGCCCCGGCGCGGCGGTCTTTGAAGGGTTCGATTTGTACATAAATCGGCGCGATGAGGTCGTAATTTTCCCGGATGCTCGTGCCGAATACGGAAGCGAAAAATTCGAGATTTTCCTCGACTGTCAAATCCTGATAGAGCGAAAATCGCCCCGGCATGTAGCCGATGACCGTGCGCAATCGCTTGTAATCCTTGACAATATCCAAGCCCGCCACCGTTGCCGAACCACTGTCGGGCAGTAGCAACGAGGTGAGGATACGGAACAAAGTCGTCTTGCCCGCGCCGTCGGGGCCGATGAGGCCGAAGATTTCGCCTTCCTGCACGGACACGTTGATGTCTTTGATGGCCTGTACGCCGCCGTAAGATTTTGACAGGTTTTCGGCTGTTATTTTTGACATGATTTACAGGATTTTATCAAAATTTGTCACATCGTGTTTGTCATCCGCTCACCCTACGGTGTACTCTTGCTCGGTTTTGTCATTCTGGAAGAATCTACCCAACATCCATTCCTCGAATCATCCGAAAAGCGAGTGTTGGGTAGATTCTTACAAGAATGACAAAAGTAGAGTAGACCGTAGGGTGTTTCGAGATCGGACAGGTTCCGACAGAATGACAAAAACGTGAATCACAATCGCACCTCCGCCGGCATTCCGATTTTCAAAATGCCGTCCGAGTTCGGAACGCTGATTTTCATGGCATACACCAAATTCACCCGCTCATCTTTCGTCTGAATGACCTTTGGCGTGAATTCGGCTTTGGGCGAAATCCAGGTGATTTTTCCCGAAAGTTCTCGCTGCGTGCCATCCGCTTCGTCTATAAAAACCTTGACTTGCTGGCCGACTTTCACCGCGCCCAACTGGTCGCCCGCGACATAAGCGCGGAGAGTCATCGTGTTCAAATCGGCAATCTTGTAGAGCGGTTTTCCAAAGGAAGTGACTTCGCCCGGTTCGGCGTATTTCACCAGCACAGAGCCGTCTGAAGGATTGACAATGCGAGACTTGGCAAGTTGGTCATCCAACTGGGCGATTTGTTTTTGGAGCGGCAGTATCTCGGCGAGCAAGCCGCTTTGCTGGGTCGTAAGCGACGAGTTCGCAGCCGATTTTTGCTCCAGAATCACGTCCATTTGTCTGCGGGCGACTTCAATTTGGTCGTTGAGGTCGTCGAGTTGTTTGGGCGTGGCGGCGTCGCTTTTGAGGAGATTTTCCACGCGGCGTTTTTCACGTTCGAGATTGGCGAGTTGTTGGCGCGTAGTGGCTATTTGTTTCTCATAAACAGCGAGTTGTGCGCTGATGGCGGGGCTTTTCGCGGCGACGGCGCGGATGCTGGCTTGCAATTGCTCGCGTTTCAACATCAGTTGAACGGAGTCAATCGCGCCGACTTGTTCGCCGGATTTCAGGGTTTGGCCTTCTTCGATTTTCAGGGAAAGAATTTGGCCGGAGGCTTCGGCGCTGACGATGGTTTCGTCGGCTTCAAAATTGCCGTAAGCGTCGGCTTTGGGCGCGGAGTTTTGGCAGGCGGAAATCGCTACTCCGAGAACGAAAAAGTATTTTATGAGACTGGTTTTCATTATTTTAAATTTTTAAAATCAAGTTTTGCGATTATTTACCACATAGGGTACATTGGGTTTTCACATAGAAAAACATAGGTAAAACACTATATGCCCTATGTGAAAGTACCTATGTGTTCTATGTGGTAGAAACCTTCAAGTTTTAGTTTCCAAGTTTTGCTACCAGCATCTCCCGCGCCTGCGCCAGTTGCAACTCGTGCGACTTCTGATTGAGCCGGGCTTGCGTGAGCAAATTCAGTTGCGTCAGATAGTCTGTCGCCGTCATTACGCCCTCTTTCACCTGAGCGTCGGCGCGTCGCACGATATCCTGCTGGAGCGCGACGATGGACTCGTCTTGCTTTAGTTGCTCGCGGTATTTCACGTTCAAATCCCAAAATTCTTTCACGGTGTTGGCTTCTAATTTTTGCTCGAAGGCGAGCCGTTGCGCCTCCACGTTTTTCATTTGCAAATCAAAAACCTGCGCGTCGCGGCGGCGATTGCCCCAGTCGAACGGCGTCCACGAAGCCCGTAGGCCGAACATCGCGAACGGCTCAAAACCCGTCTCGAAGAAGTTGAGGGGATTGGGCTGACCGAAACCGGCTTGCGCGAAAGCCTCGATTCGGGGCTGAAGTTGCAGGTTTAACCGGTCTTTTTGGAGTTGATACACGCTTTGTTGCAAAGCAAAAAGGCGATATTCAGGTCGCTTCTCTGGCTGGAGCGGAATTTCCGATGAGTTTGGCGCGACAAGTTGAAAATCAGTGTTTTCGCGGTCAATCCATTTTGCCAAAATCTCCAGCAACGCCTGTTTGTCCACTTGTACGGCGGTGATTTGCTGCTCCGTTTTCAAAATCTGAATTTTCACCTGGTCGGCAGTGGTGCGCAAGGCCGCACCTTCGGCGACGGCGGCTTCCGCTTGTTTCAGCCGCGCTTCCAAATCCGTTTTTGACAATTTCAAAATCGTCTCGCTTTCCTGCAACAAAAGCGTTTTGAAATACAAATCGGTGACGACCTCGCGGAGTTGGAACACATCCACCTCTACCTGTGCGGCAGCGAGTTCCGCCTCGAGCGAGCGTTGCTGGTGTTGATAGCGGTCGGAGCCGCCATCCCAGATGCGCTGCGCCACGTCCAACGAGAGTCGGTACTGGTCTTTCGGGATTTCGGGTACTTGAAAAAGCGGGCTGTCGCCGGGGAATTCTACCACGTCTGTTTGCCACGACGCCTGTGCGCCGAAGTTGATACGCGGCAGGTTGTTGCTTTGCAAGTTCCTGATTTGCAGCGCAGAAATGCTTTCCGCGTAGAGTTTCTTTTGCTGTAAAGGGCTGTTTTGGATGGCGCGTTCGCGGCATTGCTGCGCCGTCAGAGTATCCGGCAGAGCGGTTTTGGAATTTGTTGGCTGAGCGAGTACCGCGTTCGTTAACAACCAACTGAAAAAAGTGAGAACCTGAACCGATTTCATGTTTTGATAGAGCGGTTTAACTCTTTGGTTAAATTTTTTGCAAAAATGTGGGTGATTTTGAGGCGTTTCAGGACTTAATCTGTCAAGCAGCCAAATTATCCAGCGAAATGGCGAAAAACGGGCATGAAACAAACCTTCCGCGAAGGTTCAGTTGGTTGCCTTTTGTTTTCCGATGAAGCCCAAATGCGTGTGCTGGAAACTGTCTTCGTATTTCAAACCATAACCAAGCGCCCGGTCCATCGAAATATGTGCGAACAAGATAATGGCAACCAACTTCCAATTCGCATTGTCCGACCACAAAGCGTAAGCCGCGACGATAGCCGCTACCGCCCTGTGGTGCAACAAGTTGTAGGTGAACGCGCCAACTTTCGGGCCTGCGAGGTAGCCCAACATTCCGATGTCGGGAAGAAGAAGCAAGGCCGGAAACCACCACCAGGCGAACGGCAAACGGCTGAAAAGAAAAATGCAAAGCAGAAAAATGCCCCATTCTTCAAGATTCAAGACTGTCTTCATGTCAAAAGATTGTTGTTTGATAAAACGGTTTAACTGTTTGGTTAAATGGGGGCAAAAAAATTTTGAATTTTATGGGCGTAAAGCCGCCAACACAAAACGCGTCACCTCCTCTTTCCTTTCTTCAAGGAAAATCCGCATTTCCCCAGAACCCATGCCGAGCAAAATGCGCATCATCGGCTTGCCTACGAACGGGAAGACGCACAGCGAAATCACGTTGACAATCAGGTGTTGCGGCTTGATGGGACGAATGCGGCCGGCAGCGATTTCAGCCTCCACTTGCCGGAAAAACACCTCTGGTTTGGGCAAGTCTTTGGGTATGATGGTGTCAATGAACCGCTCCGGATGCTTGTTGATTTCCGATAGAATAAACAGCGGGATGAAGGGATTTCGGGAAATAACGCCGATGTACGCTTCGATGAATTGCCGGATTTTTTCTTCCAAAGGCAATTCGCTTTCAATGATTTGTCGAATCGCCGGAATCGCCCTGCCGATAATCGCCTTCGCTACCGACTCGTACAATTTTTCCTTCGTGCGGTAGTAATAGTGCAGCAAGGCCTTGTTGATGCCCGCGCGGTCGGCGATTTCCTGCATTTTCGCGCCGTCCATGCCTTTTTGGGTAAAAACCTCGTGCGCCGCCTCGAAGATTTTTTGCTCTGTGCTGTCGCCGGGAAGTTGAGTGTCTCTTTTAGCCATTAAGTTTAACCGTTTGGTCAAATTTTCGGCAAAGGTGCAAGTGGTTTTTTAATTTGTCAAGGTTTGGAGTGATTTTTTTTAACCAAACAGTTAAACCATTCGATGAAAGGTCGAAAATCGGAGATGAAACGAGCCCAATCATCAGGCAGCAATAGACAAAAAAGAACGAAAAAACCATCACCCGCCTGACAGAACTACGCATTTTTGGAGAGGGGCTTGGCGGTGATGGCAGATGCGCCTTTTTTTGACCCCAGGAAATGATAATCGCCTTGAACAAGCACCTGAATATTCCGACGGATACTTTGCTGGGGGTGGGGAGAGGGCAGGCGTAGCCCAGCTGATATTTCGCCATCGCTTTATTTGTTTTTAGGAAGCCTCGCCCGAGCGGGAGATTTTGGCGGACAACGCGCTAAGGCGTTTCGGGTTTCTCCAATATTTTCCACACAAAAAGTTTTTAAAAGCCGGAACAAAGCCCGATTTTTGTGGTTTGTGTTCAGATTGCTACATTCCAACGCAAGCCATGACCAATTCCGCTGAAAATCTGCAACAACGCCTGAAAGAAGTTGATGCCCGCAAAAAAGAACTCGATGCCCTCCAGCCCATGCGCCGCGAGGATGAAGAAAGACTTTGGAAAAAACTCCGGCTGGAATGGAACTACAACTCCAACCACATCGAGGGGAACACGCTGACGTATCAAGAGACAGAATTGGTTTTGATTTTCGACCAGGCGCCCAACGGCTCTCATACGGTCAGGGAAATCGAGGAAATGAAAGCCCATGATGTAGCTGTGGCGCTTGTACGTGATTGGGCAAGCGATGAAAAACGAGAACTTTCAGAAGCCGACATCCGCGACCTGAATCGGATTCTGTTGGTTCGGCCATTTTGGAAAGAAGCCGTCACTCCCGACGGCCAACCTACCCGGCGACTCATCACGGTAGGCGATTACAAAAAACACCCAAACTCTGTTCGACTGCCCAATGGCGAGATGTTTCACTACGCCTCTCCCGAAGAAACACCTCGAAAAATGACCGAACTCGTGGAGTGGTATCGTCAGGCATCGAAAGAACAACACCCGGCAGTCGTGGCTGCTCGTCTGCACTATGATTTCGTGCGCATCCATCCCTTCGACGACGGCAATGGCCGGGTGTCCCGATTGCTGATGAATTATCACCTTTTGCGAAATGGCCTCCCGCCCGTCGTCATCAAATCATCGGACAAAAAAAATTACTTGGCTGCCCTGCAACGCGCCGATGTGGGTGATTTTGATTCGTTTGCGGCTTATGTCGCTGAGCAGTTATTGTGGTCGTTGGATTTGAGTATTCACGCGGGGAAGGGAGAAAGTGTGGAGGAGGAAGGGGATTTAGAAAAACATGTAGCATTGTTGAAAAGGGAGGCAGAGGCGAGAAAAATTGATGAAGAAAAGAAAAAATTAAATCGGGAAGAATCTTTAGCCCTTTGGCTCAGAAAAAATATTCCAATTCTTCAAAGAGAGATAGAGAAGAGGTTATCAACTTTTCAACAATTTTTCTCAAGTTCAAAGTTTGAAACTGTGATTCATAAATGGACGGATAGCAACATACCAACGGTCATTGACGATGAAACAAATTGGGAAGAAATTGCAAGAGGTATTTTGAATGGTGTCTACCGTCCCAGAATTTCAATAACTTGCCAGTTCGGTGATTTTCTTTATAGGGGACATATAAATCGATTTTTGGCAATTTTTATTGATTTTGAAGGAGACACTATTGGCATACAACATAGTTTAACAAAAAACAAGATCGAGTTATCTGCGAATCATGATATAATCGACTCGAATTTTCAGCCTATTGGCGACCTAACAAAAATGTTTTTAAAACAAATCGAAGCCGCAATTCGCCGATAAATAAAAATGGATTTCAAAATCACTTCCCACTATCAGCCCACCGGCGACCAGCCTCAGGCCATCGAGCAACTCGTGAACGGCGTGAAAAGCGGCGAGCGCGCCCAGGTTTTGCTCGGCGTCACTGGCTCCGGCAAGACCTTCACGATGGCCAACGTCGTCGCGCAACTCAACAAACCGACGCTGGTTTTGACCCACAACAAAACCCTCACCGCCCAACTCTACGGCGAGTTTCAGACCTTTTTTCCCGATAACGCGGTAGAGTATTTTGTCTCCTACTACGACTACTACCAGCCCGAAGCCTACATTTCGGTGACGGACACTTACATTGAAAAGGATTTGCAAATCAACGAGTTGGTGGACAAACTCCGCCTGAAAGCGACCTCCACCCTGCTCTCCGGCCGGCGCGACATCATCATCGTGGCCTCCGTCTCCTGCATCTATGGCATGGGCAACCCCGACGACTACGCCACCGGTATCATCCGCCTGCACAAAGGCATGAAGTTGAATAAAACGCAGTTCCTCTACGCACTCGTGGACAGCCTCTACTCGCGCACGGAGACGGATTTTGCGCGCGGCACTTTCCGCGTGCGCGGCGACACGGTGGACATCAACCTGCCCTACGCCGACTGGGGCTACCGCGTTATTTTCTGGGGCGATGAAATCGAGAGCATTGAAAGCATTGAATTGCAATCGGGCAAGCGCGTCAACGCGATGAACGAGGCAGCCATTTTCCCTGCCAATCTCTATGTCGCGCCGAAAGAACGCCTCACCGAAATCATGGCCGCCATCCAGGACGAGATGACGGCGCAGGAAAAATACTTTATTTCCGAAGGCCGCCTCGCCGAAGCCCGCCGCATCCGCGAGCGCACTTCCTTCGACCTCGAAATGATAAAGGAACTTGGCTACTGCTCCGGCATCGAAAACTACTCGCGTTTTTTCGACCGCCGCGAGCCGGGCACGCGCCCCTTCTGCCTGCTCGATTATTTTCCCGACGATTACCTGATGATTGTGGACGAGAGCCACGTCACCATCCCGCAGGTGCGCGGGATGTGGGGCGGCGACCGCTCGCGCAAGCAATCGCTCGTCAACTGGGGTTTCCGCCTGCCCTCGGCGATGGACAACCGCCCGCTCAGTTTCGAGGAGTTCGAGGGCATGATAAATCAGGTGATTTTTGTGAGCGCCACGCCGGGCGATTATGAGTTGGAAAAAACGGAAGGCGTTGTGGTGGAACAATTGGTGCGCCCCACCGGTCTGCTCGATCCGCCCATCGAAGTGCGGCCTTCGCTCAACCAGATTGACGATTTGCTGGAGGAAATTCAAAAACGCACCGAAGTCGGTGAACGGGCGTTGGTCACGACTTTGACCAAACGTATGGCCGAAGAACTGGCGAATTATTTTGCCAAAGTTGGCGTTCGTTGCCGCTACATCCACTCGGAAGTGGAGACTTTGGAACGGGTGGAAATCCTGCGCGACCTGAGGCTCGGCGAGTTCGACGTTTTGATTGGCGTGAACCTGTTGCGCGAAGGCCTCGACTTGCCGGAAGTTTCGCTTGTCGCCATTTTAGATGCCGACAAAGAGGGTTTTCTGCGAAATGCCCGCTCGCTCACGCAAACGGCTGGTCGCGCCGCCCGCAACTCGAACGGCCTCGTCGTTTTTTACGCCGATAAAATCACCGACTCGATGCGCAACACGATGGACGAGACCAACCGCCGCCGTTCCATCCAAATCGCCTACAACGAGGAGCACGGCATCACGCCGACGACGGTGACCAAGACGCGAGAGCAAATCCTCGCCACGCGCAGCATTCTCGACATTCGCGGCGTGGAGGCCACGAAGTATTACGTTGAAAAAGAAGAACTTACCCTCGCTGCCGAGCCAGTAGTGGCCTACGCGACCCGCAGTCAGTTGGAAAAAATGATTGCCGAATCAGAGAGTAAAATGAAGAAAGCCGCCAAGGATTTGGACTTCATTACGGCGGCGCAGTTCAGGGACGAAATGCTGGCGTTGAAGAAGATGTTGCGGGAAAGGTTTGGGGGGGAGGGTTAGGCGGCTTTTGGCATTTCCCATTTTGGTAACTTTCCTTTATTTTTGCCCAGCCATGCGAATCATTGCCAAACGAACGCTTCGTGATTTTTGGGAAAAACATCCTGAAAGTGAGCAACCTTTGAAGTCATGGTACGACGAGGCTTTAAAATCGAGGTGGAAATCATTTTTGGAAATTCGTGCTTTGTATCCTCGTGCAAGTGCTGTTGGTAAAGATCGCGTCGTTTTTAGAATCAAAGGCAATGATTACCGCTTGATTGTAAAAATCAACTATGATTTTGAAACGATTTACATCAAGTTTGTAGGCACTCATGCTGAATATGACAAAGTTGATGCTGCCACTGTAAACGACTACTAATCACAAAAATATGTTTGACTTAAAAGTAATCAAAACCGACGCAGAGTACCAAAACGCCCTGCGCGAACTGGACAAAATCTTTGACGCGAAGCCCGGAACGCCGGAAGGCGACCGCTTCGAGTTGCTGTCAGTTTTGATTGACCTGTACGAGCAGCGTAATTTCCCCATCGAAGCACCCGATCCTATCGAGGCCATCAAGTTCCGCATGGACCAAATGGGCTTCACCGTTAACGACTTGGGGGAAGTGCTCGGCTACAAAAGTCGCGCTTCTGAAATCCTAAACCGTAAGCGCAAACTCACCCTGCCCATGATGCGCCGCCTGCGAGAAAAATGGGGCATTCCTGCGGAAGTGCTGATACAGGCGTATTGACACCATCACGGCAGCGCAATTCCGCGACGAAATGTTGGCGTTGAAGAAGATGTTGCGGGAAAGGTTTGGGGGAGAGGGGTAGATTTTACTCCAGATAGCGCCAATTCTTGCCGGCGCCGAGCATAGTGTTTATCTCTGAAAGAAGGCGTTTTTCCTGCTTGAAAAATCGGAGCAAGTCTTTCAAATCAGACCTGTCATGCGAGATCGCTTGCGATGTGAGGAATGCTTCCTGCGACTGGTACAATTTCGTCAGCGGATACAAGTCATTGAATTTCAGATGTTGTGACAATCCGGCAGCATGGAGTGTTGTCCATGCCGCGTTTTGCAGTTCGGGGAAATTGATTTCATGCAAGCGTAAATCTGCTGCTGTCAATTCACCTTTATTTTCTTTCAAAAGACTATCAACCAACGACATAATTTGGCCATGAGACTCCACGCTGACAGCCAACGTGTCGCGATTGCGCTCGACTTCGGCACGAAGACTTTGATACGCGATTTTTAAGTCTGCCGTCACTTGCTGTTGCTCCCGGATGTTATTCAGGAACAAGGCCAGCAACACACTCAGAACAATCAAAAGTGCACGGACGGCAAAGTCGAGCATCGCTAACGACGATCCCTTTTTTGCTCTTTTCGGCATGATACAGATTCAGTAGAAACAAGCGGTAAATATATGTTTTTAGCACGGAAGGTGGAAGTCCGGTAATTACGCTTGGTGTCGGCGCCAATTTCACACTCAAACAACTTCTAAAATTCAAGGGCGTACTTGGAAAACAAAAAGCCGCAGGCATGCTTCGCACACGCTTGCGGCTTAGGTATCATTTCGCTGGCTGTCAATGATTTATTTAGGGAAATCAAGAATGAAATTGCGGGAATACAACATGAGCAACAATGCCGTAAAGAAAAACAACCCCATAAAAAGGTAAAGTATGCAGTAGCCCTTGCCGCGAGAGTTTTGAATATTGTCCATCAGTTGTGCAAATTATTGTGATGCAAAAAGTCGGGCAAAAATATAAACCCTCCCGAACAATCAGCCCGACTCTCCGTTTTTTTCGCGAGTTCAGAATGTTTTTAAAAAAGTCTTTGGGTTTTGGCCTTTAGTCTTCGGCGAATTGGGCGTCGGAAATCAGGTTTCGAGATTAGGCTAAAGATTAATCAGGAAAGTCCAAAATCAGGTATCTTTGTGCGTCTTACGCGCTTTATTTCAAGCAAAAACAAACAAAAACTGTCCGGCGCGTACCCGATTATGACCGACGTTATCCAACTGTTGCCGGAAAATGTGGCCAACCAGATAGCCGCAGGAGAAGTGGTGCAACGCCCCTCCTCAGTGGTGAAAGAATTGATGGAAAACGCCATAGACGCCGGCGCAACCCAGATAAAACTCATCGTCCGCGACGCAGGAAAGGCCCTTGTGCAGGTCATTGACAACGGCTGCGGAATGTCGGAAACAGACGCCCGCATGAGTTTCGAGCGGCACGCCACCTCCAAAATCCGCGAAGCGAAAGACCTTTTCGCCATCAACACGATGGGCTTTCGCGGCGAAGCTCTGGCTTCTATCGCTGCTGTCGCACAGGTGGAAATGCGCACCCGGCGCGCTACCGACGAACTTGGCGTCCGCATTGTTGTGGAAAGTTCGTCCGTGAAAACGCAGGAGGCATGCCAATGTCCTGCTGGCACGAGCATTTCGGTCAAAAACCTGTTTTTCAACGTCCCTGCCCGCCGCAATTTTCTCAAAAGTGACCCGGTGGAAATGCGCCACATCCTCGACGAATTCCAGCGTGTGGCGATGGCCAATCCCGACCTTTTCTTTTCCCTCCACCACAACGACCAGGAAATTTTTCACCTGCCGCCCGGCAATTTGCGACAGCGTGTCGTCAAGATTTTTGGTGAAATCGTCAATAAAAAACTGGTGCCTGTGCAGCAGGAAACGGACATTTTGAAAATTACCGGCTTCGTCGGAAAGCCCGATTATTTCAAAAAAGCGCGTGGCGAACAGTTGTTTTTCGTCAACAAACGTTTCATCAAAAGCAACTACCTGCACCACGCAGTCGTGAGCGCCTACGAGGATTTGTTGCCGGAAGACGCCTTCCCGCTCTACGTTCTTTTCCTCGATATTGACCCTACGCGCATTGACATCAACGTGCATCCGACGAAGCAGGAAATCAAGTTCGACGATGAAAAACTCGTTTACAACTACCTGAAAGTCAGCGTACGCCACGCACTCGGCAGCCACAACGTGACCCCGACGCTCGACTTCGAGCAGGAGCCGGCCTTTCAGGCTTATCCGACCCAGATGCCGTCGCTTCGCCCGGAACAGGAACAACCGGCCTCCGTGGGTTCCTTTCGCCCCCGCCGCGAGGAAGACCCCCGCCATGCGGACAATCTGCGCAACTGGCAGCGGCTCTACGAAGGGTTGGATTTGGCGGCAAAAACCGTCGAACGTGAACCGGGCGATGTTTTTTCCGGTGAATCATCCATGAACTTCGAAGTGCGTCCGAGTGCAGAAAATACGGCGATGGATGATGAAAGCGGCTCTTTTTCAAAAAGCCAGAAAGAACCCTACCAGATTCACGGTCAATACATTGTGAGCCATATCAAGTCGGGCTTTTTGCTCATTGACCAGCAGGCAGCCAGCGAACGCATTCTCTACGAACGCTACCTCGAAGCACTCGGCAATCAGCCCATCGCTACGCAAAAAATGCTTTTCCCGAAAACCCTCGAACTGCCGGCAGCCGATGCCTTGCTCCTGCGCGCCATCCTCGACGAGGTGAACAAACTGGGTTTTGAAATCGCGGAATTTGGCGGCAACGCCTTTATCATTCACGGCGTACCCGCCGACCTGAGCAGCGTATCGGAAGAGACATTGCTGGAAAAAGTGCTGGCGCAATACAAGGATAACCTCGAACTTGAACTCGGCACACAGGACAACCTCGCGCGCGCGATGGCGCGCAGCGCCGCCGTTCGCCGGGGACAATTGCTGAGTGTACCGGAAATGCAGGATTTGATAGACCGCCTCTTTGCCTGCGCCGTGCCTTTCAGCAGTCCCTCAGGACGCAACTGCTTCATTACCTTTGAATTGGCTGAGCTGCAGAAGCGATTTGGAGGGTAACGCCCTTAACGTTTTTATCTTTCGGAAAGCTGAGGGGCGTGTTGTTTTCGCCCATTCAGCGCAATCGCCTTCGCCGCTTTTATCGGAATGGCCACACATTTTTTCTCCATGTAACCCAGCATTTGCAATACCAATTCCTGCGCAGCAGGGTCAAGTTGGGCAAATTCTTTCCCAAAAACTTCGTTCACGGCGCGCTCTTTTACGGCGCGCACTTCGTCGGGGATGTGCGCGAGCGAGCGTTCCACCTGGCGTTCGTGCCAGAGCGCGCGGTAGGCAAAAATCCGTTGCTCGATGATGGCTTCGGCTTTCACGCGTTCGCGTTCGCGATGGGCAAGATTTTCATTGGCGACGGCTTTAAGATTTTCAATTTCAATGAATTGAACGGCATGTTCGCCCAAAATCTGTTTGTCCACATTGTTCGGAACAGAGAGGTCAACGACCGTTTTGCGCAAGGTGTCGCCAGCCAATAAAGACTGGTAGAGCGCCGGCGTTATCACCGGCTCTGTCGCTCCTGTGCACACCACGAGCGCGTCGAAACCCTCGGAATAGTGCGCCAGTGCGTCGAGTGGCAGGGCGCGACCGCCAAGCGTGGCAGCGAGGTGCTCGGCTTTTTCCAACGTACGGTTGAACACGGTCACGTTTTGATAGCCATTTTTAGCCAAAAATTTGGAAAACAGTGCGTTCGTCTGACCGGCGCCGACAAGCAGGATGCGGGCGTCTTTCGCCAAACCCGTTTTTTGCATGGCGGAAAATGCCAGCGCGACAACGGAGAGGGCTTTTTCGCCAATGCCGGTTTGAGAATAAATTTCTTTGGCGGTCTCGATGGTGAATCGCATCAACAAGCGGATGTGGTCGCCTGTGAGACCCCAGGCATGGCTGCGGTCGTAGGCTTCGCGGAGCTGGCGGATGATTTCACGCTCGCCCACGACGAGACTATCCAGCGAACCGGCTACTTCGAAGAGATGGCGTACGGCGTCGGCGCCGTGCAGCAGGCGCATTTGTGTGGCGATATTTTCGCGCGTGTCGGCAGGCATTTCAGGGCAAATGGTTTCCAAAACCTTGAAAGCCAGGTTACTTTCCACGGGTTCCTGGCTGTAAAACAGGAAAGCGACGCGGTTGCAAGTGGCGAGGTAAAACACTTCATCCCAGCCGAAGCGACTCTTTAGCGCTTGCAGGGTTTCTGGGGCAGTATCACCCGGCAGCACCACCTGGCCGATGGTTTCCAGCAGGGTGTCGCGATGTGTCAGCGTTAGTATGTGATAGCCGTCGAGCATGGCTTTTTACGAGATAATAGGGTAAAATTTCTCAAAACTGACGTAAAAGTAGTAGTAGAGGTTGCAGAGCACTGTCACGCCATTGTCAACGGATGGGAGGGGGAGAAATTTGGAAAAAGTCTAAGCGTGACATTTACATTTGTCTGTACACACTTTGCCCAGGCGAGGCTGTGCCTCGTTCGTGTTATTTATCGGGCTCCACCCGACACTGTAAGAAAAAACGAATTTCACATGAGCCTGAACTACAAAATCCGCGAGCAGTGTGGGTTGAATTACCTGGCTTGTGCCATCATCGGTCAAGTGGATTTGTTTGGTCGGCAAGACATTGTTGCATGCATCCCTATTTTATCGGGGCAGTTCTAAAGGTCAAGCGACTTTGACCGAGTTGGGTGTGCCGATGTGAATAAATTTGTTCAAAACAGCGGCTTTGATTGCGGCTTCGGTTTTTTTGTTTTTCTCATTCGGCATCTATTCAATACACGGTTTCTTGGATGATTCGTCGGCACTTTGTCTTCATCCACCTGGTCTACGGCATTTTCGCGGGGCGGAATTGTAGTTCAATGTCAATTTCCGACGGCATGTACCAACAGTGGTAATAATCGTAAGCGCCGTCTTGCCCAACTTTGTTGCTGTCAATGCCTTGGTCGAAGATTTTGTCCACTAAATCTACCGGTACCGCAGCGTCATCCGTCTTGTTACCCGTCAGCACCCGGGCGGTAATTTCCCCGGTATTTTCATCCACTCCAAGATGGATTTTGCGCCATGCCCGGCGTTTGCCCCAGCTCTGCTTACTATGGTGACTACTTAGTTCATCAACCCCCTCAAAATCCCCCGCACCAGCCCCGGACCCTTATACACCAACCCCGTATAAACTTGCACCAAATCTGCGCCCGCGTCTAATTTTTCCTGCGCCGAAGCGGGCGAGTCAATGCCGCCCACGCCAATGATGACGGTTTCTTTTCCGAGTTTTTCCCGGAGGTAGCGAATGACGGTCGTGGCGCGTTCGCGGACAGGCGCACCGCTTAAGCCACCCGCTCCGATGGCCGCGATTTCGGCTTCCGAAGTCCTTAAATTATTTCTCGAAATCGTTGTGTTCGTGGCAATTACGCCAGCCAATCCTGTGGCGCGGACGATGTCGGCGATGTCGTCCAACTGGCTGTCCGTGAGGTCGGGTGCGATTTTCAGGAGGATGGGTTTGGGCGATTGTTGCGCTTTGTTTTTTTCCTGCAACAGGTTTAAAAGTCGGGTCAAAGGCTCTTTTTCCTGCAAATCCCGCAGCCCCGGCGTGTTGGGCGAACTGACGTTGACGACGAAATAGTCCACCCTGGGGAACAGCGCCTCGAAAGATTTTAGGTAGTCATTTTCCGCCTGCTCGTTGGGCGTCGCTTTGTTTTTGCCGATGTTGCCGCCGATGACGAGGCCGCCGGGAACGCCTTTTTCCCGCAGTTTTTTCAGACGAGCGGCGAGGGCTTCCAAGCCTTCATTATTAAAACCCATGCGGTTGATGAGTGCCCGGTCTTTTGGCAGCCGGAACAGGCGTGGGCGCGGATTGCCGTCCTGGGGCAGCGGGGTCACCGTGCCGACTTCGATGAAGCCGAAGCCGAGACAGGCCAAACCTTCGATGTGCTTGCCGTCTTTGTCGAAACCCGCCGCGAGGCCGACGGGATTGGGGAAAGTCAGGCTGAGGATTTTTCGCTCCAACTTTTTGTCTTTCAGGCAAAAAAGTTTTTTCAACAGCCAGCGCACAGGCGGAAATGCCGCCGCCAAATCGAGAAAAAAGACAGTGACGCGGTGGGCAGTTTCGGGTGAAAGAGCGAAGAGGAGCGGTTTGAAAAGTTGGTAGATCATCGCTGCAAAAGTCAGGAGTGCAGCGCTTTAAAAGGGGATTTTTCAGGAAATTTTTGACAACTCGCAGGCAATTTTTCCCGCCAACCGGGCATTGTTGAGCACCAGAGCGATGTTGGCTTCGAGGCTTTTACCGCCGGTCAGTTGCTCGATTTTTGCCAACAAAAAAGGCGTAATCGCCTTGCCGCGAATGTGTCGTTTGTCCGCCTCTTCAAGCGCTTCGGCAATGGTGCGCTCCATCAATTCAGGGTCAAGTTGGAGTGATTCCGGCACCGGATTGGCGATAACTGCGCCACCTCGTAAATTTATTTCCCACTTGACTTTCAATAATTTGGCAATTTCTTCCGGCGAATCGAGCCGATAATCCATGCCAAATCCGCTCCTGCGCGTGTAAAAGGCCGGGAACTCTTCCGTGCGAAAACCGACGACCGGGATGCCCTGCGTTTCCAGGTACTCGAGCGTCAAGCCGAGGTCGAGAATGCTCTTGGCGCCCGCACTCACAACGGCGACGGGCGTCCGGGCCAATTCCTGCAAATCAGCAGAAATATCCATCGTCGTCGCCGCGCCGCGATGCACACCGCCGATGCCGCCGGTGGCGAAAATCCGAATGCCGGCGAGATGGGCGATAATCATCGTGGAGGCCACCGTGGTGGCGCCGTTTTTTCCCTGGCTCACCAAAAACGGCACGTCGCGGCGACTCGCTTTCGGTACGGCAGCGCCTTCTTTGCCCAGCAATTCGATTTCAGCGCCGCTTAGTCCTGCTTTCAATTTTCCGGCGATAATGGCGCAGGTGGCAGGGAGTGCGCCTGCTTCACGCACAGTTTTTTCCACCAGCAACGCCGTTTCTACATTTTTCGGGAAAGACATCCCGTGAGCGATAATCGTGCTTTCAAGCGCGACAACCGGGCGGCGGTCTTCCAATGCAGCACGGATTTCGGGTGAGATTTGGAGGTGCGGATTTTCCATCATGTCGCCGGGTATTTTTTTGCAAAAATAGCAAACCTGACGTGCGGATTACTTCTTCAACTTCCAATAAACCCCTGCCGACACCGACGGCGCAGCCAGCGCATTGGTGCCGGAAAACGCTCCCGCAATGAGCGTGGTGATGCCCCAGTTGCCGTTTTGCTCCCAGGTGAGGCCGAGTTGCGGCGAAATGTATTCCACGTTGTTGGCAAAAAGGCCGTTTGTGGTGCCGTCGGGGTTGCCGTTGAAAAAGGACTGAACGCCCGCGAATTTGGCCGAGGCCAGCAATTTACTTTTCACGAGCCAATAACCGGCTTCCACCTGAAAACGGAATTCTTCGGAAAAACCTTTCGTGCGGTTGTTCAGCCCCGCAAAGCCGTTGGTGTACCAACGCGCCGCGCCGTAGCCCCACTCGACACGCAGGTGTTGGTTCCACTCGCCGTCGCCAGTGTAGAGCAAATCAGCGTTTTGGGAGTCGCCGCTGGGAATGCCGAGCCAGAGCGAGCCGCTCAGTACGAAGCCGCCTTTTTTCAAAAAACCATAGCGGAAACCCAGATCAACGTCGCCAAAGGCGGTATTTTCCAAACCCGGCTGCAACACCTCGCCGGTGATAGCGCCCACGCCTTCGTTCACCGTGTTGCGCACCAAAAACGGGATGTATGAGATGACCGTGAGTTTGTTGGTGAGGCCGTATTCGCCGTAAAAAGCGGTCGTATAATTGCCCAAGAGCGTACCCGCGCCGTTGAGGTCGTAGATATTCCCGTCGGGGCCGTAGTAACTGCGGGCGCGGATGAAGGAAAAATCGAGTTTGAAAAAGCCGTGACCTTTGGGCTGCGGCCAGCCTTGCGCGAAGACAGGCGCAGCGGCAAGCAGAAAGAATGCGACCAGTGCGATTGTTTTATTTTTCATGTCTTTTTGACAGGATTTACAAGATGAATGATTTAAGTCGTCAGCGGTCATTAAAAAATCATTAGGGTAATTTGAAAAGAAAAATGACTCCCAATGACCCCAATGACCCTAATTCCCCAGTTGCGCCGTGCCGAAACGCACGTTGAACGGGATGCAATAAATCACGGCATAATCGTAGTCGTTCAGGCCGACTCCGGCAGGCACGTCGTATTCCTGCATTCCGCTGGTACTCATCAAAGCGCCGAGTTGGAGGCTGTTTTGCGAATTCAACCCGCCGGAAGGGTTTTTTGCCAGATAAACGGCCACCTGCGGGCCGTTGGACGACTGAAAATCGCTGCCAAGAATCAGTTTCAGTCCCGAACTCGTCTGTTGCAAAGTCGCCGTGCCTTTAACAGAATAGCCCATGTTGCCCGAAAAAGTGCCGCTGCGCGATATGCCCCCGACGGGTATCACGGAAAATGTGACAGGCAGACTTTGCACGCCATCAACTGAGGCGGTAACGGCGGATGTCCCGGCACTTTGACCTGTAACGATACCGGTGGCGCTGACAGTCAACACGTCGAGGTTGGCGCTCGTCCAGTTCACATTGGGCGCGGGAAGTTCCTGATTGACGGCGTTGTAGGCTTTGGCCGTGAGTTGGAGCGTCGCACCGACGTCGAGCGAAGTCTGGGAAGTGGTGATGACGACTTTTGCTACTGAGGTCGAATTGTCCGTCACGGTCACGAGCGTCGAATCGGCCAGACCGCCGGGCGCGGCGGCTACCACCCACGCCTGGCCGGGCGCGACAGCCGTCACCAAGCCGCCGGAAGTCACGGTAGCGACACCGGGCGCGGTCGTATTCCATTGAATCTGTGCGGATTGGTCTTCGCCTGCCTCGTCGGTGTAGGTGGCGTCGAGTTGGCGCGTCTGGCCGATGGCGAGTGAGGCAGAGGCTGGTTCGACCGTCAGTTTGGGCGCCAAAACTTCGGAGACGATTTCGGTTTTGACACACGCGCCCAAAGCGAGCGCGGCCAAAAGCAAGAGGAGGAATTTGTTTCGATGGTTCATACCTGTCGTTTTTAAAATTTTGAAAAGGACGACGGTAAAACTCACCGGGTTGTAAAAACGCGCTGCGAAAAGGCCGAAAGGCGGCCGATTTGTCGGGGCGGGGACAAAGACAAAGAGACAAAAACACAAAAAGTTTTTAATTAAACTTTTTGTGTTTTTACTTTTGAAAATATTGTTTACTTTTGTGTGTCAATTTTTTACAAACAATGTTTCGGGCACTTCTCAATGACAAAATCGGTAATCTCGTGCGTCTGTACAGCAGCCGAGTCGAACATTTGTCGCTGACGAAACTGCTCAAACTTCTTTATCTGACCGACGAAATGGCCGTCCGCGAAACCGGCACTCCCGTCACCTGGCTCGAATACCGCGCCTGGAAAAACGGCCCCGTCCCCGCCGATATTTATCAGGAAATCAAACACAACGAGCGTTTCGCCATCGGCACTCATTTCATTTCGCTCGATGATTACATCGAGATAGAGCGCACCAAAAACCCGCGCCGCGATGAGCAAGAGGAAATCTTCATACGCCCAAAAGGGAAGACGGACATGGGCATTTTTTCAGACTACGAAGCCGAACTTTTTGAGCGCATAATAAAAGAATACGGCCATCTGAATGCCAAGCAACTCGTGGAAATGTTGCACCGGCAAGGCTCGCTCTGGCACAAAGTGGTGGAAGAAAATCAACTGGCGCTCAACTTCGAGCTTTTCCAAAATACTTCCAATTGTATCATTGATTTCTCCGACCTCATTGAAGACAACGAAATGCTGAAAATGGCGGCTCATTCAGCGTTTGAGTCGCTGTATTTTCACAAATCCCTCTACGAAAATCAGTTGCAAAACGAAAATGCCTGATGTATTCCAACCCGGCAACCTGATTCGCATCAAAAACTTTGAGTTCGAAGACCGCAGCACCCGCGACAAGTATATGTTCGTGCTGCTGCGCAATGAAACTGAAGCCTACGTCATTTCCACACTCACCACTTCGCAGAACAAATGGAACCTGAGCGCCACCAAACGCGGCTGCTACCACCAACCCGGCATCTTTACCTATTTTCATTTCCCCGCCAACGAAATCCTCGACACTGACGGATTCTTCTTTGATGCCGGCACCTACATCCTGTTTCGCGACAATATCCGCAAAATCAGCCTCGCCGAACTCCTCAATTATTTTCACCCGTCCGACCCCTTGTCGGTCATTCGGCTGGCTACGCTCGAAAATCCGGCCTTGCGCCAATTGCTCGACTGCGTGCTTTCCTCCCCCTTCGTGCCGAACAACCTGAAAGCCGAACTCGTCGCTTTCCGCGATTCACTTTGATGCCCCCGCATCCACTTCCCGCATCAGCCGCTCCGTAGCCGCCAGCGCGACGACGACGCGCTGGTAGTGCAGCAAATCCTCCCAGCCCAACTGCCGCTCGCGGCGGTCTTTCAGCCACTTCTGCGCAGGCTGGTAGCCGCCGATGTAGAAGTTCCAGACGGACTCCGGCACACCCGCAAAGTATTGATTTTCATTGATAAAGACAGCCCCGCCCCGACCTTCAGCAGAGGCTTGTCCCCCCTCGAGGGGGGTAAGGGGGGTGAAGCGCGGATACCCCTTCGCCACCACGTTGTCGCCGGTGGCCGGGTAGGTGGTGATGAATTTATCTGTGTCGGGATGCTCCAGCAGGTGGTAGCGCCGCAGTTCGGAGCCGAGCCGCACGAGCCGCCAGAACTCCGCCGCGTCGGTCGGATAAGGGACGCGCGGAAAGTCTATTTTCAGGAATTCCTTGTATTGCTCCCGGTAGGCGGGCGAGTGCAGCACCGCGTAGATGTAGTCGAGCAGATCGAGGGGAGTGAAAACGGCGGGTTCCAACGTCGGAAGGGTTTCAAACCCTTCCGACGTTTCGAACCCTTCCGACGTTTCGGTTTCGTAGCGCAGCCCCAGCCCCTCGGCGATGCGGGCTGTGATGTTTTCGTTCAGGTTGGGCCGGCGCCGGGCTTGGGCGAACAGCCCTTCGGACTCGGCGGTGGGGTAGAGGTAGAGGGGGAAATAACTTCCAGAACCAAATCGGCCAGCCGTTCCAGTTAAATTAAACTCCCCTATCTTATTGGTTATGAAAACATACTGCCAATCGCTAACGCATTGTCTCGCAACTACCAACCCCGCATTTTCACCTTTCAAAAAATGCTGCATTACTTTCATAATTGGCCTTTCCACCACATCATTGTTGTAAAAAACATTTCGTTCATCGAATGGCCGGTAGGCTGCGCGCTGGTAGTATTGTTCCAAATTTTTTTCCCGAAAAAGGTTTTCCCTCGACCTCACGAGGTTGAAAGTTGAGGTGTCTTTCAAACCATATTTTGCCCGAATCTGGTCGTGAGAAATGCTGTCGTCGGTGAAATCAGCAATTCGTTTTTTCAGCGCGTTCAAATCTTCGTCAATGCAAAATGAGTCTCGGGCTGTCACCATACCGACGCTATTCAGCGTAAACAACTCATTGATTTGAAATCCTTTTTCATACTCGGCCTTGCCTTCGTTTTCTGTCGGAACAAAAAAGAGGAAGGGTTTTTCAATTTTTACTTCTTTGAAAACGACAGTTTTTAAAGTGTTTTCCCAAAGAAATTGATACTTCGCCTCACGCCTGCCCCAAAGGTCGCAGTGCAGCACTTTCGCCAGTTCGCCTTTTTTCTTTTTTCCGTTTTTGACAAAAATATTGATGCTCACGCCTTGCTGGATGTCGAACACGTTTTCGTCTTTCGAGCCGTCGGGACTGACCTCTTTTTTCTTGGCGTTGCCGTGCAAATCGAGGATGTAAATCGTGTCGAAAGACTGGAGCAAATGCCAGCGCATCCCCCGAAAGGTCGGGTTGTCGAGGAAGGAGTGGTTGTTGATGTAAGCCAAAACGCCTTCGCCGTTTTTGTCCACAAGATGCTGGCCGAGGCGGATGAATTTGACGTAATCGTCTTGCAGCCAGTGTTTTCGCTCACCGAAATGCTCGCCGTCCACATATTTGTAATCTTCGATAAGGCCGGTAATCCATGCGCCCATGTTGCTCGAAATGCCGCTATACGGCGGATTTCCCAGCACGACCATCACGGGGGTGTCGCGTTTCACGGCGTTGGCTTCGTTGGCTTCCTGGCTGAGGCGGCTGGCGAAGAGCGTGCCGGTGTCGGGGTGGTGTTCTTCGAGAGAGTTGGTGAGGAAGATGCGGAAGCGTTGTTCACCCCCCTTGCCCCCCTCGAGGGGTGACTTTTCCTCCCCCCGACCCCCTCCAGAGGGGGACAAGCCGCCCGCGAGTTCATTGAGCAACAAATCCAGTTTCAAATGCGCCATGGCGTAACTCGCCATGAGCAACTCGAAGCCGTTGAGGCGGGGGATGAGGTCGCGCTCTACATATTGCGGCCAGGCACCGGGCATGGCGGCGAAGCGGCTGCGGTGCAGGTGGCGCACCACTTCGGCGAGGAAAGTGCCGGTGCCGGTGGCTGGGTCGAGGATTTGCACTTTGTGGACTTCGCGCTCGGCTTGTTTGTAGTCTTGTTTGCGCTTGTCGAAGTTGTCGGTGGCGACTTTGACTTTGATTTTGGAAGTGTCGGCGAGGCCGTCGCGCAGGCCGAACTCGCTTTTGAGCAAGTCGTCCACCGCCCGCACGATGAAGCGGACGACGGGTTCGGGGGTGTACCACACGCCGCGACTTTTGCGCAGGGCGGGGTCGTAGGCGGCGAGGAAGGTTTCGTAAAAATGGATGACGGGGTCTTCCTGCCGGGTGCTGCGGCCGTAGCCGCTGAGCAGTTCGGCCACGTTGGTGGCGCGGAACACGTCGGCAAGGTTGTCGGTGGTGGGGCGCAGGCGTTCGTCCATGTCGTAGCCGGCGATTTGCTGGAAAAGCCAGCGCAGGAAGGGGTTGGTGCGGGGGATGAGGTTGGCGGCTTCCTGCCGGCTGAAAGAGTCGAGCGAGGGGTCGTGGAGCCGGGCGGCAAAAAGGCCGTAGGCGAGCGTCTGGGCGTAGAGGTCGGAGAATTCGCGGGGTGTCAGGTCGTGCAGCAGCACTTGTTTGAAGCCTGCGAATTGTTCTTTGAGGGCGGTGTTGGCGTGGGTTTCTTCGTCGCTGCTGACGGCTTTTTCCAAAATATCCTGCAAGAGGCGGGCTTTGGCGGCCATGAGTTCAGCGAGTTTTTGGGGCGATTTAATCGTCTGGCCTGTATAGGTGGCGAAGTCGGTGACGAGCAGTTGGAACTTGGAAAACTCGCCGGGCAGTGCCACGACGCGCCCGTCGCGCAGTTCGCCGATGCGGATTTCGTGCAAAAGTTGGCCTTCCCGATAAAATCGGAACCAGAGGTAATCGGTGATGATGAGGTTGTCGAGCGCGGCGCGGTAGCGGTCGAATTGTTCGCGGTAATGCCTGGCGCTCAGGTCTTTGCCCACATCTTTTGCTTCGATGTAGCCGACGGGGATAGCGCCGCGCATGAGCACGAAGTCAGGGTTGCCGCAGTCGGTCACGTTGGCGGGTTCGTTGGTGATGTCCACGCCGGGCGCGAGGGCGCGGAGGAGCAGTTCCAGGTCGCTGCGGTAGGCGTGTTCGCGGGAAATGCCGGAGGCGAAGCGGCGGGCGAGCGAGTCGAGGTAGGATTGAAGCGTCATGTTGGTCGGTGGCAGTACTTGGGCAAATGTAAGCAGTAGGGCGGATTTGCAAATTCGCTCTACTGCCCAAGAAGCGCAATTATCCCGCCAACCGCCGCACCGTATTCGCGTCGCCCATCACGGTCGTTTCGTCGGCGTCTTTGCGTTTCGTGTGGACGCGGAGGATGCGCTGATTTTCGGCTTTCACGAGCGGGTCTTTTTTGTGTTTCCAGAGCATGTCGCGGGCAAAGGCGCCGGTTTTTTCCAAATCCACGACCGGCGCCGGGTAATCGAGACCGGGACGGAATTGGTAAAAAGCCGCTTCCAGCGCCGTCATTTTCCAGGGCTCGCGGGCGAAAGGCGCGGGCAATGCGGTCAGTTCGGGCAGCCATTTTTTGATAAAAACAGCCTCCGGGTCGTGTTCTTCGGCCTGTTTCAGGGGGTTGTAAATCCGAATCGTGTTCACCCCCATCGTGCCCGCCTGCATCTGAAACTGGGAATAATGAATGCCCGGCTCGTAGTCTAAAAACATCTTTGCCAGATGGTGGACGCCCGCTTGCCAGGGCTGCCAAAGTTGGTGCGTGAGGAAGGAAACAAGCATGGAACGCATCCGAAAATTGAGGTAGCCCGTCGCTGCGACGCAGCGCATGCAGGCGTCCACGAGCGGGAATCCCGTGCGGCCTTCCTGCCATGCCGCCACGAGCGCCGGGTCGGTTTCCGTGCGGATGCTGTCGAAGCCCCGGTTCAGGTTTTCAAACTCCATGCGGCACTCTGCCTCGAATTTTTGGATAAAGTGGCAGTGCCAAAACAGGCGGCTCGTGAATTGGCCGAGGTTGTAGCGGTCGCCCGTGCGCTCGGTGGCCGCGCGGGTCGCCTGCCACACCTGCCGCATACTCAGGTTGCCCCAAGTCAGGTAGGGCGAAATGCGGCTGCAACTGCGCCGCGCCTCTTCCGGCTTCGATATGTGTTTGAAATACTGCGATTTGCGCTCGTAGAGGAAACTGTCGAGATAACGCCAGGCGGGCGTTTCGCCGCCGGGCTGCATCAGTTTTTCGGGCGAAAAAAGAGCAGGCGGCAGCGGGTTTGCCCTGAATTTTTGCAAAAAATCGTCGGGTAAAATGGCGGGTTTGCACTGCGAAAAATCCGGCTCGGCGAAGGGCTGGCTCATCGTGTCCACCCATTTTTGCTCCCAGTTTTTCCGGTGAAAAAGCCGTCGTGCTGCGCCGTTCGTTTGAAATTCGCGCCACGCGATGCCGTGTTTTTTGCAAAAATCCGCTACCGCCAAATCGCGGTCGAACGTGAGCCGGTTGCCCGTTTCTTCGTAGGAAAAAATCGTTTTCACCTCAAAAATGCCGCGCAGAGCATCCAGCACAGGAACCACCTCGCCGTGCAGCCAATACGACGGAATCCCGCGCGGCGCCAAACGCGCTTCCATGTCGCGCAGGCTCTCCCACACGAATCGCCAGTGCCGCACATCGCTGTCGGCGTGGCGCATCCACGACGGCTCGAAGCAGTAGAGCAAGAGCAGGGGCAGCCCTTCGGCGATGGCCGTTTGCAGCGGCGCGTGGTCGCTCAGGCGCAGGTCGCGTTTCAGCCAGACGATGTTCACAGCGGGCAACATGGCGGATGAAACAGCAGTCCCTGCCAAGTGGTTTTCAAAGCGAAGAACCTGAGTAAGTAGCCTGGGAGAGAAGTTCGTCGGATGCTTCGCTGCCTCAGCGTGACACGTTTGGAATTGATTTTCAGGAATTGAACACTGCAATACATTTCAACTCAATCGCAATCGGCGTTGGCAGACTATCGATGCCTACCGTCGTGCGGCAGGGCTGATTGTCCTTGAAATACTCCGCGTAAAGGCGGTTGAACGTATGGAAATCGCGCTTCATATCCACCAAAAAAACCGTCACATCCACCAAATCTTCCCAACGAGCGCCACTCGCTTCCAGTACCGTACGAACATTGCGAAACACCGAATGCACCTGCGCCTCAAAGTCAAATTCCATATAATTACCTGCCGCAGAACGTTTTAGGCCCGGCACTCCATCGGTCTCAGGGTCGCGCGGACCGATGCCGGAGAGAAAAAGCAGGTTGCCCACACGTCGGGCATGAGGATAAAGGCCGACAGGTTTTGGAGCGTTGGAAGCGTCAATTTTTTCGGAAGAAGCCATTGGATAGTGGTTGGTTGTCAGTTCGTGGTTTCCGGTTGAAAAATACTGGTCAATTCAGGCGCAAATGTAGAGACAACCCCGGATAAAGAACCGGGAATTGGCAACCGACAACCAACAAGGAATCACTACATTCGCGGCATGGAACAACCAACAGCCGGCAATCAACAACCGCTCTGGGGCCTTGATCTCGGCGGCACGAAAATCGAAGGCGTCATACTTGAAAGTCGCCAAAATCCAAAGGTGTTGCATCGTCTGCGTATTCCTACCGAATCGGGCAAGGGCTACGAACACATTGTAAATCAGGTCGCTAAACTCGTGGATATGCTCGCAGAGGAGTCGGGCATGAAGCCTTCGCTCGTTGGCATCGGTCATCCCGGCGCACTTGACCCGCAAACTGGCGCCATCAAAAATGCCAACACGACTGCTCTCAACGGGCGGCCTTTTCACCTGGATTTGGAGAAAAAACTCGGTGTGCCGGTGCGTTTGGCCAACGACGCCAATTGTTTTGCTGTTGCCGAAGCTTTGCTCGGCAGGGTGCCGCACGTTTTGCCCGACGCTGAAGTGGTGTTCGGCGTCATTCTCGGTACAGGGGTAGGGGGTGGCTGGGTCATTCACGGAAAAGTCATCAACGGACGGCAAGGTATCGGCGGCGAGTGGGGACACAACTTCCTCGATGAGAGCGGCGGCCCTTGCTACTGTGGACGAGTCGGCTGCGTCGAGACCGTGATTTCAGGACCTGCTTTGGAAAAATTTTATCAAAAACTGACCCTGCGCCATCTCCCTCTACGGGAAATTGTGAAAGCAGCCGAAACAGGCGACGACGAAGCCGCCACCCAAACTATTGATCGGCTCGTCCATTTTTTTGGGAAGGCGATTGCAGTGGTTATCAACATCATGGACCCCGATGCCATCGTGTTGGGCGGCGGTGTGGGCAACATCGAACGGCTCTACACTGATGGCGTCACAGAAACGCAAAAATATTTGTTCAACACCCGCATTGATACCGTTTTTCTGAAACCCGAACTCGGTGACAGTGCGGGCGTGTTCGGCGCGGCGTTGCTATAGGTTTTTCTCAAAAAGTATTTTTTATGCAAAGATTTTGCCTCGCGCTTGACCTGAAAAATGACCCCGCACTCATCGCGGAATATGAAGCGCATCACCGCGCCGTGTGGCCGGAGATACTCGACAGCATTCGGACAGCAGGCATCAAAAATCTGGAAATTTACCGCATCGAAAATCGGCTGTTCATGGTTCTGGAAGCCGACGACAATTTTTCTTTTGAAAAAAAGGCTGCACTCGATGCTGCGAACGCAAAAGTGCAGGCATGGGAAACCCTTATGTGGAAATATCAGCAAGCGCTCCCAACCGCCAAAGCAGGTGAAAAATGGATACTCATGGAGCGGATTTTTAAACTCTGACCTTAACAAAAATTCGCCCCGTAACCAGAAGGCACAGGGCGGATACTACTTTATCCTACTTTTTTGATTTGCTCGTACAGACGCGTCGTTTCCGGTGAAGGTTTCGACTGAAACTCCTGTTCCATCATTTTGCAGCAAAGGTTGTACTGGGCTTCCACTTTATGCGCCATGCCGAGGTTGGCGTAGCACTGCATTGCCCTGCGGTGTATGACTTCCATGCGGGCATCGCGACTCAGGATCTCGTTGCAAACAGCAATCGCTTTCCAGAAATCTTTTTTAGCGCAAAGCTGGGCGCTGTACAAATCGGCAATTTGCTCGAATACGGCGCTGAGATGTTGGCGTTCTATCTCCACCCAACCGAATGAATCGGTCGGGAAATCGTCGAGAAAATTACCCGTGTAGGTTTTAATCGCATCCTGCAACAAAGCATCCGGCGCTTCTTCATTTCTGCGCATGTAGTCCTGGATTTTTTGGTGTAAAGACTTGAATGTGAGCACATCTGACACGGGTGTGCGGTCCAGTTTCAGCCGGTAGGTATTTTTTTCAAATATCAGGAAATCCTGCTCCAGGCCTGCCTGATCGCGCAAAGTCCGTCGAATATGGCACAGTTCCACATTGAGACTTTTCCGGGCGAATTCAGGTGTGTTTTCATATTTGTCCTGCCAAAAAATACGCGCCAAGTGGTCGCGCGAAAGTGCACGCGGGTAGTTATACGCGAGATAGGCAAACAGGTGTTTGGCCTGATTGGTAAAGTCAATCCTCCGGCCATTATAGTGCGCGACGAATGAGCCGAAAAATGACAACTCCAGTCCGCGATAGGCCTGTTCATTTTCTTGTGTAGCGGTTGGCAGAAAAAATGAAGGCATTAAGGGAGGCTCTGCAAAATCAACACCTGCTACCACCATGCCGGGTGCAACGGCAGCCAACAGCACTTTTCCTGCAGTTTTGCCTGATTTTGAGCGTTTATTCGCGGCAGATTTCAGGCGAAACCCCGGGAAGTAGGCTTCATAACATGCGAGCAATTCGTCGTTTTTGACCGGCAAACCGAGTACATCTTCCGCTCCGGATTTCATCAACAGGCGAGTTGTGGGGCCGGAATAGTCGGAAGTGGCCACGATGATTGGGATGTCAGGGTTTTTACGTTTGAAATTACGGATTGCGGAGAGGCCGTCATTGTTGGGCGGTGTATGCAGCACGACGACCATACCTACGTCATCTGCGCTCGCAATCATCTGGCAATGAGCTGTTTCAGGAATTTGTTCAACAGGGATGCTACTGCTGCTGCGCAGCATTTGGAGGAGAGCATCGTGCTTGCCACAAAGCAAAACTTTTTGAGATGCCATAAGGCCACGGACGAGTTGGTTAACTGAAAAGGGTTTATATGCGACGCTTGCGCGTAGCCAAATTGCGTATTTCACAATACCTGACCTTGCTCAGGTAATCACAAATACAGTATGCTCGTCAGCGAAAAGAAACCTGAAATTGCCGACTGGTGAGGCGAGATTTGTTTTTTTAAGAGGATTAGTGAGGTTTTCAAAATTTCGCGTTTACAATCTGATTTGATATAGAGTTCTGATGTTTTATTGGCATGGCAAATATAACATATTTTAATGCTGTAATGATTCCCGGTGTGAACAAATTTTAGAAAAAAAATAATCCCAAACCCCGCACATTCCAAATTTAAAACAATTCAGTCTGAAATCGTGTTAAAGTAGGTAAGTCAGACATAACGGAACAATTTTTGTTTGTTTTCTCTCTGCCTGAATATTCTTGCCCTTCATTTTGAAAACAGCGCTCCAAACAAACACCAAGTCATTTTTTCATTAAAAGCGCTTTTTATCATGGACGATTTGTTTCCCAAGGGCGAATCATTTCAATTTGACGGCCTCCCTTCCGACATACACCATTGCACCAGCTACCGCGAAGGCGACTGGATTGCGTGGCGCTGCCCACATTGTGAGAACTATGAACGTCGGCTCAACTGGAAAACCGGAGAAATGCGCGTGAAGAAAGGTAATTCGACGGCACAACATACAGGCATGAGCTCCCGCGAACAAAACATGGAAGCCCTGCAGCGAGGGCTCCATCTCAATTAGCAGACTGTTCGCTTTTATACTCCAGCCGGAGTCGTTCTATCAGGCTGAGGCGATCCGCCTGTGTGCTGTGTATTTGTCCCTTTTTCTCTGTCTGGATATCGGGAAGAGAGTTTTCATACTGTTCGCTTCGCTCGATGAGCCGTCGAATGCGGGCTGTTCGCATAGCAGACTGTGCGCTTGCCGGCTCTTCCCGGTCGGATGACAAATCGAATTGTTCAATCTCGCTGGCAATTCCTGCTTTCAGGCGCTGGAGCAGACGCGACGAGCGCTTCCCTGCCTCGGGCTGAAGTGGTTGCCGATTTTCCCGCGATTGCTTATGGACGACGATTGCAGGCTGGAGTTTTTCTGAAACGACGAATTCAATTTCTGTTCTTTTCTCGACAGATGGTTCGGCCATTTCCGGTATTGCCAACTTTTCAGGTTCCGACTTTTCCATCCGCTCAACCGTAACCGCTTCGTGCTTTTGTTCTTCGTGCGGAACGGCCTCGACAATCGGAGATTCGGTCTTTATGTTTAGGACAGGCACTTCGGATGTCGGCATTTTTTCGGTTTGTTGTACCGTGACGGATTTTTTCTTTTTCCCGGTGCCCGTTTCTTCACTGACAAAACGCGACATGAATTGGCTGATTGCATCCCGGCCTTCGCCTTCGAAGACTTTGGTTTCGCGGCTTGGCAAATGCTCGATGATGCCTTTCAGCGGACCATTTTTAGCCGTGCGGTAATAGTCGAGGCGAAAAGAGACTTTGCTGGACGGCAAAGCGTCGTCAGTGAGCTCGGCGCGTGGATCTTCCGCTTTTTTGCGGCAGTCAGCCAATTCTGTTTCAAGTGATTTTATTTTTTCCGAAAGGCGTTCTTCCTGTTCGATGGCATTGTCGAGCAGTTTGAGGATTTGCTCTTTTGTTCTTTTGTCTTTTTGATTGGCGCTCATGGTTATGGGCTTTTGAAGGTGAAAAATAGAAAAGGCAAAAGCCGCCCCGCCCCCGAAGGGATGGAGGCGGCTTTTTTCATCGAATTGCCGTGACAGCCTCGTTACGCGGCTTCATAGAATTCGACTTTGCCCAGTTCGGCGAAGCCTGCTACCGGAATCGGCATGTTGCGCTGGTCGTAGAGGCGCAGGATAGCGACGATTTCGTACACACCTTCCGGGATAGAGTTGGCTGGCAGTGTGATCACCACGTTGTAAAGGTAACCGCTCACAGGCACAAAATTCACAGTTGCCGTACCATTCGTGCCAATGTTGAACTCAGTTTCACCCCATTTTTCAAAGTGGAGTTGCACTTTCCATTTGTTGGCGTTGCTGAGCAGAGGCACCAACACGCCCGACACAGACCACTGAAATCCGAAACGCACAGCCTGTTCGCACTGAATGAGTTTTTCGTCAATAAGATTGGCTGGCCAAGGGCCTGTGGTTGGGAGTTCGTCAAAAGTTACTACCGAATTGCCGTTAAAACGGAAAGAAGTAGGGGTGGCGAGGGTTTCCTCAACATGCATCGTTGTCATGGTTATGAAATGGTTTGGAGTTTCGCACTCGCTGCGCGCCAGGTTCAGGTGAGGGGTTCTTCTCGGCGCGAAACAGGAGTGGTAAAAACTTTTTTTTGTTGAACCACTGTTCGTTTCTGAACTTGGTACAAAGGTGAAGGAGGCAAAGTTAACCCCCGGTCAATCGCCAATCATTCGGCAATTAAAACACGACTAAAAACAGGGAAAAAGGCTTTTGCAAAAGATTTTTGCTCCAAAAACGCCCGCCGGAAGCAGAAAACGCGAGCGATTTTTTCAGAAAATTTTCCTGCCTACCCGCCTTTTCTATCTTTGCCGCTCTTTTCTCATTACCGGAAGATTTCAATCATTCGCTCACTCACTCCTTTATTCAATGATATTAAAAGGTAAAAAAGGCATCATTTTCGGCGCACTCGATAGCCAAAGTATCGCCTGGAAAGTCGCCGAACGCTGTGTGGAAGAAGGCGCGCAAATCGTGCTGACCAACGCGCCCGTCGCCATGCGCATGGGCGAAATCAACACCCTGGCTGAAAAATGCAAAGCCCCCGTTATCCCGGCTGACGCGACTTCGCTGGAAGACATGGAAAATCTGTTCCGAAAAAGCATGGAGCATTTTGGCGGCAAAGTGGACTTCGTGCTGCACTCCATCGGCATGTCCGTCAACGTGCGCAAAGGCAAAGCCTATACCGACCTCAACTACGAATGGATGCAAAAAACCTTCGATGTCAGCGCCATTTCGTTTCATAAAATGATGCAAACGATGTGGAAACTCGACGCTATTTCGGACTGGGGCAGCATCGTGGGCCTGACCTACATCGCCGCGCAGCGCGTTTTCCCCGATTACTCCGAAATGGCCGAATCGAAAGCCCTGCTCGAATCCTTCGCCCGCTCCTTCGGCTACCACTACGGCACCGCCAAAAAAGTGCGCGTGAACACGATTTCGCAATCACCCACCATGACGACGGCAGGCCAGGGCGTCAAAGGCTTTCACGAGTTTTTCAATTACGCCGACAAAATGTCGCCGCTCGGCAATGCGCCTGCCGAAGATTGCGCCAACTATTGCGTCGCCCTGTTCAGCGACCTGACACGCTACGTGACCATGCAAAACCTTTTCCACGACGGCGGTTTCAGCACAATGGGCATGAATCCTGCTGTTTTGGAAAAATAAAAGGCAAGAGACAAAAGGCAACGCGCAACCTGTTTGAGGCGTTTTTGAAAAAATATTTTCAGTTGAAAAACAACCGTTTTCATCGCTCGATTACCAAATTTCCGAAGTCCGCACGGCTTCGGAAATTTTGCTTTTTGCCCTTTGCCCCTTGCCTCCTGCCTCTTGTTTTTTGCTTTTCGTCTTTTTCCGCAAATGCCCAACAACCCACAGCAGCCAGCCCGACTTCCCAGCCAATCGAGCCGGACACCATGCCGCTGCTGTTCACTTTTGCCCCCACACCCGAACGCGCCTATCCCGCCGGCGACACTTTGCCCGACCGCGAATTCAGGATGTACGACCCGGCACGGCGGCAGTTGATTGACTGGGGCACGCTGGGAAATCTCGGTTCCGGGGCGCGGCCTTTGCTATTCGAGATACCGGCCCGGCGCGGCTTCGACGTGGGCGAACACGCGTTCGACCTTTACCGCCTGCAACCGAACGACCTGCGTTTTTACCGAAATACCCGCTCGTTCAGCGAAATTTTCTTTTCACAAGGGGCAAAACAGGAGGAAAGCATGATGAGTGCGCGCTTTGCCCGCACCTTTGAGGGCGGCGCCAATTTTTCGCTTGATTACCGGAGTATCAACAATTTAGGTAAATATCGCTACCAACGCGCCAAGCACAACGCGCTCACGTTCGGCATTTGGCTCCCGGTTGGAAAACGCTACGACGGCTTCCTGATTTTTTCCAAAAACGTGATGCGCCAGCAGGAAAATGGCGGCATCGTGAGCGATACGGTATTCGGCGAAGGGGAATTTTCCGGCCCCATCAATGCCGAGATAAACCTGCCCGACCAACGGGCGCTCACCCGCATCGCCGACCAGACGCTGCAACTGACGCAACACCTGAAATTCACCGGCGCCAAAGACGAAAGCAAACGCGCCCTGCGTGCCACGCACACGTTTGCCTGGAAGCAGGAAGACTACAAATTCAGCGACGCGGGGCTGGCGCGGGACTCTTTTTTCTTCGATACGTTTTTCGTGGACCGGCGCGGCATCCGGCATTTTACATCGTTAGACAGGTTTGACAACACCCTCTCAATCAGTACTTTTAAATCAAAAACACGCGGGCGACCATCGGATGTCCTCGCCGTCGGGCTGGCACATTCGTTCATCAAACTGAACCAGGAACCGCGCGATTCGACGATTTCAAACCTGTTCGCCACGGGCGATTTTTCCATCACGCCTTCCGAACGATTCGCCTTCCGCACGAAAGGCGCGCTCGGTTTGCTTTCCAATTTTGGCGAATATCAGGTCAGCGGCGAACTCCTGCTCGGCCTCGGCAAGGTCGGCCAGTTGCGCGCAGGATTGCTCAGTCAGCGCCGACCGCCGTCGTTGTTGCAGCACCGGCTTTTCGTGAGCAAGCGGCTCTTGTGGCAAAATGATTTTGAAAAACCGCTGGAGAACACGCTCTACGCCGCCTACGGCCTGCCGCTCATCGGGCTGGAACTGACGGCGCAAACACACCTTATTAATAACTACCTTTTTTACGACCAGTCGGGTGTCGCGACGCAGACGACTTCGCCGCTGCAAGTCGTGCAATTTATCGTCACCGAAAATTTCAATCTCGGCCCGATTCGTTTTGAAAACACGGTGGCGCTGCAACAAAGCAATCGCTCCGACCTCGTGCGTCTGCCGCGCTGGTTCAGCAAAAACAGTCTTTATTTTTCAGGAAAAATCTTCAAAAAACGCCTCTATTTCAACGCGGGCGGCGATTTTCGCATCAACAGCGACTTCCGGCCCGACGGCTGGCAACCTGTCACCTGGCAGTTCCACTTGCAGGATTCCATCACGCAAAAGCCTTTTCCCTGGCTCGATTTGTTCGTCACGTTCAAAATCCAGTCGTTCCGGGGCTTCGTGCGCTACGACAATTTCCTGGCGATTTGGAACAACAAAGAGGTGTTTTACCAGACGGCGCGCCACCCGCAGACGTTCGGCGCGATTCGTTTCGGCATCTCGTGGCGCTTCATGGACAGCAATCGCGGCGACGGGAATCAGCAAACGCCACCCACCAACGGGCCGCCCAGCACGATCGGGCCGACGGGGATACGGGGGTGAGGTTTTCTCTTTTAAGTCAAGCAGATTTAATGGCTTTTCTCCGGCATCAGGCTTCGTTGTTTGTTGTCGGCGAGGACGCCAACAACGGCAGGAACGCCGCCCACCAACGGGCCGCCCAGCACCATTGGCCCGACGGGGATAAGGGGGTGAGGGGAATTTATCACTCCTCCAATTCCACCTTTTCCCTTTTCTCCCAGCCCAATTTTTCCAGCCCTTTGTCGAAGAGCCAATAGACCACCGGCACCACAATCAGCGAGAGAAACATCGAGGAATTGAGCCCGCCGATGATGGCCCAGGCGAGGCCGTTTTTCCAGTCGGCGCCCGCGCCCTGCGCCAGTGCGATGGGCAAAAGGCCGATCACCATCGCGATATTGGTCATCAAAACGGGCCGGAAACGAAGTTTGGTCGCTTCCAGCAAAGCCTCGCGCAAAGGCGTTCCGCGTTCGCGCAGGTGATTGGCAAAATCCACGACGAGAATGGCGTTTTTTCCCACCAGACCGACGAGCATGAGCAAGCCGAGGCCCGTGAACACGGTCAGATTCTCGCGCGCCAGCGCCAGCGCAAGGAAGGCGCCGATGAGCGAAAGCGGGATGGACACGAGCACTACGAGCGGGTACACCCAGTTGTCGTACAGCGCCACCATGATGAGATAAACGAGCACGAGTGAAGTCCACAGCGCGAAGCCGAGCG